>Ga0307517_10006561_pt1 | contig 17195 bp, 5 predicted proteins | sample 23_EM_MG_FD_194515 | JGI IMG/M metagenome (GOLD analysis project Ga0307517, IMG submission 194515) | Populus trichocarpa ectomycorrhiza microbial communities from riparian zone in the Pacific Northwest, United States - 23_EM | ecosystem: Host-associated > Plants > Roots > Unclassified | place...
CTTTTAGTAATAGATTACAATGAATGAGATGATGAGCTTTAAATTCTAAGAAAAATAGTGTTTGTTCTTATTTTTTTATGCTAAATGCTTTGAGAATTTAGGTATAAATACTTAAAGAATAGAAATTGTATATCCCTTACATGATTAGTTCAAGGGGTATTTATAGCTCCCGAACCTTGTCATGTTGCTAAAATGAAAGGGTTATAGAGTCATTTTTTAATGATAGCATTAATGAGTGATAAATATCTCTTACACAACATTAAATGATGGAAAAAAATTTCTGACACCATATTAATGAGGGTTAAATATCCCTTACACAATATTAATGATGATGGATTTTGCCCAGACTCCTCCTAGTAATGTAATTAGCTATGGGCACTGAGAGCTGCTAATAATAGTGGAGTCGAGGTGTTGTGTGTTGTTGAAGGTGCTAAGAATTGATGGAGTGATAAGGCTTGGTTTTGCTCTTGAGTTGCCAACACAGCCTAAGTGAGGACTTACACTTGACCTAATTGATGAGTTGTTGAAGGTTCGGTTGAGTAGAATTGTATACGATAACAGGAAGATCCGTCCCACGTTCTGGGCCATGTGTATCCTGGTTGTCTGTCATGGAATGCTTGGAAATGTTTAAAACAATTTCCCACAGGAAGTGTCAATGATGATGTTCTAAAAAATTCAAGTAGCTTAGAAATAAGACTTATATGTTAGATAATCGGTTAATCTCTTAGTTCTAACAATCTGATCCATTATCCCTAGCCAAAGTGGTTGATAGTTGATGTCTGGTAAGCCAATATGGCTGGTAACAGGTAACCGATGCTTGGTAAACAAGGTAGTTGGAAGCTGGTGCCTGCAAAAGATCCCTTGTGGTAGATGTAGGGACTCTCAGATGCTTAAGTAAATATATTTATAGAGAGAGAAAATACAATGATATTTTAGAGAGATGGAGTCTAAAAATATATATGCTAAAAATATTAAGAATGAAAATATTGTGAACCCTGAACTTTGAGAGTTCATGAAGTATTTATAACCCATGAGTCTTAATTTTTTTTTATAGAAAGGGGGTTGAAGTGTAATTTTGCCCTGATAATTTTAATGAGGAATAAATATTCCTTACACAAATATTAATGAGATGAAAATATGGTAAGTCATAAGGAATTTTTATACACCTAGGAGTGCGATCCAAAATGTATTAGTTTAGTAAAAAATATCCTAAGAAAGTATTAGTTTCAGACGAGTTGTCTAAGCTCGTTAAAGGTGAAAAATAGGCCCAAACATGTTGTGTGGGCCTATGGTTGTTAGGCTCAGGCACAAAGTCCGAGCCCAATGGGGTGTTGAGCTACACGTCCAATAAGGTATGGGCGTGCAATCATGCACATGCCCAGCATCCCAAGCATGGGGTTAACACGCTTGTAGCTTTTGGGCCTAGTCATGTTGTGTAAATATTTATCATTAGTATAACTAATTATTTTTAAATATAAATTCAAGTATAGAAATCTAAATGAAAAAAGATGTCATATTCTTCTTTATGATTGAATAAGTCGAGTATTTTTAACGCATCCTTTTTTTCCACCTTTATAAAGACTAAAATCCTTTGATATCTACTTATATTATGGTGTAAGAAGATGGACATGTACATTTGTCATTTTCTTTTTATTGTTGTAAAGTTAAAAAAAATATATGTCCTTTAATAACCCTATACAACATAGATATAAAATCTAGCCCGACTTGACATGTTGACTCTAGACTCGAGCGACCTGAGGCCTTGACGGAGTTTTAAATGGTCAAAACTCAGACTTGTAATTAGCCTGGTCAAACCTGGGTAAGACCCGACCTTTTTTTTTCATATTTTTTTTAATAAACCCAAAAGATATAGAATTAATTTGTGAATACCTGACCTCACATATTTTTCTTATAATCTACGTACTTATAAAATATTTCTTAACTTTTTTACGTGGAAAAACTATATTTATAGCCTAAATTCATTTAGAATATTTCTTAACTTTTTCATGTGGGATAACTATATATATAGCTTTTATTGGAATGCTTTTTAATTTTTTCATGTAGAATAACTACTTTTCATGTGGGATAACTATACATGTAGTTTTTATTTACATAAATTATTTTTTAATTTCGTTAAGGATATATATATTCAAGTTGATTCTATCAACTCATGTGATTCGTGTCATTCCTCGACCGGGTGAAGCCCGGGACAGGTATAATAAATATGCTAGAAAGCTTTAGCCAATCAGCAAGGGAGAAATGAACTCTAGTCTAATGCTTCAACAGAAAAAGACAAGGGAAAGAAAATCGACGTGACCTTTTTGACATGATGTGGACATCGCAGAATCTGAATGGTGATTGGAGGACATTGGACACAAATTACTGGACCAGAGGAGCCAAACCCATCAAAACGAGAACGACTTTTCCCTTTCACAATATCTTTCCTAAGATCCGATTAGTTATCAGACCATCCACGCGTCCTCATAGTACAGATGTCGAATTTAAGTAAAAGAAACCTTAGCCCACCCTCTTACCTAGTGCGTGGACAACCCTTACCATCACAATGCTGCTTGCTGTTTTACAAAGTTTTGAAAAAATAACATTGGTAGAAATCATTTTTGAAAAATAACATAGTCGATGAAAAATTATAATTTTTAATTTCTGTGATTTAAAAAAAAATCATAAGTGAAAACTGTAAGTGAGAGCTACGATTTTCAACTGCTATGATTTTTTAAAAAACTAAGTGAGAATTGAAAATGTTTTTATTGTACTATTTTTCAAAATCTTTTTTTTTTAGGGTTAATTTGTTTTTTTAAAAAAACTTCGCTAATTTTCAGAAAAAATCTTCTTTCAAGCAAAGCTACCACGCGCTAAGTCGAGAGAGTGGAGGAGAACAAAAATAAAGTTCAGATATTTAAATCTAAATTACTTGTCCAACTTCCAAGTTAATAAGATTGAAACACGTGTGCGACTTCTGGAACCTACTCCAAAGAAAATCCAATTCCAACTCCAACACCAGCTTCTTAATGCTATCCCAAAACAAAGCCCACGTGTCATCTTCTTTGAAGGGAACATCGACACGTCGTCATCTCTTATTGGATGATTTAACATGGTTCATAAAGAAACTCCGTTGTTGGTACTTTCTGGGTGGGTCCCGTGGAAAGAAAATCAACCAATCAGGTATCTTCATTGTGTTGTGGGAGCCCTAGACACGTGGTGCATGTAGACCTAGCCACCCTGATGCCCTTGTATGATTATCGTCAGAGAGATAACCTACTCAACTACGGTCAGACAGAGAGAGAGAGAGAGAGCGATAGTGATTGTCTGAGAGAGTGGAAGTGAGTGGAAGTGGTGGTGGAAGAGGAGATATATATGGTGGAGATGGGTGGCCCGTGGAAGCTTGGTCCTCCTACCTTAAAGATAAGATAATAATCAATCAGATAATGCTCAGATTCCAGCCAATTTGCTTCAAAACTGGTCACAGGAGACTAACGTTCCAGTAACTGGAAGTCAGAGACCAAGAATGGATTGGTTAATAAATGATGAAAGAAGAGAAAGTACGTTAGGGTTAAGAAGAATAGTTTGGAGCAGTATCAGAAGACAGGAAGGCAAAAGATGATACCAATATAATCAAATCAAGTAACAGAAACAGAACATCATGGTCTCAAGCTAACGTTGCAATTGATTTCTGATTAGAACTACTGATCTAATACCAGAAAAGCGATGTTTGTCAGATGGTTACTGTTGTTTCTTCAGTCCCAGCTCTCCATCATAAGAAAAGATGAGGATTTATTATTTGGCGTCAATAATAAACAGTTGCTTGATGATATGCGTGGTTTAGAAATGTCAGGTCCCATTACCGGAAAGAGAATAGTGGGGACGCAGTTGACAGTGGAGAGTATGGCAGACAAGTGCATGGATATGGTGTCAATGGTTAGTACGGACGTGGAGAATATGAGAACGACACGTGTTCTGGGTTTATATCGGATGGTTTAAACAGGGTACAGTGGGTTAATGATGCGTACAGGAAGATGGTGATGGTGAGCCAGCAAGATGACGGGAAGTGACCGGAGGTTACTGCATATTTGGTGATTAATCTAAAAAATGGTTGAGTCATTAAGGATCAGCTTAAGTGGTGACTGGATGGGAATTTAGGTGAATAACCATTGCGTGCATTCTAATTCCTACCCCAATAAAACTGAAATCTTGAGAATCACATTTTCCAAGAAAATACAAAAAATAAATATAAAGAAAGATCTTGTTCAATAATTGTCAACTATTTCTCCATATATGATGGAGACGCATTTTTGTCGACAAGAGAGAATTAGAGCTCGCAGTATATCATTCGGATATAATTATTAATTATTAATATTAGATAGAATAATATATATACCCTTAATTATTTTTATTATTTGCAAAAGCATTTTAAGCTAATGTTGAAATGATTAATAAATATGCATATTGTTGAATTTGCAACCCATATATACTCCTATCTTTTTAATTACTTGTGCAATAGATATCGTCCGACCAGATGTTCGAATTTAAGCGTGGATTTACAAGAAAGGATGCAGGGTGCCATACCGAAAGCAACCAACCCGATCATTGCACTTGGTCGTTACCCTTTAAAGAAAGAAGATAGCACAACAAATCTATCAAATCTTTCTTGCGTCCTCTTCTTACAGTAGTACTCTTCACATTCTCCACACCAGCTGGCGCGTGACACTCTTCCACAAATAGGAATGTTTAAAAATCAATTTGATTTTTTTAAAAAAATTAAGAATAATTTTTTAAACAAAATTATTAAAATACTTAATTATTTTAAATTATTTCGTTTAACTAGTACCTAGATTTCATATCAAATTAATTTTGAATTGGATTGAAAAAAAGCTAGAGAGAGAAGTTATTATAACTCAAGAGATATTTTACTATTTATTAGAATACTGAAATGACATTATTGTTTTTAATTAAAAAACTTTGAACTAAATATTAGGATTAGGAGTAAGATAAATTTTTTTTATTTAAATCAAATCAATAATTTAAGGATAATTTTTTTTTACTCAACCATTTTTGTTTTTTACATAAAAAATATTTGGAGCGCGTGTAATAACTATGTTTTTTTTTTTTTTTTGTTAACGAAACCAAACCAAACTTAATCGAAGCCTTATAGACACCGGCTAGTCTAGTACCTAGTGGGGTTGATCATATGGTGGAGGGAGAGCGCGTGAAGGAATGAAATTCTGAACGAGTTTTTTATGTGAAATGCTAATAGAAGCAAACCACGTGTGCCCATTCTCGAACCTAACAGAACCACCTTTTTGTGGCATTTCCACTTCAGTTAACAGTGACTCTACATTCACAGCCTAGGCTACGTGTGACGTGTCCCCATCCTTTCGGCAATGCTCTACACATTCCCTTCTCTAATTGGTTCCTTACTATGGGACCATCCTCAACGCTCTCAATTACGCTACTTTTTTTTTCTCCCTCACTGGACCCCACTTGTCCGAGAACTTCTGCCCAATAACATCTCCTAAATATTTCTTCCTTGCCCTAACACGTGTTGCTTTTACACCTTCTCACCGTCTAACCTATGATTATCGTCTGAGCTAAGCTACCTCCAGATAGAGAGAGAGAGAGAGAGACAGTCTGTTTTTTTTAGAGAGAGAGGGGGAGAGTGAAAAGGAAATGGATGGTTGTAATGGCTGGCATGTGATAAGAGGAGCTGCTGCTGACGCTTGTGGTCGTGCTGGTGCTCAGGATAAAACGATTATCAACCGGATAATGCATAGATTCCGACCGATTGCACCGAAGCCGGCTGCCGGTGCTGATCTAGACTCTAGCTCTTCAGTGATTGGCAACAAAGAATTGGTAGCTTTCAAGACAACTAGAAGAAAGAGAAAGTACGTTAGGGTTTGTAAGAGTAATAAATTGAAGAAAAGCAAAAGGGTGCCGGGAGTACCATCGTCAGATCAAGAAAAGGAAAGAGAAGGGGAAGGAGAAGGAGAAGGAGAAGGAGAAGGAGGTGATTTCAGCAGTGTTGTTACTTTACAGTTATTACCAGAGAGAAGTGAATCGAAGGATGATGAGTCGCAATTAGAAAGAATGGGAAAGACATGGTGCAATAATGATAATTCTCAAGATCTTGCCGTAGATAATATTAAAGAATATGTCGATGATCAAGAAAAGCAAGAACAGCCCATGTGTTTTAAGTTCAAGTTAAAGCAGCCCATGATTGAGGGTTATGGTAAGCCAGATCAGATGTTCGTGATGCTTCCTCAAAAGAGGGAAACTACAGTAGCGGAATCCTGGGTGACGGTAGAGTGCGTGACAGACATATACAGTACATGCATGGATGGTAGAGCTATATTATTAGGGTGTACAGACGTGGAGAGAATGAGGAATCTGGAGGGGGACACGTGTCCCGGATTCATATCGGACGGTTTGAATCACGTACAATGGATAAACTGGGCTTACAAGAAGATGGTGGAGATGGTAACGAAGGAAGATAGTAAAGAGAGAGTACAGCTGTATGATACAGTTCCAGAAGTAATGGTTTGGTTGGTGATAAAGGAAAAGTTGTTGCCTTTTGTGGACTGTGCCTCTGCGTTTAGCTGCTGGGTTAGGTTACAGAACTCGTGGCAGAAAGAGAAGGGTTCACAGACGGTTGTTCCTTGTGATGTTTGGAGAATGGATTGTGGAGGGTTTGCATGGAGACTGGATATTGACTCTGCACTCAGTTTGGGCCGTTGATGAAGAGTACAGATCAAACGTCGACAAATAAACAGGTAATTACTGTGTGGATTATTGTTTTTTTTTTTAGAGAAAATTCATAAAACAAGCTGTCATTTAATTAGTGCTAAGAAGTGCTTCCCAGTCAGAGCAATATGGCAAACGAGAGCGGGAACCATAGGCCCCTGCCCATCTTTTCCTTGTTAAATGTAGCTATTTTATTGGCCAGGGATGATATATATATATAGGAATTTGTGAAAACAAAATAAAGCTGAAAAGAAATCAAGAACAACGACAATGTTAGGGACAGGTGGACGAGTACTTAGGCTGCAACAACAAAGGTTATTTAGCTTGAAAACAACATCAAGATCCAACCAAGAATAAATAAAAAACTACAGTTTCACCGTTATAAAAATGTGAGAATCATTAAGTATTTACTGGGTGTTTTCTGCTCCTTTCCAGGTATTTTAAAGGGACTCAGCTAGCTGGCCCACTTTTCCCAACTCTCATATTCGTATCATCTACTTTCTAATTAAGATGAGATCATGCATGCTTATATTTTATATTATGCTTACATTACATTAATGATTAACTATGCAATTATCTCAGACAGGTTTAATTTCATGCGTGAAATATCACTCATGTACACACGTACGCATAACCTAAATTACTTATTCACATTTTCCCTTAAATAGGAAAAAACATAATTTCACGAATCGTTTTAAGGTGAGAATGTTAGAAGATTAATTATAAGTTAAGTATGCATAAATAAATCCTTTAAAGTTAATAATAGTTAATTAATACGGGTTCTATATATATGGTTGGTGTGTGTACATATATAACAGAGAAAATTAATAAATATTCTCTCTAAAAACTGAAAACCAAAGTGGTAATTAATGCCCCCATAATTACCTAAACAAGTTTAATTTAGCTACTTAATTATTATAAACTCAAACCGAACGCCAAATTAATTATTGTAAAGTAGAAACAATAAATTATTTAAGTTTCGAAGAATAAAGAAAACTCAATCCCTTTAAAATCTTTTAACTCTCCACCTTAAATCTTACAACAATTTCTTTCTTTTCACCTTTAATTATACGTACCAAACCCACACCCTTGGAAGTGAATCAAAGAAATATTATATGGAATTTCGAAATGCTTGCAAGCATCAACACATCTTTAATTTAATACAATTATATATTCAAGCCAGATATTTGAATTCTTCCAAATTAAAGGATAAGAACAAGAATGAAATATTGCTTGAAGCTAGCTGACTCACTATTCTATATTCTGCATATATATTTATCTTGATTGAACAACAATAGATAAAGCTTCCTTTTTAATTCGTTATCCGCCGTCCTTATTGATCCTCTATTTATTCTACATTACATTAACTATTTTTTGATTCATGTTACATGCAGGGGTTTTCTTAATTATAAAAAAGATAAATACTTTTTTGACGGTGACAGGAAAAGAGTTGCGATGCAAAAGTCATGGAAGTGTGTATATATATATATATATGATCTGCACTGTAGTTGCTGGAAGAACAACAGCCAGGTTACTCCAAGTTCAAGTTCGGTATGCAGAAATCTGCAGACAATGCTGGAACTACAACGTCATGTAAAGATCTGCAGTTCAGGAAATACGTGGATTAAAGGACGGTATGCAGAAATCTGCAGACAATGCACGTTGATATAGTCAAACTGTGAATTTGTAGGAACTGATTGTTAATGCAAAATTCATGACAACATGTCTTGGAACAATATATGCATTACACGTGTTAGAGAGTGATATAAAATTATAAAATTATTCTTGGAACTTTATTTGAAAATTAAAGTTGTTGGATTGAAATGGTTCTTTAATATAATATTAGAATCTTGATGATCAAATGATCACGAATTCAAATTTTACCATCTTATTTTAATCAATAAAATTAAGCATTAAGTCTTTATAAGTTTCAAATCTTAAGGGCTTTCATTTGAAAGAATGTGTTAGAGAGTAATATAAAATTATTTTTGGGATTTATCTAAAAACTTAAGTTATTAAGTTAAGATAGTTCTTTCACATGTGCAAAGTTGAGAATAATTGGGAGGCTTGACCTATTGGTTAACCAACCTTTCTATATATATATATATATATATATGTGTGTGTGTGTGTGTGTGTGTGTGTGTGTGTAAGGCAATATACAATAGTAATGGTGGGGTTACAATACAAGAGTATGACTACAATATTTCCTATATAGTACATTAATACGCCCCCTCAAGCTGAGGGTGGAGGATCAACCTGAAGCTTGAACCGAAAAGCAGTAAATGGAGCAGTAGGAAGCGGCTTAGTAAAAACATTGACAAGTTGATCGTGAGAGGGGATAAAACGAATATGAATCTCTTTCTTCGCAACCATGTCTCGTACAAAATGATAGTCAACTTCAACGTGTTTAGTGCGAGCATGAAAGATAGGATTTACAGATAAGTAAGTAGCGCCTAGATTATCACACCAAAAGATTATATTTTAATATATATTAAAATACTTGAAGTGGAAAAAAATTAACAATTTAAGGACTAGATTGTAAAGAAATAAAAATTTTAAAAGGCATATTTTAAAATCAAAACTGGACACATCTAGCTAGATATAGACATATTTGGTTGACGCTTCCTAATCAAAACTGAACATATCTTTTTAAGGTTTAAAATCTTGAAACACCTACACCCCGTTTAATTTTGTGAGGCTATTAAGTGCCTCTACTCAAGATTTAATTTCTACTTGTAGTTTCTCCTTATTAGAAAGAAGAAATAAAGATTAAGTACCTTAATTGATCGAAAAATTAATGGTTAGCCAATTAATTAGTCAATGATTGATCACACAATTATTATCGGATTAAAAGATTGGAATGCCCAGGAAGATAAGATAATATTCCATTAACTAGCAATTATACCATTTAAAAAAGAATATAGGTAAACTAATCGTTACAATATTTGATGAATAATTAGTGTAGGTAATAGATAGATGCTACTTTCTTGACTAAGTAGAACTTGATATTTGTTTTTTTATGGAACAACCAGTATTAGATGCGCCACGAGATGGCTCTTTATAACTCGTCTCTATAAAACTATATCTGAACAAAACCCTAATGTTTGTATGAAATCTCTTAAGTTCTTACCATTTCCAATGATAATGTTACACTCAATCACAAATAATGCAACCCTGTATGTATCCTTTCCATGAGCTAGATGGATATATTATATTAGGGGTGATCATTTTCGGTTTGGTTCGGTTTTTTTTTAACAAGTAACCAAACCAAAATTTTTTTTTAAATCGAAACGGAACCGAAATAAGTTCAAACCCCGGTTTCGGTTCGGTTCGGTTTTTTAGGACAAAAATCGGTTCAAACCGATTTGGCTCAGTTTTTAGGACAAAAACCGATTCAAACCGATTTAGCTCGGTTTTTTCGGTTTGTCTCGGTTTTTTCCGGTTTGGGTTCGGTTTGGTTTTTTCGATTTCAGGCTTATAAAACCGAAACCGAACCGGTCGGTTTTTCAAAATTTTAATTGGTTTTTATTCACGGTTCGGTTTTTTCGGTTATTTTTTTCTGGTTTTCTCGGTTTATTCGGTTTTTTTTATTTTTTTGTTCACCCCTATATTATATGGCAATAACTAGTTGTGCTGGGAACTAGCTAGCTAGCATTGACTGCTCCTAAAAGGCATTCTTTTATCAGTCATTAAATCTCTGTTATGTTGATACGAGGTCTATCCAAACAGAGATGGAGAACGCAAAAAAACACGACTTATCATAATAATATTATGGTGGTCAATAAAATCATGTATGATTTATCTAATCAATTGAATAATCTAGAACAAGCCATGGTAGAAAATTAGGAAAAAGCAATAGAAACATTGACAAAAAATTTTACATTGTTTTTCACCAATGGAAATTATGATGGAATAAAAAAATAAAAAATTCCTTTGACAATTATGTCGGTATTGTTGACATGTCAAATTATCGATGAAAATTTCATTAGTAGTTTTAAAATGAACTAAAACCGAACAATTCCTCTCTTCTCCCCATTTATTATTCCTTTTCATATAACAAAACATAGTAGTAGCCCTCCCCCGCTCATAAATCTAGCGTCGAGAGTACCTATCCTTTACCCATCTCAAGTTTGATTTCTTCTTCTTCTTCAATTAATAAACTTAGAGTTTGATATTATTGAATCCAATGTGATTATTTAAGGTTTTTACCCAATTCAAGGGTGATTTTGTTAGGCCAAATTATATTTATATTGTTATTGTACTTTTAAATTCTTATTATGCAACCCAAAATTTTCTTTTAGGGTTACAACCATAAATCCAGTGTTGTCTTCTGTAATGAAGCAAACAAGGGCGGAGCCAAAAAATTAAATTAAAGGGGAGCCAAGATTTCAATTGTTTTGTTGTTTTAGCTAAAACCATATAGATTATTAAGGGAGGGGTTGGAAAAACAATTTCCTTACAGGGGTCGGGGCCCCTGCCTGCCCCCCTGTCTTCGCCCCTGGAAGCAAACTTGATTAAGATGGTTTTAATGAAAAAATATTGTGATTATGACTTTATTATCAAGTGTGGTTTTGTTATTACAACAAAATTGATAATTAAAGACAAATAAAGAAAATGAATGTAAAGATATTTCCCTTGTTAGATCAATTTTATTAATTTTGACATGGGTATAATGATTGACATGGCCCTTTATGAAGATAGAAGCAGTCTTTTGGTCAAGATCTTGGTGGATTCATATGCCCTTTTCGAAGTGAGAGCAAGGATTGTAGAATGAGTTTATGACTCGCAACAATGTTGCCTAGTCTATGGTTAACATTAGCAATTAAATTTCAAAGAAATGATGTATGTTATATGTAAAGATATCATAATATCTAAAAATGGGATAATGTTTAAACTTGATTATATTGTTAGGCTTCAATGCCAAGTACATGGTTTTTTTTCTATATATAAATTCCATTTTTATAAGTTGTTAAGGTTAAAAATGTGAATTTTCTATTTTCAAATAGATTTCACTGATCTTTGATTATTATAACTGGTCTATACAACACACGCTTCATCAATTAATTGTGTTGGTGATCGTGTTATGAATCTAGGTGATGATTATAAAGATACACCTAATATAGAAGTTATTGACCTAGGCTTAACCAATAAGAAAAACAGAGCATGCATCCATACTTAGCCTATTTCAGGCAAAATTATAGCAGAATAAAAGGGTGATCTATCTATGTAATTAATATTTTGTGTTATTGTAAACCCCGATTAAAATTTTCTGAGATTTATAAATATTAAAAATCTTGATTCATAAATAAAATGGGTAAAATTAAACCTAGGGATTGTGGTGTTAATAATAACATGGATAAAAAGTATTAAGACAATGAAAGATTGGATCAATCATGATCACCTGCGACCCGTGTCATGGAATATATTGGGTTTAATAACTTTTTATTCAATTATATGATAAAAATAGATCCTCATAAAATTGAGTATCAGCGTAAAAAAAAGATATTTATTTGAGACAATGATAACCATATAAAAAAATAAACAAAAATAAATCATGTAGTCTATTTCTCAACCAATCCAATATTAAAAGACAAAATCAAGAAAAATAAGTAAATAAAAACAATTACAGGACCAAAACAAAAAAAAAACATATCTGATTGGTAGGTAAACTCGTCAAACATGTGAGTCAGGTAACCTCGTCAAACCTGTGAGTCAGGCACCCCAGGCTAGCACGCCAAACTTGTGAACCGTGTTATGGATTCCACTGGGATTATAATTTGTTTTTTTTCCAAAACTATTTTTAATTTAACAATACGATAACAAAAATAGACAATCACAAAATTAAACACCAATCCAATACAAAGATTTTTTTAAAAAAATCATAATAATTTCATAGAAAGCGAAATGAAACCAATTACAAAATTGAATTCTCAATTAACCCAATAACTAAGGATAAAATTAAAAAAATTAAAAGAAATTAAACTTGTCAGACCCGCAAATCAGGTTAACTAGCCACACTTGTGATCAGATTCATGAATTTTATAAAGTTTAATAACATGATTTTTCTTTGAAATTGGCAACCTAAGGTACCCTTACAAGCACACAAACTACACTAACTTTATATAAAAGCAAAAATTAAAAACAAATTACAAAGTTAAATTTTTAATCTTCAAGGAATCGACAAAAAATAATTTTTTTTTTAAATAATAAAATAAAACACTATAAATTATTATTATAATACACAGTGCAATAAAAGCAGATAAATAATAATTTTCTACACCTTTTAATTTTTTTTTTGGTTGATGTTAATAACAAAAATACAAAGAAAAAACAAGAGACAAAGAAGATAACAAAGTGGGTCCAAAGTGTACTATAATTATAAAAAGCAAATTGGTCATTAAAATGACAATATCGTCCTCATTAAAAGAGATTAGGAAAAGTATTGAACATGGTATAATATTTCCTATTAATTAGCTATTGCTTGAGAGAAGGTTTGATAAATTATAAATTAGTTTTTTAGTTTTGTAAAACGAATTAAATAGTCTCTCTAGATTTAAGACAAAATAATTAGTTACTTGACCAGTTTTGACCACGTTTAATTATAAAAATATTTAATTCGTTTTTCAAATAAGAGGGACTAATATATAATTTACAATATTATATTAGGGTATATAACCTTTAATTTTAGTCACATTCGTGCTGTCTATGAATATTACTGATCTCCAATTGGAATCTGACCAGCCTTGCTCTCAAGATATTATTTCTTCTATTTAATGGAGTGTTCCGGGTTTGTAACACAGTAAAAAAAATAAGAAGAAATAAGTGATAAAATAGTACAGTAAATTTTTTTTTGAAAAAATAATACACTTCATAGAACCGCAGTAAAAAAAATATTCTTGCAATTTACCTGCAGTTTATTACTGCTGCGCTGCCTAGAGTGAAACTAGGGGCTATCAATAGTCTTTATGATGGTAGATTTGATAGGATTTTTAAAGGATTTTTTTTTTGAAGAATTAGGAATTAGTATAGTAAACAAAAAAAAATTTGATAGAATAACACGATTTTTTTTTAATAAAATGATATAGTTTAACAATGTTATGTTCATGTTCAGGTGTGATATGGTTAAATTATAATTTTTAGTATTGGTCAGTTCATCAGTTGAATCTAGTTATATTAACCAATTAATTGTTTCATATAAAAAATCATAATTTTATGAAGTTTTTTTTAAAATATATTTTATGAGTTAAAATATATATTTTATCTAACTTGTAGATTAAAAATAAACTCCAATTAAAATCTTAAAAAGTTATTATTTACTCGGTAGTGGGTGATTTTGAGCAGTCAGGTTTACGTCTGCCATAACTAAATGAAGATATGCTCCAAACAAATTAGAAGGAAGACTTAACAAATACATTTATGGATCAATAGAACACGTCTAGACCTAAGAAGAGATTTGATCACGCTAAACCATAATAATAGCTTAAAAGGACCATAACTTTTGATCCGATTGTTGAATTGCGCTCGAATTTTTACAAGAGTCTTCAAAGACCGTTTTCCTCATAGTAGTCACAGCATCGCTATGCGGACCGTCAAATATTTAGATATAAAAAATCTTGTCGAGACCTTCAATTTTGATAGTTTTGAGATTTAGTTTTGTTATTTTTTAAACCGGTCGACCGCTTTAACTAACTATTACAAACCGGTTGAGCAAAAAATAGTAAAGTTTGACCAACTCGCGCTTTAAAAGCGCAACATTTACTTAAATGTTATTATTTTAAAGCATGACAACTATTTTATCGCGCTTAGAAATAACGATATTTAGTAAATATTATGTTTCTGAAGCACAATATTGTTAAACTGTGTTATTTCAATAAAAAATTTGCTACTATATCAATTAGTCAATTTTTTAAAAAACTTTTGTATGTTAATTGCATAATTTATCCATTTTGTAGTTGCATTTCTTATCTACAATGGAGGTAAAATGAATGATTAATAAAGTTTACGAGGTTTTGAGAAGTTAGCAAAGTAGGTTTATAATATGAAAATTAGGATCACACTAATCTTGATAAATTCATTAAAAAATTACTGTTAGCATATTCAAAATACTAAGAGCATATGGAGATGCTAAACATGAAACTAAAAATAAAAAATATATATATTATTTTAATTTTTTAATGTTTAGTTTACATGATTCAAGAAGTGTGTTAAATAAAATGTTATTTTATCATTTTTATTATAATTTTTTTTTCTATATATCTTGTAAAAATTTAAAATAATATTAATTGTAATAGTATTTTTTTTCCTTTGATTTTATTTTAGATTTATGTTTTTTTGTTTATCTTTTATGTGATTATCATGGTTTAATAACCCTTATTATAATTGTGTAAAGTTTATCTGGATTAATTAGGGTTATTTTTTTTTCAATTGATTTTTTAAAAAATTTATTTTTTAATATTAAATTGATTAAGAATAATTCAAGTTATTTTCATATCTCTCAAATTAACCGAGTACTAGAAAATTATTAAAATAATTTTATGTTAAATATATTAAAATACAATCAATTCTTCTAGATAAACTATATTTATACTATTTAAAACACTATGTTATCGATTTAACTCTTCTGCTACTAAAGATGCTCTGAGAATATGTTTTTGTCGGGTACCGGTAACTAGTTTAATTAAGTACAGTTAGACAAACTCTACGAACAAGGACAAGCGCCTTCTTGGGCATCTCAAAAAGCAGCTTAATATTATAATATCTCGCTGACGTAGTCAGATGCGACTTGTTCCTCAGGCAATTTTAATTAAATCTTTCATTAAGAAAAAGTGACTTGTTCGAACTATTTTATTTTTTCAAAAATTACTTTTTTTCACTGTAGCAATTTTTTTTTTTTAGAGATATGTCGAAAATAGAGATTTTCGTTTGTCTAAGCGTTTACACCTGTGTTTGTTATGTAACAGTGAAAATATAATGTTTGGTTATGAAATCAACCATAATTTTTATACGTGGACCCTACTATTAACTGCATCGAAAACGTTGTTTTGTTGAAGCAGAAATTATCTGCTTCTTTCATTGCGTTCCTACCTTTCTGCTGCATGCGCACATCATGCTAATTAATTAGTATGAACAGTGCAACATGTGCACTGTTCATGCTAATTAATTAGCAGGAATAGTGCAGCATGCTGCACTGTTACTAATTAATTAGCAGGATGCACTATTCGCGTGCTCCATTATTTCCGCCGAACCAGTTCCGGTCCAAAATTTAAAATGTATTTAAACAGGTTTGATCTAGTAAAATAAAAAATAAAATTATTTTTTATTTTTTAATTATATTTTATTCAAAAAACTAGTGTTTAATATTATTCAATGAAACTACATAAATTAAACAAAGATCGCTTGATGACATAGCATTTGCAGAATTTGATCGCAATTTCAATTTTGTTCCTGATTATATTTTACTTGATGTTGTTGCGTGCTTAAGAAACCAAAAAAACTGTAGTCCTTGTCGGATGTATTTCATACGTGATGGAATTGTAGATATTATAATGGAACAATAAAAAATATTATATATAAAGTATTATTTATTTTATGATGTAATAGAAATAGTTAAATCTATAACATTTAAATTAAAAACCATCAATGTTAATATATAATTTTTTAAATTATTTTATAACCTCAATTCCAAAAGCATTTTTAACCAAACACATTAAACTACTTTTTGTTCAACCTCAATTCCAACCACAGTTTTAACCAAACACCTATTTTTTCAAACTAACCTCAACTAAAAGTACTTTTTATAAAACAATTTTTTTCAAACCACAACCACAACAGCTACCGCAATACCAAATACACACTACACCTGATAGCCATGTTTAGAGTTGCGGTTAAATTAACTTCTTATTAAATTTTAAATTTATTTTCTTCAAGTTCTTTCTAAATTTTAGATTATTTTAATACATTGATATTCAAAATAAATTTTAAAAAATAAAATAAATATTATTATTATTATTTTTATTTATTTTAAACAACAACCTTCTTCACCGAACTGTAAAACAAGCACGAGTTGGCTGACATCTATGCTTCCTTGATTGGTGATAGTGTTAATTCTCTAGGATTTTGGTAGAAAAAAGGGTTTTTGTTATAGTGTTTGGTGATCAGCTATGTATAGATTTAGAGTGCGTCTATAATTGTGGTATTAGTTTTTTTTAAAATGATTTTTGTTGGGATATCAAAATATATATTTTTAAAAAAAAATTATTTTTGATATTAGTACATCAAGATGATTCAAAAACACTAAAACAAATTAATTTAAAATAAAAAAAAAATAAAATTTTTAAAAGCACGATTCAACCGCAAAAATAAACATGTCGTTAATGTTTTTGGAGGAATTATTGTGATTATGAAGTGTGATCCTAATATTTAGAGCTCGTTTATTTTTGCGT
>Ga0307517_10006562_pt1 | contig 17193 bp, 12 predicted proteins | sample 23_EM_MG_FD_194515 | JGI IMG/M metagenome (GOLD analysis project Ga0307517, IMG submission 194515) | Populus trichocarpa ectomycorrhiza microbial communities from riparian zone in the Pacific Northwest, United States - 23_EM | ecosystem: Host-associated > Plants > Roots > Unclassified | place...
AATCCGTCGGTGATTTTGTCCGTAAAGAACAACAATTAACAGTGCAATTAGAAGGTGAACAGTTCTGGAGCTCTCTGGAAAATTCCGTCGGTGATTCCCTTTGTAATTGACATGATGAACAATGTTTACAGTTTATCAACGGAATTCGTTGGTAAAAATGACACGTCATTATTTTTTTTGTTTTGTTTTAATTTTTTTTTCACGGTAATTTCTTCAGTATATATCGAGAGAATATTTTCGTTGATAAAATTCCTCAAAAATTTACCAACAAAATTTACTTGGTATTTCCGCTTATATTTAGTAATGAAGTTATACCATGAATTTATATTGGGGATGATATGATGAGCGCCAGTAACTAGATAGATTCTAGACCTAGCTAGCTAGCAATCTACTTTACGTACAAGTTCCTGGATGATAATGCTCAGAAAAAGTCCTTGGAGCGATATCTAGTTATTTTATAGACTTTCAAAAGAAATTGTTAGGCTTTCGTGGACTTTCCAATAGAGTAATGTGTGCCAAAAATTGGTCAAAATTAGGCACCAGTAACTGTGGAGAATCGAAGGACAATGCTGTGTGGTCTTAAGAAATTTGAATTGTTTGTGTTTTTTATGATATTTTTGGATTGTTTTGATATAATAATATCAAAAATAAATTTTAAAAAATAAAAAAATTATTATTTTAATATATATTTTTTTAAAAAAAATTTAAAAACAACAGCTACCAATTGCATAAATATTTTAAAAATAATATTAAAAGCAGGAACAGTGACACACCAATGCATAGTGCCCTAATGCAAAGCAGACAAAACCCTATTCACAACGTGAACAATCATATTCCCACCAGATAGCAAGACCTCGCCACTTCATCATTGCATATGGTCAGCCTAGCTGAAATGGGAGACAGACAAGAAGAAGCATAAAAAATATACCAATATCCGATACGAATACGTAGACCCTGGTGACTGTTACATTACAACAACAAACAGAAAGAAAAGTATATTATACTGATATTGATGTTCGCCCAGAGCTGATAGATGAGGGAGGCCTCCTACTAAAAGTCAAAAGTGACATAATCTCAGCAAATCAAACCCCACTATTACTGGTGCGGTTGTCGCTATAAATGCTCCCTGCAACACCATCACCACTAGCATTGTTGTGGCTGGCAGCATTGATTTGCGTGTGCTTTTCCGAGGAGCCCTTGCAAGGCTTAATCGGGTACTTTATGGCATTGAGCTCCAGCTTTCTCATGGCTGCTTTACCAAGATCAACACCACATATATCAGAGAGCCTAACAAGATACAATAACACATCTGATATCTCCTCTCCAAGGTGTTCTTTCTCTTCATCTTTCCAATTAGGAAGCCCTCTTGGCACCTCTCCTTTCCACTGAAATATCTCAGACAATTCTCCTACTTCTCCGACCTGCAACACGGTGATACAAAACAACATTGAAAAGAAAACAATGAGCCTGACAAAGAAAACTACACCGTCGTAACCATTATTGTGTTTGTGTCTTTACGTAAGTACTGTGGTCTTAATCAAACATTGTGGGGTCTTATTCTGAAGCGTGAGTACATTCTTGTTTTCCGTGTTGAGCATGAATTATCTTGTCCCAGAGATGGGGCTGTGAATGTCCTAAACTTTTCATACAAAACACGCGGTTTTAAATAGTGGGACAGTTGAACTTCTTGCAGTTCGAGGGCCAGCTTCATTAACATTACAAAATTTACACATGAGAAACCTCTCGAAAACCATAACACAGAAATGGGAAAGTAAGAAATAACTAAAATAGCTATTTAGCTTGGTTTGGATCCGAGAAACAATTCGATGAGCATAACTAAAGCATAGACAAAGGAGTGCAACTCTCCAGCAAAGAGCTCAGCACCATCAATGAGTAAAAACAAAAGAAGATTAAACAATTGGATTTACACTTTCTGGTAAAAAAAATTAAAAAAAAAGGTCGAATTATTTGTTCCGGACACTTTAGAAATGGGGAAGGACAGAAAACAAAACATCAAGAAAGAGTCAATAAAATAAATAAAGGTCCTGTCTTTCAATTTTGTTCTTGAACAAAAGATCAGGTTCAGTGATTTTATTTATTTTCCTGTAAACTATTTGATACTATTTTAAAGGAGCCAGCCCCCAATCATAAGATTTGACCAAAACAGAGAAATGAGAATGAAGAGTCAAAGATCAGAGATCAAGAGTAGTATAAAAGTTGAAAGTGTATAAAATTAAGCATGCTTTATACTTAAACTTAAATTAACCTAAACACACACATAAACTTCTGTATGGATAAAAGAAAGAAATGGGGTCTGTCAGCTTGTTACAAGTTCTGATGGGACTAGAGAAAGATGAGAAACAAAACAAAGCATGGGGATTTGAAAGGGTATATCAATATATATACACTTTTCTAGATTATAGCTAGCTGGGGTTGGAAAAAGAGGAGCAACTTACCATGGCCAAAAGGAGATTTCTAGGGCTATGAAACTGATCCCAGTCTCTTTCCTTGGCAAACTCAGCCAATCTCTTCTTGAGCTCTTCTAGGGTAACCCCAGCCCCTGCCATCTTTCTTTCTTCTCTGCAAGACCAAGAATAACCCAAGTCGCCCTAGCCTAACAAGAAAGAAAGAGGAAACCAAAAATTATAAAGGTGCTGACTGGGCTACCGGCTATGGCCCGCTCAATGGACTCTTATCCGATGTGATGTGACTGACACGTGTCTGTGCTGGTGATTTCTTTGGCTGAAGCTATGGACCACCCGCGCTTTTAGAATAATAAAGCTGGTTTTGCAAATGGCCTTTTTAGAAGGATTATGACATGCTGAATAATAATAATAATAATTAATGACTTGTACGTACTTTTGGCTTCAGAATACTTATTTTTTGTATACAGATTGTATTTTCAACCAGATGACAAGATAAATACATGTACCACATTGGTATATTGCTAAACTTAGATGGTGTTTTTACTATCTAATTGTATTTTTAAAAAAAATTAAATTTTTTTATTTTAAATTATTTTTATGTTTTTAAAAAATTATTTTTGATATCAACACATCAAAACGATCAAAAAACACATAAAAAATAATTTAAAATAAAAAAAATAAAACATTTTAAAAAATACGGCCATGCTGCGTAAACAAACACTTATGAAGCTCAAAAATTAGATTTAAGGTTGTGCATATTAAAATAGTGTTTGACATTACAGTAGCGATTTCTTTTTAATTTGTTTTCGCTTGAAAGTACATCATTTTGATAATACTTGTAATTCTTGACATCAATATATTAAAACGATCCAAACACATAAAAAAAACTAAATTAAAAAAAATTATTTTTTAAAAAAACAATATTACCATAAAAACAAACAATACCGTGTATTTTCTCAAGATGCTTACTCTAAAAAAAGAAAAAAGAGGAGTTATACTTGAATTAGTAAAGTGTTTTTGTAGAAGATTTTATCCATTAATAAAAATAAAATATACACTCTTAAAAATGTCATTTAAAAATAAAATTTAATCTCAATTTACGAATAAATTGATACAAGAAAGGGTGGAGGTGGAGAGTAAGAAGAAGTTCCCTGAGAATGGGAGTTCCGAGGCGACTGGAAATCACCCAAATATATATAGAAATGTAATGATATCGTTGATGGAAAGTGAAAATGCACCGAAGAATCTCTTGGAAATGACTGACTTGTCAATATGCAGAGCCATGGAAAAAGGTCGTTGGTGGCGGCCATCATTTTTACGAAATTGTTTATCATCAACGAGGAGAGGACCACCAATAATGAGGTCTTCAGAGTCTCCCAGATCATCATTCTCCTCTCCCTTTCTCTGTTCGTTTTCCTACCATTGTGTTCTCAATTAGGGTTTTGCTGCTTATTCTTACCTCTTTATGTCGCGAAAATAGTTCGGTGTTGTGAGGATGTATTAATTTTGATCAATTAAATAAGTTAATTTTATTTGAATCATAAATAAAAAAAATAACTATAGCAAATATAAAAGCATAAATATAAAAAAATTCTAATCTTATAAATTATTTTAAGAAAATAATTCCAAATATTGAAGAAAGGAGTAAAAAAAAAATATCAGTTTAAAAAATTAGCTAAAAAAACTAACAAAAAAAATAAATAAAAAGACTAGAGATAACCAGATCATTTTAAAGACCAACAAAAAAATTCACAAAAAACAAGCTAAAAAAAATAGAACCTAATCTCCAACTCAATAAATGTTAAAGGATGAAACAAGAAAAAATTAACTTAGACAAAGAAAAATAAAAGACCAAGCAAATCCAAACAAACTCCCTAACCTGATTAAATTTTTTAAACTCGTAACTCGTGAAATTCTAAATCCAGGTCCAATCAAGAAATTTATTACGAACCAATTTAAAAAACTTGTTAAAGCAAAAAAAAAAAAAAGGTAATCAAAAGAATGATGATCAACTTTTATAGGAAAAAAAAATCAAAGGAGGGTGATTCCAAAAGAATAAGAACTAAATCTGAAAGATTAAAAAAATTAAAGGGGAATGAAATTGAAAAATCATACCAATTTTATAAATTATTTAAGATAAAAAATTATAATAAAAAAAACAGGAATCAAGTCTAGAAAATCAACAAATTAAAGGATTGTTCTAGGATTTTTAAGGAGTTGATGTGAAATTCTAGGTGAAGAGAGAGAGAAGAGAAAAAAATAGCCACCGATACCAAACCACTATAAATCTTGAAACATGCATCACCTCAAAGGGTAGAGGGGTCATGAGAATTCCAACTCTACCGGTGGAGACAGAGCCCACTTATGCCATGCTCACGCCAATAATGTTTTTTTATTAAATATTTAACATTTATTAAAATACAATATTGCACTTGAACTATCATGATATTATAAAAAAAAAACCGTGGTAAAAAAAAAAAAAAACCCTTAAAAGATAGTTATGATGATTTCATCTTTAAAAACATCAAATTAATTTAACTATTTTAAAAAAATTAAAAAGGCTATAATGCTTCTAATTGAAAGGCAATAATTTTTATTTTTCGAAGTAAATTAATAATTTTACTATGAAAAAATAAAATGACCAACCTAACCCTTCTCAAATTATTAAAGACAATTATATAATAATAAAAAAACCACCTTGCCCCAGTACCTAGTTAAAAGTTTTTTGAGTATGGTGTAATTTAGTCAAATCGCTATTCCAATGAATAGCAACAGTAAAGTCAATAAGGATGCATAAATGTATTTCCTAAACAGTCCCAAAACCCTTCTTACCCTAAGTACATAAACCTTAAACCTATTTGATTCAATTGCTGCATCTCTTATCCAGCCACATCCACCTTGACGACAAATAGCAAGTGACGAGAATCCAATATGGCATTATATGATTAATCAAATCTGGGGAATCCTCTGTTTTCATTATATTAAAGATGGCTACTGCCTTGAAGGCTTGAACAACTTCCCTTAGTATCAACTAATGAACCTCCAGTAATTAAAAAAAAAAAACCCAGTTAACCTCTAGTACATTGCATCCCACCGTCTCCGGTCAGACCCACATCAGCAGCAGCAACATGCACATTGCATACCACCGTCTCCGGTCAGACCCACATCAATGGCGGCAACATGCACAAACCCTCACACAACAGTTTCAAAATATGTTAAAGATTTCATGATTTTCTGACATATTCAGCATTGAACAAAACACAAGTGAATGAATGCACTTGCAGATGCTAAATCTTGTGGACGCTATAACCTGCATACTCCGAAGTTAAGTTCTCCTTCCAATTCTCAAATTCAGATCCACCAAACACCAATTCCTTGATTCCAACATAGCTGTTGAAGGAGCACAAACCGGTTGAAGGTAAGCACAAACGCATGTATTTATTATTTTTCAAATGGGCAGCAAGTCCACAGAAAAGGACCTCAGCACCAAACAAATGACAATAAAAAACATAAAGCACGAATAAAAGCAAAAGAAAGGAGTTGAAGCTGCAAGGGAATCCTAGACATCAACATTGTCCTTATGTGAATCTCACAACATGTTTGTACATAGTATTCGTACTATGAAGTTGGCATTACACATCAATCATAGTCTGGGATGAAAATTGCAAATTCATATTTTTGTGCAAGGATATATACAGTTCTGTTAAATTTCATCTCATCAAAGTTTAAGAAGAATTATGGCACATCGTCAGAAATTCTAAGAAAAAAAGAAGAAATATGGATAACTTACTCAGAGCTTATTTGTGTCAAGGCATTTATCAGAGTGTCCAGAAGCAACGGCTCAGCTGTCCCAATATCTACCCTATTATATTTTAACATCATCCATGAGCAAGAACCATCAGAATAAGCATAATCACTACGGTGAAAAAGAGTACTCTTGAACCAATTAACTATGTTATGAAATGATCCTCATACCATATGCGTGCCAAGTTGTCTTGAATCTCAAAATCTCCAATGTTGTAAAACGTTGCTGGTGTCACATTTGCTCCCTGAATGGCATCATAATTAGGTCTTTTTTCAAAAGTTGATTGTGACAGCTGCAAGGTAAGAAACACAGGAAAAACAAACTTTAGTGCCAGGAAGAAATAAAGTTGCAACAATGACAAATATGATTTTTTTTATTAGCAACTAAGTGCTCTCCATTAGACAGAATATAACTTTACAAAGCTCAACCACTACATCACCTTTTCATGCAATACAATCAACCATTTCTCAACATTTTTTTATGGCAAGAAAATTTTCTACATACTTGCATATTCATGGAATTGCATCCACCAAGACGCCCAACAATATGCCATGATCGAAATGTCTGCAAAAACATGCCACATAAGCTTCACAGTGATTTAATTTAATACTTCAAAATACCATTACTAGAGTTAAAGAGAAGTTACATCACAAATTAAGGACACATCATTCTCCAATGGCGCATTGTAGAATTCAAACCATATATACGAGTTTGAGAAACCAAATCTGGAGATGATGGTCACAGAGTGAGTTGGTAAATCAGGAGCTAAATAGGAAAGGTCAAAGAAAAGCATCCAAGTGACATTTTCACATGAGACATCAGGCATCATGAAGAATAGGAAAGGCCAGAGTAATTATAATTTAACCATGCTAAAAAAGTGGCAGTTCTCAAAGACCTTCAAATTACAAAAGCTATAAGAACCAAGGAAATTTGAAATCAGTTGATAAAAGGGGTGGATTTAGTACCATAGACCGCATCATATATGCTTGGGTAAATTGTGGATTCGGTAGTTACTTTCATGAAATAGTGTTCAGTACGATTCCTACTCACAAGCAAGCATTATTATCTTAGAAACTTTTGATATTAAAGCCTATATGAATTGCTATGAATTCAAGTCTACAAGCCAGAATATACAAATATATATGCATCCTGATTCCTGATTGTTATGAAGAATTTGCACCATAAGCTGAGTGAAACCGTGGGGTATCGCTCTGCAATGGCTTTCAAGCCTGCATAAATAGACTTGTAATACTACCACTTGAATCAAATTGTGTCATGGTCATAGCAAATATCAGTTTCTTAAGTTTCGACATGAACACCTATAGCATGAAGCAACACAAATTCTTTTTTCCCTATGCCTAACCCCCTCCAAAATGCTCTACAAATAAACCAGCAGATTTTATCTTCTGTTTTACTCAAAAAACACCAAGAAGATCACCAGGCAAAGCAAGAATTGAAATACACGATAATCTTAGTTTTTGAACAAATGGGTTCTCAAGGAATCAGCTTATGACACAAAGACTGAATATCTTACTTGTTGAAAGTAACCTTCATAGGTTTAGCTGAACCTGTCTTTGCGTGCAAAATCTTGTTCTTTTTACGCCTCAATCTTTCTTCCATCTAAAAACCCATCATTGCTCACTTCCATTAATCAACTAACATAAGGCAAGGTAGTGATATTTATTACACAAACGATAAAAAAACTAAAAAAAGTGAGAGAAAAAAGATGAACATACTTTAGAGCGAGCTTTAAGTGGGTCATCAAGACAAGAACCAAGAATGTCAGCAAATTCAGGGTCTTTATCATAATCCTTTTCTTCTCTGCTTGGATTATGCGATGATGATGGAAAGTCATTCTGGAAGTCAAAATCAATGTCATTTTTTGTGCTCTTTGTATGAGCATGATTCCTAAGGAACAGTGGAGTGTCGTTGGTTTTAGACTGCTTCTTCTTCTGATTTAGAAATGGAGGCAAAGAGTTGGAGTGTCGAGATATTTGGCACCATAAGGCAAAGCTCTGGGATTGAAGAGGGGATGACAAGATAAGCATTTTTTTTGGGGGTGGTTTAGAACATCAGTCGTTTTTGTTTCTGATAAACCCTCCCCCCCTGCTCAAGCAGACAACTAGAGAGGTTTATATTTATATGGTCCCTGTACTCTTGATTGTTTGTAGTCTTGTTCCTCTACTCAAGAAACATTTTTAATATGATCCCTAAATCCAATTTCCGTCCAATACACAGTGCTTAGATATGCATCCTCTTGACATTTTGCCAAGAATTAATGACACTTTAAAGAATGTTTCTTAATTTTTATAGCCAGCTGAGATCTTCGATGCTTCGGATTCTCGATCCTCCTGTGCAGTCGCTCGAGTTCAATTGAGCATTGAGTTGCCAAAACACAAAAAAACTGGAAAGGATTCAGTGTGTTACATGCAATACGTGACCTGGGAAGTTAATTCGGGTAATTAGTTGCAATATTGATGTTTATTCGAGTAAAAAATATTGATTCATACAGTTGATGATCATGTCAATGGTCAAGAACATAAATAACACTGACAGATTATAGTTACCAACATATATATACAGTCCAAGGCTGGGAAAAATAATTTATTCTATTAGCTGATGCAATGAGTCGTCAATGAAGAAAAGGGCAAACATTTCCATCGGAGGGAAATTTTAAAGTAGATGTGGCTGCCTATCTATTTGCACAGATACAGTGCCAGTATTCTAACATTATCCAGTTGCAGTTGATGAAGCATTCCATGGCACAGTAATGTAACCTACAGTATAATCAACCCCTTCAAGTTTCTTCTTGAATGGCAGAAGAAGCTCCTTGTGAAGCTCTGATCATTTCCAAGTCCTTTGCAGTAGTCTTCATGTCGGGTCTTGTCTGGCCATTCAAGTCTAAACATCTTCTTGCTAGCTTACCAACTGCTGTAATCTCTTCTTTCCTACCCTCCTTGAGAACTCCAGCATCAACGATTTCGAACAAACGATTCTCTTCCATTGACTGTCGAAAATATGCTGCTAAATTCTGTACATCCCCGGCTGGGGTTGCAAACTGCCCTGTTAAAAGCTCGACGAGAACTACTCCAAAGCTGTAAACATCTCTCTTTTCGGTGAACTGATTTGACTGTAAATACTCTGGATCAAGGTAGCCAATAGTTCCCAATACAAGAGTGGTCAAGTGAGTTTGATCAATGGCAAGTGCTCTTGAAGTTCCAAAATCTGACATTTTGGCTCTATATTCATCATCTAAAAGTATGTTTGTAGACTTTATGTCGCGATGATAAACAGGTACGGAAGCTGCTGAATGCAGATAAGATACAGCATTAGCAACTTCTACAGCAATCCTTAAACGAATTTCCCATGTAAAAGGAAACTCACCATTCGGATGATGTAGTTGTTGGAAGAGAGTTCCATTAGGGATGAACTTATAGACTAGTAGAGGAACTTCTGTCTCCAAGCAACATCCAAATAACTCAACAACATTTCTATGGTTAATTTGTGACAAAATTACAATCTCGTTGATAAATTCTTCTAGTCTGCACTGGTCCACTTCTTTCGATTTCTTGATAGCTACAATTCTTCCATCTGTCTACACTCCTTTGTAAACAGTTCCTTGACCTCCTTGGCCTAGAATTCGACGCTCATGATAGTTGTCTGTGGCCTTCTCCAACTCCTTGGAGGCAAAAAATTTTGTTCGCTCGACATTGCTTTCACTTGCAGAAAGTTGTTGCTGCAATAATAGCCCACCATTCCTTTTGAAAAACATTTGCTTCAGCTTAATCACCTTTCTTCTTTTAATCAACTTGTACAACCACAATGCTCCGATAAGGAGCAACATTAATCCAAGAACGGATCCACATCCTGAAAAACCCACATATACAGAGTCACGTTTATTCAATTCAAGCCTTCCAATGTATGTATATGAGCTTGGAAATAGAAAAAATGAAAATGCATGACAGTTTCCCACATAGCAATGCGTAGGATTGTACCGTATGGTCGAACCGAGGACATTCGAAAGCTCATTTTTTGCTTCAGATTGGAATAATAATATAGATTAACACGAGGAAAAATGATTCAGAAACAAAATCTGCATACCTATAACGATGATAGCTCTAGGTTTTTTGGTTTCTGATCTGAGTTGGTAGCATTGGTTATAATTTTATAATACCCAGCAGGCCATGGGCAATTGTATCCCCCTGCATTGTTCATACATAGCAAATGGCAGCTATCGGTCCCAGGATCCAAGCACTTCTCCACATTTTCTGTTAAAAGAAAAAAATATATAATTGCTTCAGATTTCAAAATGCAAGAAAAAAGCTCTCGGAAGGTTTACCAATAAATTTACCGAGATTATCTCGATTTTATATTCATTATCACGGAGTCTATGACTTGACCTTATTTACCTGAATTTTAATTTTTTTTTTAATTTCATCTTCAATATTGAATTTTTTTAATATTCCAAACAAAATCTTGTCTATTTTTTAATTTTTTTGTTATTATTTTTGTCATTATTTTATTTATTATTGTTATATTTTTTATTTATATATTTAATATACTATTTGGGGTTGATGACTCGGTCTTCTATTTATTTTCTTAACATTTTTTTATGTTACAAGAATTTTTTTCTTAGCATTGTTTTTATGTTTAAAAGAAAATTGACCGGCCGTTGCGAATCTCGGGCATTTACCGCTGTGAAGGGTTGGGAAAAAAAGACTAGTAAACTACTATTCAAATAGAAACCATGTGAAGACGAAGCAGCATCCAGTTGGCCAGAAATCCGTGACCTGCAATACTATCAATACATTCGTTGTCTTCTTGAATGGTGGAAGAAGCTCCAAGCGAAGCACTAATCGCTTCCAACTTCGTTACCACTTCTGTCTCTTCTTTCCTACTGTTATAATCTCCTTCATAAATAATGGTGGGCAAATATCTTCATTTTAAAGACAAAAAAGAGACTGCCTATAGCTGCAATTTATACATCGGTGGATCCTTCATCCTAGTCTGCAACTTTACTAACAGTCAAGCAGACTTGGTAGATCAAGTTGTCGATCACATAACATATGGAAAATCCGGTCCACACTAGAGGGAAATTGCCATTCAGAAAAGAAGCATAATCATGAATTTGAAACGCGCAAACACGTGAATACTAGTTAGCTTGGTCGGAAATATCACTCGATGCAGCACTGAGAATTTTGATCGAGTTCCACTCGCATCTGGCCTCAAAGCGGTACTAAGTGAATTTGGATCAAATTTCACTTGCACCTAATGCAGCAAACAGAAGGGTGCACCCAGCTACTTAAACAAAGCTCAGATTTTTCCCAGGTCCACAAAGCACCACTTACTGATATGTCCCTCATTACTTACTATACAGTATCAAAATACCGGCTAGTTATCGAAAACTTTCTGAAAGCCATCTTAGATCAGGGGACAAGAAGCAAAGTTTGACTACTTCTTAGATGGGTTATATTCTACTTCTTGCAGGCGGGTAGAGAAGCATCTATCGGAAAAATCAACACCCTTCTCACAAGAATCAGAATTTATAATTTATGAATCAGAAAATTTTTGGAACAACATACTGTACATACAGTAGCTGAATTTGAGTATGCAGTAACATCTATACAGAAGAAAAGAAGAAAAAGAACAAAGAAAAGAATACTCATGAAGTAACTGGGAATACAAGAATCTCCATCACGGAACTCGTTCCAACACTCGCTGCAATGCCTTCTTGATACCGCCTTGGTCAAGTGTTGTTGTCAGCTGTATTTCCTGCACCTGAATCATACAACAAATTAATAAGAGAGAAAGATAGGGAGACCATATCAACGAGGAGGGGTGAAAAGACAAACATAACCTACCTGCCTTCCAGCACGAGCAAGGAGGGTAAACTTCCTATTTATAGGTGGTGCCTGTGGAATGATTATGGGATGAGAATAGTAAAATATAATAAGGAGCTCACAGCGCAAGAAACACGGTATAGTGTGGCCTAAACAGGAGGAACTCACATTCGAAAGCCAAAGTTGCAGGTCTTGTGAAACAACACGCTTTTCAAACCCCTGTCTGCTAATTCTTATGTCATCTATGCTGGACAAGAACGATACAAAGAAAAGCCGAATAAGTTGCTACTCTGAATCATGGTAGGTAATTTCAATGAGCATAAAAGGAAATGTAAATATTTTTAAAGTCTACTCATAGTTGGAGTTAAACCATTTATTCATATAAAAGTCTCAAATGAAATAGGGTGGGCATATAGTGATATAAAAGTCCCATAGATTCATAAAAGATGCATGCTAAAAGGAAAACAGATTACAAAATAATTTGAGGACAGATACAGAAAACTTATGAAGCTTGGAAATTACGTTCATGTTGAGAAAGGAAACTTTGGTTTAATATATTTGCAATCAAACCCTAAATCTTCAGAATGAACTTCTTTAATGGAGGATAAAACCATACCCATCTTCACGTGTTAACTCTTGAAATATTGATTCAAGCCCTGGTAGAGGTTCAATAGTAATGCTGTTGTGCATGCTCAGAGGATCAGGAGCAATCGAACCATCCTGTAATACATAAATATCCATTCAAAATAGAAGCTTTAATTATGTAAATGGAGCATGTAACGTAGTCTTACAAACCTGAGGAATCACTTTGTCCAAAGTTTCTAGCAGTGGATCTTCCTCCAATTGTTTGATTGACAGTGTAATCCTTGACTTTCCCCTGCATTTATTTGCAATTATAATATTACAGTAAGAGGCAAAGTAAAGGAAAACAGCTGATCAGAGACAAACACCGTGACAATTAAGCTGATTCCAACCCATTAGGTTGCCTAATGTAGGTAATGCTAGGCTAGAAAAATGAATTAGCCATGTCCTCTTTCAGAAAACCACTCAAGATAGCCTTTAATGATATGCTAAAGAATGGATTAGTCATAAAGAAACCATAGGGATTGTTACGCAAATTTCTTGACGTTTACATTTTAATTCTTCAAAAGAAAACAAGAGTTAGAAAAGATAACATGAACTCTATGTATCAACAGCCTTTTCCTTTTCACTTTTTAATCAGTGTATGTTTTAAAGTATTCTCAATTCTCTGCTTTTTAGAATCCTCTCAGGTTATGGTAACTAGGATTGATGTTTAGGATCTTAATGTACAAGGAACCATACCAAGTAGATGAATGATCTTACTTAAAAGGTATGTCCATTGATCACACAAGGAAACTGAGTAGATTGGATCAATAGCCAATGGATTGAACAGACACGAACTAGGTGTAAAAATGAAACCTAGAATTAAAAGGCTACCCATTGACCTATGCCACAAGGATTCAATTTTATGCAAAAAAGAGAGGAAGGGGACCTTGCATTACAAAAATAAAATATCAGATCATCAATCAAATTCTGAAAACTTATTTTCATAAAAAAAAAATAAAAAAAATTCGCATTTCACTGGCATGTTCTTGTGTTTAAACTCTGATTATAACATCCTCAAAGAAATAAAACACCCCATGGCGTACACCAAATAAAGGTCTGGGCACTTTAGTACTGTACAAGGCACAATTGGTTGCATGTTACTGAAAATGTCTCATTGAGAATTCATTCAATGCAAATAGTAATGGGAGAGAAGCAAAAAAGACTTACTGATCTATATCAATGATTTTGACTGTTACTTCATCACCAACATTAAGGATGTCCCTTACATCTTGAACTAAATCCCATGAAACCTCAGACACATGTACTAGTCCAGTGAGATGATACAGACCTGTATTGTAGTTTCAAGACGCCGCCAATAATTCTTGCAAAATTATAAATCTCAATGGACAGAAAGAAGTCTATACAAACAGAGAAAGTGACTACCATCAGGGAAACGCAAGTGAATAAAAGCACCATAGTCCTCAACAGAACCAACCCTTCCTGCAAAAATTTCCCCTACATTAATTCCTTTAGAAAACTTTGACCAGACAGCTTCCTTTTCAGAGAATATCAATTTCCTGTTCTCCTCTTCAGCGTGGATTACCTAAATGTTTGAGAAGTATACCAACATCACTAAAGTTGAATGAAATGTCGAATTGTTACCAGGCAAGGAGAAGCAGGGAATAAAAGAACAAGGAGCAAGATGAAAAGCAGTTACAAGAAACATATCGGGAGGAACTGAAGCATCTTGACATGAGATGAAAAGCAGTTCTCTAAGAAGTCTGCTCTTTACCATTTTCACTTTTATTTCAGGTGTTCTGGATTTCTTATTATCACCATTGTGATTAAAAACATCACTAGCAAACAGTTCCTCCATGTTCAGCAATTACTTCTTCCAAGTCAGTGTTAAGTGAAGAAAGTAAAATCTTCAGAAAATCATCATAACAAACACAAACCTATAGTTCAAGAAGAAATAAATCTAAGCACTACTAAGTAAGGTGTTCATCATCTGGAATGCTGAAACTCATCAGTTTGATCAACCACTAATTTTCTCTTATTGTAGTCATTTTGTATTTAAATACTATATTAAGTTCTACATTTATTCTTTGCTTGTAAGTCTCCATGTTATTGGCTTCATCTTCTCTCTATCCTATTGGACAATGCATTTATGCATACATTTACTCGTTTAAACTATTGTGTTTGAAGTTGTGGGAGAGTTAAAAAAAGAAGAAGAAGCAGGTTTGATTTTAAAAAAAAATTGAAACCATGATTTGGATTTACAACACACTTAGAATCATGGTTTTGATAACACAATCCGAACGCCACCAAAAGGATACTCCTAACAATGATTTAGTCACCTAATAGAAGTGGTCAAAAAACAGAGTGCCTGTCTATATCACAGGGCAATCATGAGCCATGGTCATTAAATAATGGCAATGTGATAACTCAATGGCTCGATCACAACAATTAACCAGAAGAAATTTTTTTAACATGAACTGAATGGGCCTTTCAAAATGCATTTGAAAGACATCCAAAATCATGGCTTTGCATAATACAAGACTGTTAGCAAAACACTGCCAGGACTTCAGTACAAGACCCTTCACGGAAGAGCCAAATAGGGCTTGATTCCAGCACAAGAATATCATAATATTTTCCACCTTGTCCCATTTTAAGTTTTTTATGCTAAAGTCACTTTCCTTAATTTGAGAGAGGAGTTATTTCCCCTCTAATCGCTTATATAAAAAAAGAAAAAAGAAACACATCCATCATACTGTTTTACAAAGGAAAACAGCAAATATGATCATGGGATTTTCATTTACATGTTCCTGGCACTGTTTAATAACTACCAAAACAGGACAAAGGTACACCAAAAGACATGTGCAAGCTTACAAGCTACATGCATTTATAAAACTAAATAAAGTCTAACACCCACATGAGGAAAAATTAAGTTCTTTTGCACTTCAATTCTAGCAAAACAGACAGAAGAAAATCATTACCTTCACGGAAATGAGTAAACCAGTCAAATCTTTTGCAATCTCATGGATAGTCTTCTGTGGATCTACATGAAATGTAATCACAAAATCAGAAAGACATAGTTTTGCAACAAGCTCTCAGTCACAACTCCACTTCCAAAGCAGAAGTTCATTGAAAATGCCAATGTATGATAGAAAAGGAGAAGTTAAAAGGAAAACAGAGAAATTTCTAGGAGTATCAGCGAAGGTGATGCTTAGCCTACATAAATGGAGAACTAAAAAGTTCAATAGGAGTTACTGAAAAGCATTAGAATCAAAATTCAAATTCCAATCCTCCTTAAAACATTCCACCTTGTCTGCTAATGTTTTTCCATATAAAAAAGTGAAAAGAACAGTCATCACAGCATTCCCTGTAACCCAATATCATCATTTTAGTTAAAAATTACAGGCAAGTCAAATTATATTCGGCTGCCGAAATACCCATTATATAATAAAGGGCAAAACCAAAAGTAAGAGATAATATAGAAATGATCAGAACATTGATTTGTTGTCCTAAACTCGCTACTCTTGTGGGAAAAAGAAAGAACTACTTCAAAAACATGGGTTTCTACCAGAAAATGTGTACCCACCTAGTTTAGAATTCGGTTCAAGATGATTTCAGAGACAACAAGTTGAGTTGAGATGATAAAGTGAGTACAAAATCCAGCAGCTATGAATTGCAAGTACTCTTGACCAAGTAATAACTCGTAAACTCGTAATTGCATAACCAGATAACAAATTTATGTGAAAAGAGAGAGCACGCTCTGAGACCAAGTACAATGAGAAAGCAAGTGAAGGGCAAAGTACCTTTGCAAGAATGTGAAGGGCTCAACAGAGGGAAGGGAAGAAAACCCACAAGAGAATAAAAACGAACAATTAAGCCACCACCATTGAATCCTTCAACCCTTCCCTGCAAGATGTGTCCACCATCATAGTAAGCCTTTACCGCCTTCCAATCAGCAGACCTCTACTTCTTTGTACAAACACTGTGTTAGTTTTGATCATTAAGTAACATTAAAAAAAATGGAAATTTCAATATATGAAGCAAGCAAGAAACAAGAATAAAGATAGCAAAACAACACACCCGAGCCTGTCGCAAAGCATCAGGTGATGGTTCAAGAACTTCGTCGGTGGCAGTGGTGGTAGCTGTTTCACTAGAGTTTTCAGCTTTGGCATTGGCAGAGTCAGAGAATTTAGCAGTAATATTATTAGTTGAACGTCTAGTTCTTGAAGGAGGAATGAAGAGAGGAGAAGTTATAGTGAAAAATGGAGATGCATGATCAGTAGTAGCGAAGATTTGTTGTTGTTGTTGTTGATGATGATGATGATGATGTTGTGAGAGAAAGGCAGAGAGGCCTGCTAGTGTGAGTGATCCTTGAGTTACAGAGAATATTGGCATGGTTGATGGGTGGAGAACTTGAGAGCAGGGAGAGTGGCATTTGGTTTGGATTGGGTTATCTACAAAGACAATAATAACACTCCACTTCTCAAGTTTCAGTTTGGAGATTTTTTTTTTTTTTTTTTTTTTGGTCGTAAATCGTCAG
>Ga0307517_10006563_pt1 | contig 17191 bp, 16 predicted proteins | sample 23_EM_MG_FD_194515 | JGI IMG/M metagenome (GOLD analysis project Ga0307517, IMG submission 194515) | Populus trichocarpa ectomycorrhiza microbial communities from riparian zone in the Pacific Northwest, United States - 23_EM | ecosystem: Host-associated > Plants > Roots > Unclassified | place...
GCCAAAATATTGAATGCATCTCATCCACATGTTCTACATCCAATTCCAAAGGATCCAAGATAGAATAATGCAGAAAATTCTATAGCATTTTTTTATATAAATAAGCACCGACTGTACTCTAGGATGTACTTAGCAATGAGCATATGTTTTTCAATGAATTTGCATAATAAGTTTCAACCAGGACTGGATAATACATGTCGGTTCAAACTTCGGGACAAGAAAGCATACTTTCTATTCTAACTTTTCTTTCATGCAGCTATTGATTTCTTATAGATGTCTTATGGATCCCTAAGTAAGTATATTGCCAACACTAAAGAATCACCCACTACTCTCCATGGTCGTTTCTTTAGTTGTATGGGATTGGGAATAATCCGGAGATTGATATGCACATAATAAACTATAAATTACATGGAAATTCATCAGGTTATAAATGAACATCAGGTTTGTGACACAAATGCCTTTTAAAATGCCATTTTTTATGAAATTATATGTAAGCATAGGGTTAATATGCACAGAAAGTAAAGTATTTTCAGAGATGGCTGGAAAGGTTCACTGGCTCCAGCAACTAGACACCATCAAGGCCAGGTGCCAAGGCACCACACACAAAGCTACCACAGTAGGACCCATGAGCACCAGCATGCCCCATGGGCAGGCATGCAGATAACCCCTAAAGACCAACATGTAGATTTTTAGTTCTAACAAGGATAGACACCACTACGTCCCAGTTGTATAAAATTGTCTTCCTGTTACAGAGAGATGACCATCCTTACTATTTCATAGGCTCCAAACCATTCTTTCAGAGAAATGCTTCATCCCTTCTAATTTCCATAGAAAATAGTTTTAGTGCTATTTACTAATTTGTCATTTGTAAAAAGGTCAGCATTTAAAATTCATAAACTTGATTATCTGTACTTTTTTTAATCTATATTTGTTTGATCTCTTTAATTTTATAATATTTCCATCCCATGCAATCAGGTACCGGAGCATGCATACACAAATGACAGACAAAGATAGTGAGAACTGACCTGTCAATAAATCAAATGCTTCTGAAATAAGGACACCAACATTGTTCTTAGGAATCGGCACACCAAATAGAAGAGCTAATGTTGGAGCAATGTCAACCTGGACCATATATAAAATCATTAATAGTCAAGGGATTTTTGAAGCAAAAATTTCTGATATTTAGGTTATATTTGAAGAGCAATTAAAATAGAAAATTGTTGCAGTATCAAATGGGAAAGGGGGAAACAACTTGGAAAGCAGGAATATGCTGCTGTTGTAAGAAGCCAATTAGTTCTTTCGATAGTCTGTCGACACAAAAGTATTTTCTGTCAAGAGACAAACTCACAAAGAATTAAAAGTATTTTGATGAGTGGGCACGGAGGAGAAAAGGACTCCCTTTAACAAAACTTATAGCTATCCAAAGCTCATATAGGAAAATAAATTTGAAAAATTTAAAGTCTTAAAGGCAATGGCATCTGTAGATTGTCATTAATATCATGCCAGATGCAGATGCAATTTACACCAATGAACTACAAAAAGTTTTTGGCAGAGTGCAAAGGGATAGAAGTTGTACACTTTAATTACCTGGTAAATAGAGTTACAAGAGGATGCTGCATAATCAGAGAGATCATTTTTGAGGCCAACAAAAAGAGCTAACGAGTCGGTTTCTTCATACGAAGAGCCCCCATGATTACCATTCTCAGTCATGCCATGATCGCTTACTACAACCTACATATGGCACACAGAACAAATGACAAATACGTATCATAGAGACAAACATCTTGAAAACAATGGTAAACATCTGAAGGACATAGTATTATGGATCTAAGAAATGAAGGCGTTGACATCAGTGAGCAAAGATAGAGCAGGAGACACCTAAGGCATGGAAATACTAACCATCCATCAAAATTTAATTAGTGTGAAAATTGTATATCATTGTCTCTGGAAAAAAATCTAGTGGTGAATGTCGTGATATTATATGCTTCAAGTAGCTATCTCAGTACAAACTAAGGATGGAGGTGGTTACAGATGCTAGCATAAAAAGGCTGCTTTCAAAATAATTACATGATGCCATTGCCTTATAAAGGTACTCTACAAGACAAAACATGGTATTATGTAGATGTCCTTGATCAAGGGCATGAACTTCATTAATAAACAGGCTGAATATTTTCTCCTACAAACAAGAAAAAGAACTTCAATTAATAGTAAATTTCTAAAAGCCAGTTGCTAGTCATTAGGAATCCTTGATGCATGTATAGGACTTAAATTTGATTCCTGTACTGTGCCAATTAACCATTCAAAGGTAAGGTTGCTCAGTGCTCAAGCATGTGTTCCCTTCTCACTGTATTTGCAGAAAGTTGATCAAAATTTGGCACAGATTTAGATACTTGAAAGTTTTATTAATAATAGTTATTGGGATATTGCAGGCGTATCCAAAGTACTAATGCTAGTAATTACTCTCTTTTGATGAGTCAAGAGTTTCAGTAAGGTTAGATCACATACTGATGGCCTCATTTTCCAATGCAATATCATACACAATCCAATAAAAAAATGACCCCTGTGATCTATGAAACTCAGCTCATGTTCCCTTGGTAGAAGGGATCCAATATTCTAAATGGTTGTCTATAAACAGTTGACTGCTAAAAAGTAGAAATGAGGTAGCACAAACCAGAAGTGTCTTTCCTTGATCATTATCTCGAGTCTGGATAGTGCTCAAATGAATCATCTTCACCACTTCATCCATCTCCTTAAGTTTTGGAGCCATCAAAATACTAAAGTTGAAAAGGATAAGTAAAGATCCAGAAATAAGAGGAAAAATATATCTACAGAATTACCGGTGCATCTGAAAAAGGAAATACCTGTTACGTCCACCAATATGCCCAACATGATCCAAACCCAGATAATGAAGAATCTAAAAAGAACAACAAACATGGAAATCATAACATAATAAAACAACTTTGTATGCAATACTGAATGCATCTCTAAAATCCTCAACTTCAAAAACCAAAGCAGATGTAATCCAAACCCAAAAAAGTCCATAAATTCTAGAGTATTCATGATAAATCAGCTAATATGAACATTCCAAAGAACAATGTAATAGAATTTCTGGAAACAAAGGAAAAGGGGAAGCAATTACAACCAGCCACACCCAAACTTGAAGCAAGGAGAATTAAATTATTGACAAGAAATAAAACAACTCACCAAAAGATTCCAGTCATCTCTGTTAAGCTCGTTCTCCAAATGTCGAGAAACATTTTGATCTACCTGTACTGTGTCTTTAACCTGTATAGAGAAGGGAACTTGAATAGAAGAAGAAAGTTGGACTAGAAACCCTTCACAGCTGAATATCCCCCACGCACCGGCTCTGAGTGTTTGTGTGTGTGACAGTCGGGGGATACAGAAGGGACGAAAAAGGCAAAGAAATATCAAACTATACTGGTCAGGGAAAACACAAAGTTGACCTACATAAAAACTGCTAACTCCATCATGTCTTGTGAATAATCCCGGAAACAACTTGAGCCAGGTTTCATCACCAAGCATCACCATTTTCCAACCAATCCTAAAAAATTGACCTGCAAACCAAAATTTAGAACAAGCGTCCACGAGAAGCAGTAGTGAATTAAAGAATGATTCTCTCTCGCAACTAACCAAGAAGATTATCATCTAACATAGCTTGTGTATGAAAATTGAAAGCCACATCCAAGAAGCCCCCTATCGCACCGGAAACCATGGCCTGCAAGTATCAATGGTGACATGATAACACAATAATAATAATAATAATAATAATAATAATAATAATAATAATAAAGCAATAAGCATCAAACACAAAATTAATAACTATAATAGATAAACCTTCAAACGAGGCATGGTAACAGTAGGAGGTGCAGCCTTCGCATGGTATCCAGTTGCCATTCCATTAGAAAGCAATGCCTGAGTATACGGCATGGCTTCCCTGAAATCCTCCCGTGGAGGCTGCCCATCCTTTCCGAGAACAAATTCCGCTGGAAGACCATCAATAACCTAAACTCTCATCACATCACATCACATCACATCACAAGCTTTATCACATCACGTCACAAGCTTCATCACATGCTTTATCATCATTTACTTACCATCAAAATCAGACGTTCAAAAGAAGGATGGATTCCGGAGAGCTCCTAAAAAGATATATATAATCAGAATTATTTGAAATTTGAAACTAGATTTTTATTTATTTATTAAAAAAACCTGATAGAGAGATTTGAGGAGATGAGGAGGCATAGACGCCCGCGTGTGATTTGCAACGGAATCGCTGCCGCCGCCATCGTCGTAATAAAAGCTCTCAGGACCACTGGCATTGTTACTTAAAATTATCAGTATAGGTTGATTGAGGAAGAAATCGGAAAAGGAAAGAGAGAAGGAAGGGAGAGAGGGAGAGAGAGCGACCTGACGCCGGAGAGAGCTGGTTTGACGGGGAAGAAGCCGAAGATGAAGAGTGAGAGACCGATAATTTGAAGGATAACTGCGGATATTATTACTGTAATTATGATTGATAATTTCATTTTTATTAGAATAATTTGGTTGGTTAGTTGGATTCAGCAACAAAGGGAAGCAACAAGTTCAACTGATTTTGTTATATGGCTGCTCTGCCTCTTTGAACATCCTAACAAATTCTCGGGGGTGTTTGTGCGTTTAAAGCCTGTGTTTTAAAAATATTTTTGAAAAAATTATAAAAATAAATAATTTTTTATTTATTTCAAAAAAATTTATATAATTTTAGATGATTTATTGATATTAAAAATAAAATTTTAAAAATAAAAAATATTTTTAAAAATAACTGGTATTATAATATATAATATCAAACGAACTCTCTATGTAGCATGTCTAATTAATATTAATCTCGGCTAATCATGCAGGTTAATTATGATCCATTAACTTACATTAAATTGAATATGACTTATGAGTACATCCAAAAATAAATGGATTAACTTTGTATTTTTTTTTAAATAATATTATTTTAAATTCGATAATAAACAGAGATGGGTTTAATAGTTCTGGTATGCCTTGACTTGGTTCCTTTTAAAAGATGTATAACAAATATTCATTATGCATTTTCTAGTGAAAGAGTGGCTTTTAAAATAAAAATCTGGAAAAACCATATTTGTAAAAATTATTTCATTGTTAGAGATCTATTTGTATTTATAAGGTTTTCTGATTGTATTAATTGTTTAGTCCTTTAGTTTTTTTTTTTTTTCAAGGTTTCGTTTGCTTTCTAGTTTTTTATTTATTTTTAAAATTTAAATTTTTTAGGCTTTTTAAAATTATTTCATGGTTGTTGTAAATATTTTTCTAGGTTTTATTTTTATTTTTTTTATGTTGATTTTTTACTTAGTTTTATTTAATATTTAATTGATCATAAATTGATTTTTTTTTATTTTTATTTTTTATTATATAATAAAATAAAAAAATTAATTTAACTTAATAGAATTCATAACTCGGATCACAAGTTTGACATGTTAACTAAGATGAACCTGTCTTTTTTCTTTGATTTTTTTTTATTTATCAAAGTTGAGAAAATTCTCACACAAGTTGATTTAAAACTCATGTTATTTAAAAAATCAAATTAGAATTTTTTGAATTTCAATTATTATATCAAATTTAATGATATTAATTTGTTACATTCCAACATTCAGATACAACCTGTAAGGAAATGCGGGCGAGAAACTAGTTGAAACTACCATGAAAATTATGGAGAATAATTGATACAAACCAAACTTTTAAAGTTAAATTGAGACGCCCCCGTAAATCATCACAGAGCAAATTAAATTTCTAAGTTTTTTTCCAAAGATATTATTTATATCGATATGAAAAACGAAAATAGCTTCTTCATGAATTGAATGAAACCATTATAGAAGAGTATTATATACGGTTTACATGTCAATAAAAGACGTCCCAAAGCATTAAAAAATTCCATGCAAGAAAAACCAAACTCGAAGCCAAACCCTTCAAGAAGCAAATTTTCCAAATCTATAATGCAAAAAGAAAGGGATTACTAACGTGGTTGCCTTTTCATTTCTAGCATTCCACCACTGATTGAGAGGCATAGAGCAAGCCAGCCTTGCCTATCAGGCCAATCCAGGACCTGTTCGAACCATCCCTTGAACCGAGTACAAAAATACATCATAAAATTGACGTCAAAACTTTTTTTAAAAAAGAAAAAATCAAACAAAATCGACATGACAATTTGAGCCAATTCTCAGGTCAAGCTTCATAACTATGCATAGAACAAACAGCAACAAGAAACCTAAAACAATGAGTGGATCAGCCAAATAAACTAACGAATCTAATATATATATATATAAACAAAAACATGAAATCAATTAGCTTGGATGCTAGATCTGGGATTATTGAAGAAACACTAGCCAAAACTGGTGGGAAAAACTGCTGCCAAATATTTTGGAAATTCAATATACACGAGAAAACCATACTACAACATGTTTCATTATCCATGTTAAGATAGAGAAAGCTAATCACACTCCAAAAAATAACTAGTTACACTAAATTGCTCGTTAATATCAGCAATAATTTCAGAGGATTATCTGATATGATACGTTATAACTGTAATACAAGTCTTGAACACAATGGCTTTCTTTGGCAAACTAATCATAATTAAGCTGCAACTTGTTTCAACCAAAAACAATTCAACCATGCACTCTCCCAGCAAAAAATCGTAACAGGAATAAATAATAATAATAATAATATGAACACCGCGGCAAGCACAACCAATCATATCATACACTGCATGCTCTGAGTTCTCAACATTCTTTAAATTCAAGACTTCACATCTTTCAGCACTCCACCCTTCTCAAGCTCACCAACAAGGTCCCTCAATGAGGGAACTTTCATAGCTAAAGTTCTATAAAGTCTAGAATACCTAGCTCGGGTACCATCTGCAGTCCTTGCAAGGGCAAGCAAGCTTAAAGCTTCAGGTAGTTGAGAGAATACATGTTTCATTTCATCCATGCTCATATTTTCCAAAACTGATGGTCTTGGAACGACCCTCATGATTTCACCACCTTTAGGTTCCTGAACACGCCCATCAGCCTTAATCACCAGTTCTGAGTTTGAGTTTGCTCCACACTTGATGATAAACGGGGTAGTAGAGCCTGTATTGAATTGCAAAACGTTCCACTGTGCCACATCAGTTTCTGTACCAGACCCCAAATCAGCAGTAGATTTTCGAGCATGTGCCAACTCATGAAGGGGGTCATCTTGTTCAGGAATTGACTGCAGTAGTTCACAGGAGATTGAAACAATTAGGTGAGGGAAGGTTACAAAATTATAATAGAATGCAAAATCGTTCACAATCCACATGCGCATGAAGATCCAAGAAATACCAGCATCTCAATTGTTATTTAAAGTAAAAGGTATGGCATCTCATTTTATACTTAAAGGGTCATTCAATTCGGCAGCTAGCAGGAAATGTTAAAAGTTCCAAGGGGTCACGAGCTTGAGTCACTTCCCTCTCCCTCAGATCAGAGAACTTCATCCAGTATTATTCCAGGGTTAACCAAGTAATTTTTCAGGACTTCTAACTCGAAGGTATCAAGTTCTATTCTTGGAGCTAGGCTATACATATATAATAGCTTATCCTCACTGTTGTGTAAATTGCCTTTTTTTTGTTCCTTTTCTTCTCTAATTAATGTGATCATCTTTTAAATAAAAACGAGCATGTGCACGGATATAACAATGCAAGAGAAAGCAATAGAGTATCGGTCTTTTTTTTTTCTTATTTAACATTAATATTTTCAATTGTTTAATTACATTAATGATCCTCTAATTGTTTTTCAATTCCATATAACGAGATACAATAAAACATTAAAACTACCATGATGGAACAATTTTTTATGATACCAATATAGAAATAGTGTTTCAATGAAAGGAAAAAGGAGAAACTGTTCACTTTGGCATTCTCAGGCTTCTGTTGGCAATCCTCCATTTTTATGTACAACAAACTTGATTTCTAGATTTTCTTGCACCCTCTATCATTTACTTGTGTAATGTGCCTACCTATACCACCACAACTAATAGTATGACATAGGAGCTTCTAAGTTTCCTAGCTGATTATGATTTCCTTCTTTCTTTTCTTTTCTTTTCCTTTTCTTTTTGTTAATTTATTAGGAATCTTTATGTTATTTGGATTTTCTATCGATCATGTAGGTGGCATGTTACTTTATTTCTTTCCTACAAGGGTCAAGCCTTTGAACTAGTATAAATAGGCTAGTAGAGCTATTTTACAACACAAGCTTTGTTTTATTAATAATTTCTTTAAGTTAGATGATTCCTACAAACTCTATATCTTAATCTCTAGCTCCAACTTCATTTTCTTCTCAATTTTTTAGCCATATTTGCATTGTTCTGTTTACTGTTCTCCCTTCAATTTCTGTTCAGCTTTTAGCCATGCTTTTACTGTTTCTACTCTTTACTACCACCACCAGACACACACACACACACACATGTACATACCTCAACCATGCGACGAGCTTCTGCAATTTGCCTTTGGGCACATGGGTGATCAATATTGAGGAGGGAAGGCATCCTTTCCCCAAGTTCATCCAGAGAAACAAGCAGCGTTTTCTTCTTAGATTTACTCAAGGTGTTCACTGAGGATTGTCTCAATATATCCTGTTTAAAAATCGGTTGTTACTGATTCCGCTTTAACTCAGTGATCATGTAAATAATCAGAATGGCTTCATTATGCAAATAAACAATAATTTCATAAGAGAGGAATAAAACCTTGACTTGCTTCAATATGCCATCAAGAGAAATCAGAGATGCTAATCGTGCATCTTCAGCAGCAGTGGAAGGATTTTGAACAGGCAAACCACCATCTTCCAATGTTAATAAGGCTGCATCACTTCTCATTTGTTGCAAAATCTAAGGATAACAAATAATAACATCAAGACATGCAAAGAATGTATTTTTTAAACCCAAGAAAAATGGGTGGAAGGATAAGATAATGTAGCATAATTGTCACGCCATTACCAAAAAAGAAAAGGAAAAGGAAACACAATTGTCATAGCACAAGTGCACTAAATACAATCTATTACTCAGGGCAAGAAATGAATGGATAAAGAAAGAATTTAATACCGCTCAACTAAAAACATAAATGAAACAAATAAACAAATAGAAAATAGAAAAGAAAAATCTTTCCAAGTCCAAAGAACCATACACCATAGAAGGCCCAGTAACCTTTATAGTATCAGCTCAATTAACATTTTAATATCAAGAGGTGAAAAGATTGACAACAGCACAAATTTCTGAATTCAATAATTGCAGATGAAGATGACCATCCATTGAATATTTTTAAGAAATAAGAACATCCACAATTCACTATTGACTTGCAATCATGAAGATGACCAAGGGCGTTCAATTCAAAATCCCCAACAGTATTATCCTATTCCAGAAAACAAAACTGATCAATCGTTATCTTAGTTACATAAGCTTAAAAATTATCTAGCCATGCTATAAAAATTTTGGGAAAATACTCTGCAAATGATAAAAATATATGGAATATAATAGACCTTTAGGTACTAATTCCCATCTCTAGTTTACTCAGCTTTAAGACTGTCATAGGTGCTCATATCTTGTTAGTAAACATCAACATCTAGCCATCACTTTCAGAACCAGAAATTTGAAGTGGCATCTAGCTCCTCTACTTGAGTTCCTATCATGACTAAAAAAATTGCTATACACCCACCATTCATACCAAGTGTTTTGCGATGTTGAAACTCTTTGTTTTTTCTTCTTCTGGACATGATTTTAAATCCAAACACCATCTCCACGTGATATCAATGATTGCTTAAAGACATTGACTTTTTTTACCTAAAGACATGACTTTTTTTACCTGCATGACGCTTTTACCCTTCAAGTGATAATGGTTAAAAAAAGGAGGGTTGGAAATTCCAATTGATGAATCAACTTCTCCTAATTTTGACATTTAATACAAATTTATGCACAGCATACGCAATTTCTAGTCACATCAAAATTATTCATCAGCATTTAAAAGACTCCACTAAGCATGAAAAGAATCCACTTAAGATGTACACGTTTACAACCTTTGACTTTGAAATGCAATCTAATAATTCAGTGAAGAAAGGTAACTGTAAGATATTTAAGGATAGAGACAAAACATGCTGGTCAGCTGAAAATAACTACCTTTCTTCTTTTGTGATCAACAGACTCTAGAGCTGAACGCAGTTTCGCTACTTGTGCTGCATCTTCTGCCTCTTCTGATGCTAAGGTCCCAGCAATATCCTGATAAATAAAAATGGAGAGATTAAGGCAATGTTCAAATGGTGCTCATGGTTGTAAACACATCCTCATGAGAAACTAGAACAGATTCAAAATAGAGAGAGAGAGAGAACACAATTTGTTTACTGAAGTAAGATCATATGCACCACAGCAAATATATCTCGGAAAATATCTCGGCACACTATGGTTATATGCTGGAAAATAAAGTAAAAAAGCACTGTATATAGAATAATATGGACTATTCACACCTTCAATTAAGTTCAATGCCTAAAGTAAACAAATGACTTTTTTTCCCTCAAAGTTTTGCTATTTGAATTTCCAGATTATTTTGAAAAGACTCTTAAGAGTTGATGCCTGATAAGAGTAAAAAATCAAAAAGCTCCAACATAATGAAGGATGTGCAGCTGTCTGAAACCAAACATTAATCTCATGGCTTCATGATTTAGATGATTCATCGAGGGTGCTTGTAGGAAAGAACCAGATAAAGACAGAAACTCTCTCGAGCAGAAGAGACAAAGATTTTCAAATTCTCTCGAGGATGAAGTGACAGAGCTTATGAATGTGAGCATTAAGAGTCCTGAAAATGAACATGACAGCATAGTGCATCTGTAAATAAAATCTTGAAACATACACCTTCTGTCTGCTCATTGCCAAACAGTTGCTTCAAATGAACTAAGGAAATATAAATTTTTGGTTTTCCAATTAGCTAGGTTTATTCTAATCCCCAATGTTCTTTCACTAATCACTGTGAAATTAGCTCTCTTTGAAGACCATGGAGCGAAAAATTACTTAGAGGCTACAGGCATTTCATCAAAAAAAGAAAAGGATCCTTACTGGAGAATTTGTACTCAAGGAGTGCAGTTACTCAGATATGCGCAACACTCTTCTTTAGATGGAATGGTCAGCATGAATTAATTCATAGGAAGAGGAAACATGAGTCCTAGGAGATTATGCATTTATGTCATGAGAATTTGGATACAGCTGTTCTTGACAGGGCAGAGTATTGGGTTCAAGAACAGATTAGTACAAAAAAGGATGTGCAACAAAAGAAGAGCTTCATAAGTTTTTTGTATCCAAAATTATCTCTCTCATCCTAGGGGGCATTTGTTTCTGGAAAATAATCTGCATTCAAGGAAAACATTTTCCTGGAAAATTAGTGATTTTCCATTATTTGGGTGTTTTAAATGAAAATTATTTGTTTGTTGTGCATGGAAAAAAGAAAATCATTTATGCAAAGAGCCAAACACTTTTTGCCAAATAGTGTTTTTTGTTTTAACTTGTTTATTGATGTTGGTTCCAATCGAGTGTTCGCATGTGATGGTTGTATTTATTTACTTGTTTATTGATGTGGGTCCCTTGTAAAATGTTTTCCTTTTCTGAGAACCCTAAGTCATTTTTCAAAGTTTTTTAAGGGTGTTTTAAGTTTGACTGTAAATTATTTCATTTTATGTTGACCAACTTTTCCAAAGCTCACCAAACATATGAATATATTTATGAGGGTTATTTTCTAGAACAAACGCCCCCTAATTGTCAAATTTTTGTCTCCATAAACAAAATATTAAACTATCTTGTTAGAAAAAGGTTATGGATGCCAATTAACTTCACCCCCAGAATTTTACAAGAAAGTAATAAAGCATTCCTGTCTTCCCATGACAGCAGACAAGCTGAAACTCCATCAACATGAGCATCTTGCACAGACCAAAACCACATTAACTGCACTTTGCCTACATAATGGGACATGACTCTCTGTGGGACCAACATATTCATCTCCAATTTCTCTTAAATAAAATCAGAAATGTTGAATTCTTTTTTTGCACAAGGTTTTCTGGATCTCATATTTTACTTGCCAAATTCCACAGCCATCTTTTTATGACAAGTTCCCAAGCATCTCTATCTTCAGGGACAGCATAAATGGTACAGTCCACCCACCACTAATGCCCTGATCAAAATCATGCTCTCTTTTCAAACGATGGAGCATGGCTCCTCTCCAACACCAACAAATTCCTCACAAGAAAAAAACCCCGAGCTAAATTTAACTAATGATACATTCTCATGTTTTGATCAAAACCATCAGTGACCTTGCCAAGAAAAGCTTTTCTAGAAGAAATAATGCAATAAGATCAAAGTAGCATGTTTGTTAGGAAAACAGATAGTCACAGGAATCCCATGAAGAACTCAGGTTCTCAAATATAACAGCAACTCTACACAAAAGACAAGCAACTGCACTGTGTATATACTCTAGTGTGAGTAACTAAACCATGCAGAGAAGATGACTGCCAGGTCCGTGCCCGGGCATCTATAGTACACATTTAATGTAACAAGGAGCAAAATAAGAGTAAATCTCAGCTAATGAAGAGGCGTACCTTTAAGTGTTGCAATTGAGAAGTAAAAACCCGTTTTGCATACTCGGATAGAAGCTGGCCAAGAGCATCTGTACTGGGAGGCAATGCAGCACCCAATCCAGCCATCCAGCCATCCATAATTGCAGTCGAAAGGAGTTCTAATTGACCAGTGATCCCACCCGATGCATCATCTCCAGTAACAGAAAGAAACTCAAAATTCTCCGCAAGCCAGGACCTAATTTGCCTCTGCAGCTCGCCAGCTGGAGTATGAACAAAGAGAGCAGCAAGAGCTTTGTTTCCTATTGCAAAACTTTTTGCTTCCTCTTGAATTTCCCTCAGTTTTCCACCAGTTACCTGCTGCCTCCATGCATCCTACAGGTATGACAAACAAAATTATTGGAGTCAATTAGCAACATGAAAAAAGTATATCTAGCAGAACACTATGACCCATACAACGAGATTTGGGAGTACATAATAATCTTAATAAGCACATCAGCAAGAGATTATAACACAGCATTTCACAAGACTAGTGAAAACATTTCAAGATTCTCAATATTTTTCATTCAAAGAAGAGAACTCTTGTCCTTTTCCTGTTGGGCTAGCTTTGGATTATTTGTGTTCTTGTGCACACTACATGAAATTACTTTTATTGCACGTTTGGCTGGGAAAATAGCAGAAAATAGATGGCACAGGGCAGAATGTTAATCTAGAAAGTTGGCAGGAGAAAAGGGAAAGAAAAACAAAAGAAAGAGAAAAGGACAGCAAATGGCAGCAACCTGATCAATTCCTCTCATTCTCAAAACAACTGATGACAGCTTAGACTTCTTCTCCAGCTTTATGTTCACTTTAAAGCCTTGGATCTGCTCCTCCACAAAGTGCACAGGGGATCTTCCAGGACTATTGGCTCGGCTGGAGCTTCTACTTCGTCCAGTATTAGCCCTCTCCAAAAAGCACTCAACAGGAGGAACCTACAAAATGAAGTAAAAAAAGAGAATAGACACAGTAATTCAATAAAGAAACAGATGATTGCATACATGTTCAGCAAGAGAAATGAATGAAACGAGCATCAAATACACTGTTACCTTGATGGACTGCAGCTCCGGAGACCTGGCAAGCAAAGATCTTATGTACAAAATTCTGACACGGGAAACAAGCATGGTATCCATTACCCTCTTTGGTTCCATTTTGCGGATAAAAGAGAAAACAGCATCTCTGATTTCAGCAAGTATTTCATGCTCTCTAGAAGCACCTGCTTTAATGACTGCTGCCAGAACCTGCAAAATATTGGAAGTCACCATGCAAGGTCTTATTAATACAAGCATAAAATTCCCAGTGGATGGAATATAAGAAGCTATGCAATGAAAACTTTTCAGCCATAGCAGCAGAAATATTCAATCATAAGTATTTTTATTTATAAAATATAATTTATTTATCTTGGGAATAACTCAATTTTACTAAATGATGTATCAGCTTATAATATATATAAAGTGAATGTGCTAATAATAACCATGTAACCTTGATTTTAAAAGATTTTCCTATATAATTAAATCCCACTAAACGATTATTACCAAAATGGTTAGTAATCCAAGCATTACTAAAATTAAAAAGTGAAAAGTACCATGCCAAAATAAATTCAGTGAAACAATCGAAGAGCACCATGTCTAAACCTAAGACAAATGCTGGGGAAGTTAAAAGACATTTTAAGGAAAACTATTCTCTATATCAAATCACAGCAAATGAAGATTACCAGAGTACTCAGTTCTGAGGCATAAACACACCTATAAATCATAACAAAGATGGCTAGAGTTAAACACTTCCGGTCACTTAAGTTTTCTAACAAATATTTTGGAACTAAACCACTGTTCAAAGATGAAACTTAAATACAGGCAGTCAATGATGAAGGAACCACTTGGTAGATCTAGTTTCCCTAAGGTCAACATTAGAAGGACCATTCTATCCCCATTTCAAATTGGAGAACTGAAGATCAGGCTGATATAAATGTTCACTTGAACAAGATACACATTGAAATTAGACTGTAAATTTTCAATCCAGATGGAACAGGCAGTCACAAAGCATACCAACATCAAAAGCTTGTTTGCACCATCTGAAATGGCAGCAAGGCTGTCATATTGTTCAGGATCAAAGTCATTTAGTGCAGCTGTAAGATATTCTCCTGCCGGAGTGGATTTAACTTTCTCAGATCCTGATTTAACCAAGGCAACGGTTCCATCAGTCTTATCTGCACCCAATGGTGATGGAGCAACATCCATTGAACGTCCTTTATTGTTCTCATTTCTGTGTAAAGAATTACAAAGAAGTTCACTATAGAGCTATGCACATATGAAGAAAGTAAAAAGACAAAGCAATCACTACTAAAATCAAATATGAGCAAACACCTTCCCAGCTCCTGAGACTTAACATTCACAGTTCCTTTGGACAATGGACTGGACACCTGAAAAGGAATATACCAAAGTTAGAAATCTGGAAGCATTTGGTTGACAGGCAATAGAAGAATTGTCACCCAAAGTAACATGCATACATTATCACCCTACAAAAGGTGCCTGCCTGGCAATGCGAGGAAATATTAAATAGATTGCAAGTTTTCTGTTTTTTTTTTCAAAGAATAGTGGGCATATAGAAACTGCCACAACACCAGAACAGAATAGATGCTTTGACAACTTGATTCTTAATAGAGTGACATGTCTATCTGAATACAAAGAATTGTAAAAAGAAACAGGCTGTTGAAACCAATTATGTGAACATTAAAAATGACAAAAAAAAATCTTCATCAATTCTACGCAGAAATATTATTCTTTTTTAACTAATTAGAATCAATAAGATGTATTGGTGTCATTGTCATATACCAGAACTCAATTACAATGTTCTTTGAACCTGCCCTCTATATATGCATGCAGGATTTGATAGGTTGAAAGGAAGAGCACCTATTTCACCATCTTGGAAATAAAGAAGCAAAACTGCAGAACCTTCACCTCAAAAACTGACATTTTCATGAATTAAAGTATCTGAAGTGAAAGAACCCGGCCTGGAAACTTCAAATCTTTGACATAAACACCATAATTATAATAATACTATATGGTTTAGGATGTTTTACTCTAGCAACCAATATACTTTGTTGTCCTTATTATTGATCAAATATCACAATTTCATCATTTATTATTTATTATTTTAAACTCAATTAATATAAGCTTCTTCTTTTTTTAACGAGTCATTTGTAGTTGGGCTCGATATTTGAGTTGTTCAATGGGTTCAATCTTACATTAAAAAGGGGATGTTTGGGTGTTGAAATAGTGCTTGTGGATTTTTTTTATTGTGTTTGGTGTTTTTAAGCATGAAGGTTGTAGATAATGAAAGCCTGGTTGGCGAAGAATTGAGTAGAAAAGGCACAGACCTGCAAAAATGGGTATGGGTGACAAGGCTGTCTTAAGGGCAGATGACGTGAAGTGTGTATCTTGCACACTTCTCTCTCTATTCTATTCATTTGATTTTTTATGTGATTCTTTTTTCTTTTCTAAAATACACATAAAACATAATCATAGAGAATTTTAAAAAAAAAAAAATCAAACACACTCATAAATTATACCAAAACTTTCTAAAAGTACACATACACTATTAAATATTAACAACCTAAAATCACACTAATAATATTTAAATTTATTAAATTAGAAAGCTTAAACATATTCTCAGAGTTCTAATTGAAAAAAATTGCCTTTCAAAATTTATCAGCAGCATCACGCAGGTAGATGGTCTAATAGATGGTCTAATAAAATCTAAAACTTGTATCCTTTCACAACAAGGAAAATAATGGAAGCAACAAGTACAAAGTATAACAAGAGAATGTAACAATCAGGCAGATTGCAAATTTTGGGAAAATAAACTATATTTAAAATTATATAAAAAAGAAGTGATTACATCAACATCAGATAAAATAAAAAAACTACCTGGGGTGATCCAGCTAAAGAGGCTTTTTCTGTTAATCTATCGAACAGTTTCTCATTTTCTTCATGCAACCTCTGCATAATCAAACAAATAATGAACTCCAGTAAGACAAACTACACCTGAGGAAGCAAGTCCAAAATTGGTGCAAGGAAAAATGGATTCATGAAATAGGAAAACTATGCCTCTCCTTTCACTAAAAGACACCTATATCTAATATGCATTTCCGGGCCTTGTATTTTTCTTCCCTAGGTATTTTCTCTCCCTTCCTTTTTTTCCATACCATTTGTATGGTAAACAAATGAAAACATATAATTACATGAACCAGCGCTCACTCTTCCATACAGCTCAATGTTATTTATAATTAGAGGAGAAGTAGAGCAGTTAGAAATCCATACTTATTCAAATAGTTCTCAATTTCAAGTACATTTATGGAAATTATTGCAGACCTCAATCAAAGCATCACGCTTTCTTAGCTCTTCTTCAAGTTTCTTGGTTACTGCTGAAGAATCCATGCCATCCCCGGTTGCCTTAGAGATTGATGAAATCACAGGCCCTGATTCTGAGCCAAATGTTGACTGAGCTTCCCTCAAACGGAG
>Ga0307517_10006564_pt1 | contig 17181 bp, 15 predicted proteins | sample 23_EM_MG_FD_194515 | JGI IMG/M metagenome (GOLD analysis project Ga0307517, IMG submission 194515) | Populus trichocarpa ectomycorrhiza microbial communities from riparian zone in the Pacific Northwest, United States - 23_EM | ecosystem: Host-associated > Plants > Roots > Unclassified | place...
GGGGGTGTACTGTGTTCGCCGGGTCCTCCGGGGGTGGGGGGGTGGGTTCTTCAATGGCAGCAGGAGGTGATTCAAAATAAGCTGTGCCACCATCGCTGCCGTATTCTCTCCCGCCTCTCCCGACTTCAGGGCAACCAATTTGTCATTGCGACTTCCTGAAGCGTTGGGGTCGTCCTATAGCCCGCATCAACATCAGCAACCGCTCCATCATCCGAAGTTGCATCTTACGTCGAGCCGGATCGTTTCTGTTTCCTCGGGTCGGAGCAAAGCGAACTCTGTATTTCCTTCGTCAATGGTATCTGGAGGCTCTGGTTCTATGTCTTGATCGGATTCGCGGAGCACAAGTGTTGGTTTGGATGGAGGGGTGCAGAGGACGCCGTCCAAAAGGTTAGGCAACCTTCGAAGTCGCGGACTCGGCGCTTGGAGGATGAGAGGCAAATAACAAATAGGCCATGAGTGTGCTCGACTGCACGGAGACCTTCTGTGATGGATCGACGGAGTGTGGATTTCGTGTTTTGGTTCTGGCTTGGGGGGTACGAACCACCATCAAGTTCTTTTACTGCTCATTGAGCTTCAACGACCTTTGCCGCCCACGTACGCTCACCACACATGGCTGTTGAATCGTCGACAGCGACAGCGACGGCGATGGCTACACCAAAGGGTTAAATTCATAGAGCCGACGAGTAATGGAGGCAAGAATCATACCCGTTCTTTGGCTTCTGCGTTTAACGGTGTTCGACATGCATACCTTATCGGGAACACTCTCATCTGCCTTCTTAGCGGTCCCGTCTTCATTTTTTATCAGTTTCTGTGTAGGCGCCGCCGAGATCTCCGTATTCGCCTGCGTTGCCGAACAAGCTTGCGGTGGGAGGTGGGACATTCACCACGGAAGCCGAGTGCGTCGTTGGGAAGAGCGACGGCGGGTGTGGTGGTTGGTGTGGTTGGGAGTTCGGGTACACAGGGGGAAGGGTACACAGGGGGAAGGGTGTGGGACTAGGTGGGAGTAGTAGTGGGAATGGTGAGAATGGTGGGGGAGGGGGAGGGGGCAAGTGTGCCGAGGCGGATGATTTGAAGACCCCTGTCATGAGGATTAGTCAGGCGCAAGTTGGGCTACGACGGGATTTTTGGCTATGGTTAGCGAGGTTGGCGATGAATATTGAACGTGAGCTGTTTTCTTTTTTCCCTCGTTTTTTTTTTCGGAGTGGTGTTTGTTAACGAAACTCTTTCTATACAGAACTTAAATAATTTTCTCTAGCGACGGCGGTGCCGCTGCAACAAACGACCTCAGCTGGGTTTTCTCTAATCTGAAAGTGGTGAAGACGCGCGGAAGGTCGAATACCAATGCTACCGGGGACAATGCTACCGGGGAGAAGTCACCAGGTACATGCCCAACGAGACCAACAACTTCAAGCACATCGAGAACGGTCCTCCCAATACAAGGAACTGGAATCCGCGTGAACTCCAAGTATCGTACTTCGTGGGAGTGCGCTAGGAAAACTGAGAGTATCACGCTCCCAAAGCCTTTGCCAAACGTAGTCGATGGCACCGCCGCGTCCTGTAGGTAAAGGACCTATGCCACCTCTATTTCATCCTCTCACGTCCATCTAGGTATCATGTTAGGCCCCTCCCCAGTCCTAAGGGATGTGGGCAAAATTAATTTGTTATCAGAAATGGTACGGGGAGGCTTGGGTGGAAGGAATACATTTAGTGAGGGGAGACCCAGAGAGTGAGAGGCGCACATGGTGTCGAGCCACGATATCAGCTCGACGTCTCCCCTCTTCTATTTTTTTACCGCTCCCACTAATCTGAAATTACTGTTCACCCGTAGGAGCCCACGACGCTGATGCGGACCGAATTTCGATGACGGCAGCCAGCCCACTGATGGGGACACCCACGACGACTCCAACGTTAACCCATGAGGTTCCCGCAACAACGACAGGAGATGGGCTCACCGTGACGCCGTGTTGTTCAATACGTCGGCATCAGGTTTCATCCGCCTTTGTGTTATTAATAGGTGAGGTTTGGACCCTTGGGACCTCTGGACTTCTGTGCCGTTCTTCTTATCACTCCACAAATCGGCACAAACTCTCTAAGCCTTCGTGTCATTCGACTTTCATCGGCGTATCCTTGTCTTTCTCGTCTTTCGACCCAACGCCGAAGTATCGAATGACGCGAGGTACGGAAAACCGAACGCCAACGTTTCAAATAACATGAAGGCGCTGCGGAGGTAATACCGTTATCGAATGATATTACAACGAGGACCGGTTATTGGAGCAGCATGGCTAGTGTCCGCTCTTTTTTTTTCTCTTTCTTTTCTTAAATTTCATGGACCTAGACCACTAGAACCGATCATTGAGGGTGGCAATCAAAAGACTGGCGGCCCTGCGCCAATCGCAAGGTTAAGGTGCTCAATGTGCTAATGCCATCCAAAATTTACACAACAAAGTCCCAGCAGTGGCCATCAGTAGTTTAGCAATTCGCTTTTTATGCGGTTGTACAAGCGAAAAAAAGTGGGGCAAAAGTGAAAAAAGGAAACAAGTCAAGAAAGCCGCGTACCTAGTCTCGTTAACCGGACTCTAGTTCGCCGACGTGATGATGAGAAGAAATGACGTTAGGCGCCTGCAGGTGCACATACTGCCGGCCCACTTGCAGCCACAGGCACAAGGGGGACAGAAAATTGTACGCAATCACAAACGTTGTTTCGGAGCTTACAATAAACGACCGTTTCACAGCAGGGACCGAACTTGTAAACTCTATTTTTTCGCACTTTAATGCCGACTCTACTGAACCCCAGTATCTGGCACTTTCGAGGGAGATGATCGATAAACCCGTTATCTCAAAGACTTGCCACCCTTTCCAACGTATCAGGTAATGGAACTAAAGACTCATCGATGTATCAAATGTGACAAAAATGCAGTAATGGAAGGAGATCTAGAACGTAGCGAAGCGTCTGAGATATCGTAAGGGGCACAACGTATCAAATGTCACAAGAATGGGGTAATGTAGGAGTTCTAGAACGTGATGAAGCGTCTGAGATATCGTAAAGGCACCCCAAGTCCGAAATCTGGTACGATATGCATCGTAAATGCTAGAAAAACGCGGAAATCGTCCCGGTGGAAGGTGAGCTAAAAATGTACAGAAGCGTCTGAGACACTGCAAAATCCAAGAGGGAGAAAGAGAAGAACAAAAGTCTGAAATGTCATGCACTCGTATCAGTAAAATGTCAGTAAGAAAGTCTGGAAGTACAAGTGGTTAGATGGGGGGAGCACTCGCGGCAAATTGGTCAGCGGATTGTCCAGTCGCAGGGCCATTATAGCTGCAAAATATATCAACGCATTGAACGGAGCAGGTAGTTGAGAAACGCTTACTGTCCAGATCCGTCCTGAGGCGATTCAGTCAAATCTCTCTTGTGCGTTGTTCCGTGACTGGTTAGGCCTTTTTGAGACCACTAGTGATAGCGTAAGATATAAATATAGATGCTGGAACTATTGTTCGCTCACAAGGTACTCGAGTACGCCATTGACGTTCCCATTAATCGCAGCTGCAGAGTGATTTAACCAGAATGGGCTAAGAGATATGAATTTCTAAAACGGGAACGCACTTGATGCCCAAGCGGTGAACGCGTAATCCTGCTGGAAATCTTCCACTCCACCTGAATCCAGAAGGGTTAACGCCAGGCGAAAGTGTAAAAGTGCTTCCTTACGACAAGGTTTGCCCTCAGGCTGATGGGTAGTCTTATCGAAAGGAATGAACGAATTCCAGTGTTCCTTCGTCACGATCGCAGCGGCTGTAAGTGCCTCTGGTTTCTTCAGCCTAGGGAAAAAAAGAAGGATGTTATATTTGTAGAACATGAAAGATATTTGCGGCACTTACAGTGTTGCAGTATTTGAATGGACGGCCACCCATTTACCGCCATCCCCAATATACTCCGTAGCGTCAGAGTCGCTCGTCCTGGGGAAGTACTGTGTTTGGTCTGGGAAGAGTTGGCTTTTGAGAATGTCAGTGAGGTACGAGGTCACGATGGGGGTGGGAAGCTTACAAGGAGCCAAAGTCAATCGAAGGAATAGCCAAGATGTCTTCCGTGTCCACGCCATATGAGCCATCGAATGCGCTTCCGGGAAGCGAAGCCTTCGCTGGTGTGGAATGCTTGGCGTACAACTTGTGGCAACCGAGGCAGTAAAAGCCGCCATCACTGATACCAGTTCATCTACATGCATCCGACCATCTGAATGAAAGGGAACGTACCCTGCAGTTACAATGTGATTGGAATCAAGCGTTTTGATATACGCCGCTGCAATAGGAGTCCGATTAACCTTGGTCAGACGGGGCGTCTGATAGATTGCTCACAAATGTCGGCAACCCATTTAGAAATGACAGTTGTGTGGCAGTTAGATGAAGCCGGGAAGGTCGATGAGCAGCGAAGGTCATTCCCTAATTCCCAGCCGAGAACCGCTGGATTATTGGCGTACCGCGGGATCACATGTGAAAGGTAGTTTTTGAAGGCCTTGATAATTGCGGGGTCGGTGTAGAACAAATCGTGAGTACCACCGGAGTGGAAGGCCTGAACGTAGCGATCTATCCCGCCTAAAGAAAAATCTAAATACTGGATCGCAAGGAGGGATTGGAGCACGAACCATAGTCGTTCGAAAGATATCCTCGAGGAAGCTCATTATTCGTCCTACGGTTCCAGGAGCTGCTGGGTGTTGGCCTCACGGGGTTCCAATTGTTCGTAAGAGTAAGCAGAACCTTGATCCCATACTTGCTAGCGGTCGCCACTAGTTTGTCGAGCCGCTGTAGACCATCGGGACCGTCGTTGATAGTGGCCTGACCGCCATTCAGGATCTGCAACCGGAATCAAACAAAGGTGAAAAACGAAGAATAGACGACTTAGCATTACTTGGAAGTAAGGACCAGACGATGGTTTACTCGGAACGTCATTGAAAGCCCAGGTGCGAACAACCCTGAAGTTAGCTGTAGCGATATCGTGGAAGGTCAATTCCATGTCGGCGTCTGTGGTCATTTGTAACCAATATGCGTTCGTTCCATAAAACCGGAAAAAGCTATGGATCGTGTCAGATGTTAGACATTGGAATAAAGAGAATAACCTGCCCGCCATTCAATTGGAAGCGACCATCGTGAACAGAAACGAAGCCAGACGTATTGTTTCGCCCCACTAGATTCGTAGCTGTACACAACCAGAAGTGGAGGATGACGACCAAATGAAGGGCCAAAGACATCTTGGGGGGGCTACAAGGACGGCTACCCTACTCTGGAAGCGGAAAGGGGGTGTCGTTTTATAGGCACGCATGGCCTTAGGAACATGTCGTACGTTTGATCGCTGGATTGGCGGCGAGGGATGAGAAAACGGGGGTTGTACATCTCTAGTAGAGGCGGGAAAAATAGAACAATCTTTTTGCCGAGTGACGTAGGACTAACATTTGATGGAAGTAGCCCTAAATCAGTCAGATCCGGGGAACCGAAAGGCGGCGCGGTTGATGAATTGGCTCTTCTGGCGGCGTTCTCCGCGTCGCGTCTTGTGAGCCGGAGAATCTCAACACTGTTCAACTCTTAAGCTTCAAGCCACGACGGAAGTACGCTCTGTTATCTGAGACATAAAAATACATATATAAGGAAAGATAATCTATTCCTAAGGATATGTAGAGTGTGCTTGATGTAGCCTTGATAACTCGAGCTGAGGTGCATTGGTCGATTTCGCTTAATTAAGAAATTGCCGCATCAAGATCTAAATCTGGATGACCGAGTGATAGCTTGGGGTTCATCACTCCATCGATATTTTGATGGAGGAATGTGACTTACAGTGCACGGTTTCATTTACGACTCGGGAGAAGCTGTCGATCAGCGTTCTTGAAGAATCAATACTCAGTACCAGCATGCATGTGACGGTGAGTTCGCAATCCAGAACCATTGGGGGAAGCCACCTGAAGCCATAATAGGCCCTCCAATTTCCCTGTTCGCTGTCAAACGCATGTAAGCCTGCCCCCTCACTCCGAGGTATGCGGACCCTGTATATTGGATATAGATAGACTTCTGTGGAGTTATGCAAACACGCTGTCGTTCCACAACACCTTCTAGGAACTGTAAGCGGGAAACAGGTGGCCATAACGTATATCGATCGCTACCAATTCAGAAAACGGCCCTGACATGCAGCCCTACATAGGACAATGCCAGCCTCGCCTGCGCTTGAACACAAGGGAGGAGACCCCCACACATCTCACTGGGGTCAATTCGAGCTATTTCGTTTTGTAAGTAACTTGGATGTTGGAACTGATTCTTCTCTGATCTTGCAAATTCCGACTCCGCGTAAGCGACCTTATCTTATCGATATGAAATCAATGATCAGTCGGTAATACTCCCTCTCTTGGCAGGCTGATAGGGTTCTGTTTCGGCGTAAATATTACGTTCCCAAAGTATGGGTAATTTGTTGAAGGGATAGAAGTTCGTCTTCGGCATTGTAAACCAATAATAACACTGCCAGAGTGGAGCCCAGACCTGACCTGCCCAGACGAGCAGTTCACATAGATTACTATCCATTGACCCGATTCTCAATTCAACCTGTCAGCGGAGCTTGGCGTTCTGCGAATGAGGCCAGTTCTGACCCCAAATTCCTTAAGAAGTCACTCACAAGGGAGCGTGTATGTCACGGTCAAGAGTCAGTGCCGTACATTAACGTTTTTGAAAGGAGGTCGAAGCATGGACGGACAGCCTGTGGATAATGTCCACGCAGTGAGTGAGTTCCCGACTAAAATAACTTCAAGGAGCTGTTAATTAGCAAGGGTTGTGCATGCGAGTTGTCAGGCGCCCAAACTGTATTCACGATAAAGCCGAGACGCCCAAACTTGATTCAGAATAAAGCCGGGCCGCCCAGGTTCCCTGACAAACATACAACCTGCTGATCATTCAGACGGACATTCCGAAAGTGCTGTAATTCATTAAAGGATGGCACGAGGTTTGAGGCGAAAGTCGTCCTTCCAAACTCGACAGGCTGCAATCCAAACCTCACTCGCATTCCTCGCCAGTCTACGAGAACTTTTCCACAATGCCGGAACCTGCTCGTCGGGCCACAGACAAAACGCTCACTACTGTGGAAGAAGTTGGGGGGGAAGCGACCTCTGGTTGGTTTTCTTCCTGTCTATCTCGAGGATACTACTCACATGCGCTATCGGTTGCAGATCCCCAAGCAAGCAAAATCTCCACAGGGGGAGGAGCCACCTCTGGTTCGCTTTTTTTTCCATTCGATATCCAAGGCAGTCCTCATCTGCGCCATCAGTTGTAGATCCCGAAGCGCCAACCTCGACGCCTTCGCCTAACAACACCGTCCATGACACGATCTTGCTGGTTCTCCTCTTGATTATGCTGGTGTGGCCTTGGATATTCTTCGGCGTCGTTTGGGGTAAAAAGGGTCTACAGATGGGCAACCGTGCTGCAAAGGTCGTCACCGACCACCCTCACGCCACCTCCTTCTTCGTGACGTTCATCGGAAACTTCGTCAACCTGATCGTCAGCGTCCTTTTCTCCTTTGCGATTATTCGTTTGGCCCAGGAAAGGGTCATGGGCGAGAAAGATATTACCGTCTTTGATGTTTCATTGCTAGCAGCTCTTCGGCATCAGAGCTGGCCCTGGGGGCTCAAAGACCTTGGCTATCTGTTCGACCGAACCCGGTGGCTAGCAGCAGCTTTAGTAGGGGGTTGCATTGCTGCGTTCACGTTCGTACCAGGAAGCACCACGAGTCTTATTAATCCGGCTCCATACAATCGAACCGACCGCCTCACAGGAACGGAACTCAACTTAGCATCCACTGCTGCCGATTGCCTCACGTGGCTCAACGCGCATAACATAACCAACAACTGTGATTGGAGGGTGAGTTGGACGCACCAATAATACTAGGGATCAATTTCTCACTGGTCACTATCAGACGTTTAATGGGGCAAACTACACCAACTGTCTTGGCGAGAATCAACTGGTTGACATCCTGGAATCCGGTCGTGGTAATGTTAGTTGAAAACTCAAATCGCCGATTATTATCTGATAAATTTTCGATTCCCTCTTCCGCAGATCCTCTCGTTGATCTCAAACAACACGGAAGCTCTCGCTTTAAGTCAGCTTGGTGCTGAGGACGGTTTACGTTTCTTAGGACCGATCCGAGGTGTTTTGCCTATTGGCCCCAACGGAGTTCCTGCCTTCAACACGCTCAAGCCCTCGGTGTTCGAGAAAAATCCAGCGGGGATGATTTCCTACAATTACACCCTCGACCTTCAAGGGTTACACAGTAACATCACCTGTAAATACGATACCGTAAGCCCGATCAGGTTCGCGGCCGTGACCAATAACACTCTCATGGTCACGTACAACGCCACTTGCGCCGATGATGGACTAGCCGATGTATTGACCAATGTACTCCAACTCACGACACCCAATGGCAACAATACTCTGACGTCCTGGTCGTGTAAATCGGTACAGACCCCAAATGGACCTGACCCTACGTATTACATCTATCTGCGTGGACGCCTAAATTATATGGCGGCGATTGGAAATATCACTTGCGCTCTATCCCCAATACAACCCGCCGTTTTCCCGGTGATGTATCATTCGTCCCCAGGAATTTTCAGCTCCCAGCAACCGACTGCGAACTTTACAAACACGTTCCCCACATTGATAGAGCGTGTGTTGGCAGCGTTCACGGGCACAATACGGGGGTCCCAGAGCATCGAAAGCAATTTGGTAGCGGAATCGGTATTTACCTTCGGAGTAAAGTCCTTTCGGTTACCGCCATACCAACGAGACGATCAATATCTGCGCTTATACGAGGCGATGATCCAAGGAATGATGGAGTACCAGGTTTGTCTTGCTAATTAACTCTTTTAGTGATCTTTTGCTCATGATCGTTCTACAGAGCACATACGCTCGATTGATATATCAGACGGTCCTCAACCCCCCTGACTCTTGTGTTCGCGAAGTGACCGGCACGGTGAACTACATGGTAATGGGTTGGTCCGTGAATTATGAGAGTATCGGTTTCTTGATCCCAATGACGCTTGTCATCCTGGCTGCCCTGATCGTCCTCATTATAGCCATGACCAATGCGAAAGGTGGTGGCAGTATATTCGACCCGTTGAAACCGGGTGCGCTTATCTTATTGGCGGCTCTACATCGCGACAAGGAGGAGGAGGAGGAGGAGGAGGAGGAGGAGAAAGGCGACCCGAGTCACCCTAGCGTATGGGGGCGCACAGTGAATTTCCGTCCTAAGGTGCGTGATTTTCAACGTATAATGGGGCTGATCGTTGAAACTGTCTGGCCGTCTCAGCTGTTAAGGCAAGAAACATCTAAATTCACAGGAGAGCAACTGGATAAACTGAAGGAAGAGGTTGGGAGTGTAGCTTCGGGTGAACTTTCGGGTGCAATTCTCAATGTTGCTGGCCAGTTTTGACCGGGGCGTATGATTACCCCTCCACTCGCACATCAGGCTGATTTTGCTCTCCTCCTCGCCGAGTCTTCCCCGACGTGTACAGCATCGTATTACTGTCATATTTCATTCCATTTTTTCTTATCACCTTCCTGATGTAATGAGCCTCGGAAACACGCATGCGTTGCTGATTGTATGACTTGCTTAGTTCTTTGAAAGTTGCGAGAGTACCGTTGCCGAGAAGGATTGGAGAAGGACATGGTTAAATTGATCCACCGTCTGCTAGCTAGCCTTGGGGTCCTGGAAGCCTTGTAGCTGCCTAACAAGAATCCTGTTGTCACATCTGTGCTCCATTCTGCCGGTGCTGGAGGCACGGGCTGAAGTTGTCAAAAGGATGCACCTTTTGTCACTGATATATCCCATGTCGTCCAAGGGGGTGTCGGCCCGGGATCCCGTACCGGTCCCAAGTTAATCCAGCTGCAGGCTGCGAAAAAAAAAAAAAAAAGGACAGCCTAAGCTCATTACCATTACTTTTCGCATTTTTATAGCACCTTTACTTTTGACTTGAGAGTTTGCATAAAAAAAATTACATTGTGAAGAGGAAATCTGGTTGCTTTTTTTACGATAGGTTTTGAAATTTGACAAGAGAATGACATCACATGACCATCACCCTAACTGTCCCATATCACCATTCTATCTCTTCAAATTTTAACACAATGTTCACTGGAATATTTTAAAGAAATTTCTACGAAGTCCTCTAAAAGCAGTTCCCCTCATCCCGTTAAGTGAGCCAAGCCTGAGGCTGGACGGGTAAATGATCAGCGGAGTTTGGAATGTAACGGAGTTATCCGATTCTGTCCTTGTCACGGTTGAACGCGGCTTGGACATGCGATCGAGGCGATATTTTAGTTCCTACGTGGTGAGCCCAGGCCCTTGAAACGTTGGAGCCTCCTAATAAACAATTCCACACCTGAGCAGGTGCATATTTCCGTGATAAATCCGCGATGATGCCTATCGAGAGTTCGACTATGGTTCGAAAAACGTCGATTACCGATCTTCCGCCTGAACTCTTCTCCATTATCTTCAGTTTCGCACACGAGAGCACCCCCCCGGTTCGACTAGAAAGGGATATAATTCCCACTTGGATGCGTATGGAAGGTCCCGAAGCCTTTCGACAATCAGTCTCGGCTCTTGTCCATCCAACGGTTCCCGAACACCCAAACTTGAAATCCCCAACTCTATTTCCATATTCGCTGGCGGCCGTTTGTTCATTTTGGCGCGATATCCTTTGCTCTCATCCCGAATTTTGGACTCTTGTTGTCCTCTTCGTCGATTCCAAGCCAACGCCGCTTGTAGAAGCCACACTCTTCCTGAAGTGGTCACGACGACACCATATCGACGTTTTTATTACGCGTCGAGACGAACTTCGCGCAACATTTCACCCGGACCTACACGAAAAATGTCAGATTGACGCATTTCTCCATATCCTCAAACCCCACCTTCGTCGCTGCCGCAGTCTTCACATCGACGCGCATTTGAGCTCATCACTTCCCATCATCCACAAAACATTCAACGGAATTGAGGCTCTCAACCTCGGATTTATGGAATTCGTCTGTGATACCCACGCCTTCGTGGACGATGAATCTGATAGTGATTGGGTCGACGACCTGGATGAATTTGAACCGGATCTGACTCATCTCGTCATCGATGGGAAAAACTTCCGCCTGACCTCCGAAAATGAGTACAATTGGTTGGATAGGTGCATGGACCTCCAGCAGATCACCATTGCGCATTATGAACCAGGTGAAAACGACAGTTATTGTCTAGAAAACCTTCTTGACTCAATCGAGGGTCTGCCTTATCTGAACCAGCTTAAATTGGAAGGCCTCCACTTTTCCATATGCCCTGATAATTTTCCCGAGACATTCTTCACGATGCCTTATGTCCATCTTGAAGATGTGAGCGAGAGCTTCATCGATGATCTCTCCCAGTTCGTGTTATTTGACCCTTTATCAGTTCTACGCATCACCCGTTGCCCCCTTCCTGGCCTTCATCATTTTGACAGTGCGCCGGACACATTGATTTTGGAAGACATCAGTTCAAGTGTCGATTTGTTGGGCGCCATCACCGCTTGGGGAGGGGAAAACCTTTGGCTTGACCGTTGTCACTCGTTTTCAGGTGTGTTTTTGAAAGCGCTGGGCCGTAGACGTTCACGTGTTGGGTACCCATGTAACAACATGCGTCGCCTTCTCCTTTACCGACTCCCAAAATTTTCCATTTCTTTGCTCAAAAAGGTGATCGAAAGACGCAACAAGGACGTGCATTATGGCGATTCCCACTGGAAAACTGTGACCGCTTTTGGTCCTGCCATCAGCCACCTCGCTATTGTACAATGTGGCTTGGAAAAGCTGTCGGGGAAGGATGAGAAGTGGTTCCGATCGCATCTTGTGGAATTTCATTGGAGTTCGTTTTCTTTTATTTGCATATCTCTGTCGCTGACTACATGAAATCCAGTACCTTGAGGTATGGAGAAGTTCTCAGAGTGAAGAAGGCGTCAATTACCTTCACCCAGTTCGTCGTCTTACCACTTCCTAATGGCCGGACTGGAGTTTTAATTATTTTTATTCGCCGGAGGAAGGCTGGATCCGCATGGACTCATCAGCTATACCCCATATTACCATCCAACCCTTCGGACACGTACCCTTTACTACTTGCGTAGCCGTCAAGATTCCCCCTTTCTGTTGAAATCCCTAATTAGATCTACTGACAATCTGCATCGTACCCGTGAACACTGAAATACGTCATGACCAACGACGCGTCGTCGGGTACTTATCCTTAGCATTGAACAGTACTATAAAAATTCATTAATCTGGTTTACTATCTGTAATTGTTTCATCCTGAGTCTCAAGTGTACGTAGTAAGTACAACAACGGGGCCATGTACTAAATAGTAAATAATTCCCTATAGATAGTGGATGCAAATGGAAAAGCTAGTTGAAGCTTTGAGAAATGAGGGCGTTGAACCCGGGCGAGTGTAAACTGTGCGGTGACGTGAGGTAGTTGCGTGAGGTAGTTGGGTTCGAATAGCGCCGCCTTGCGAGGAGCCGTCGGAAGTACCAGGCGCACCGGAGTTATGGTACGGGGAGATTTTACTTGCCGTGGTTTCCACCGTACCTGACGAAGGAGTCTTGTTGGCTGCCCGATGTACCGGCGCCCGATGTTTGAGACGCGAAATGATCGGGGGGGGGGGGTTGCAAGGTAGGGGAAAGGGATGGATAGGGAGCGTTGTGCCAGACGGCATGCTGAGGACGGTCAAAAGTTTTCTGTTGTTGAGGACAAGGGCCGATGTTCGCATCTTGAGGATCCACCCAATGGTTGTATGGTGCAGTTTTTGAACCTTGCCATCGTTCGAAGATCTAAAGACGTGAGTTAGAAGGAATGTGGACGCGGAAAAGGTTGGAATGGTACACCCGCCCCGGATAAGGACCAAACAATAAAATCTCAGCCAGGCTAAGGCTCCTATGTACAGTTAGCTAGTCGCAATGCCATAAATAGGGGTGGCTCACCTCAATGGATGTATTAATTTTGTATTTCATAAATGAACAATGACCGGGAACATACTGGTAGGGCAATAACTCCAAAATGTCCCTGGACATGGTGGTAGGCCATCCATGGATCATTGATTCATCTCCCATCCAGTACGGCAGAGAAGGTCGACCAAGTCATGCTACGCTGAGCCGCTGGCATTGTACAAGCAAACAATCACTTTTCCAATGCAGCGCAGAGCTTCATCGGGCGCGCAGTTCTTATTCGACATCCACCCATGGAAAGGACCCTATAAACCGTATAAGCCAAAAAAAGGAATGACGATAATTGATTGGAGAGGGCAAGAATTTGAATATACAGGGAAATTTAGGGGACAAACCACGCATCTGCATAACCGGATAAGAAACACGCAATGGAGCCAGAACAAACGAGGGTCAATATTTATTTAAAACGATGCGTTTCGAGTGGAATTCCTCGTTCGTGCCAAAGCCAGATATAGCGCCACTCATTTATATTACCAGACACCACCGCTGCCATTCCCGACGCAAGTATCGCTGCTGGCCAAGATTGCAGTGGAGCAACCACAATTGTTAGTGGAAGAACTCTCTACTGACGGCGTAAAATGAACGAGTTTGTAATGGTAAATGCTTTCTAAAATCCGAGATATGCGCCTCGTCGTGGTCTAAGAAGCGCTTGCTCATTCGCAGACTGATGATCGCAATACAACAACTAGACTAATGGATAGCGCTTGCAGATGAAAAGTAAGAAATCGAAATACAACAGTGAAAGCAAGTGATAATGGATGCATAGAGGTAGATATTGACGTAGAGATGGTGGTATCATATTGGGGATTGTATAGATGAGGAAAGTTCGTAAAAGAAAAGTGTTAAGAAAGCAGAAAGGAAGTGATGATAGTTGGCACGCCTAAACTTCTGGCCGCCGTCGTCATGGGCGAAGAGTGGGAGAGGGCAGGTAAAACGGGTTGCGCTATCTCCGAAGGTTCCACTACTGGTCGCCGGCGCAGGGACAGACGGGATGTTTACGGGTGCTCCATTCATCGCAGGAGGGGCAATGATGCTTGGCATAGAGATGCGCCTTGGATAGGATATGGCGCCAGATCCCCTGGATAGATTCCGTGCAATTTCCCTAGCGACAGTGGATCGACTTGCTATGACCTCGATGCAGTTCGTGCTTGGAAAATGTGGTTTGGCGTTTCTTGGGGCGAAGAATGTGAAGTTCGAGGTCCTCAAGAGAAGAAAAGACTTCGTTGCAGCCTTCCCAACGACGGACCCATAAAGGCGGCTGATTTGACACTGGCGCAGTGTCGGGCGAACTAATGAACTCTCGATGTCGTCGAGGGAATCAAAATTATTTCCCTGGCCCCCGAGAACATCCCCTTCGTGTCCTCCATCGAGTCTGTTGACAGGCAATTTATATTTCATAAATGAAATGAGGGAGAAGTGGACTCGGAAACGTACTGGTAATCGAATAACCCTGGACATGGTGGTAAGGTAATTGGGATAGATGAGAGAAAAAATATAGGCAAGAGGTAGACGCGATGGGGAGTCGCGTAGCTGAAAGGATATGCGGTAATGAAGAAGATGGAAAAAGTAAACGCGAACGCGTCGATCAGGTGACCGTTCGTGTTTTGGCCTCTCTCCCACCTTCAATGATCAGCGGTGGTTTAACTCTCGCCTTCGAAGGAGGGACACCATGCATAGCTACATTCCAGACAGTAGATCCAGGTGTATCCGATATTTGGGTATCCCCGTCAAGCGATCAACGAAATGTGTCCACAACGCCGCCAAGAAGTCCAACAAAGCAGCTTAGTCAGGCGCTCCGTGCTTTGGCCTCTTGGCCCACCTTCAATTGTCCCATCAGCGGGGTTTAACCCTCGTCTTCGGCGAGTTTGTTCCTGAGGGTTGAGGGTTGAAGGAAGGACGCCACTGTGCATACCTATCCTCTAGGCAGTAAGATCCAGTGTTGTCCAGTGGTGTTTGGATGCCCCCAGCAAACGTGTTCGTAACGGCGCGGTTGTTCTAGAGAAAACATGAAAAAGGGTAGAACATCGACGAGTATTTGTCGCCACCCAAAATACCGTCGATAGCACGCATCGGAATGCCTCCGCATGAAATCGTGGCTTCCGACAATTTTAAACCCGCTCCAGATAAACGCCAAAAGATTCCACAAGAAAAGGTGGCCTCGAGATAACGAAGTTCGAGTGATCGACTTGCCCTCTCAAAAAGAGCACATGCCAAGGATCCTTTCCTGCACACCCTCCTCTAAAAAGGAGAAAGGATGCATAACTCGATCATTCAGAGATATTTCAGCCGCACTGCTTCCGCAAAAAGGCGCTTTAACCAGTTGTAGAAAGTTGGGTACACCAAACCTTACATCAAACCTCGACTCATCAATAGAGAATTCCTCATAGTTCACTAGAGGAACCATTCGTCGCCCATCCAGTACGGCAAATGGAGCCTAGAAGAACAGGGATAGAATTCCCATATCAAGTCAAAAGCAAGTATTCCGCCGAGCTAGCTGGGGGGATTTTGGACAAGGGGCAGACAATCGTCGATTTACGGCATGGACCTCCTCCATCGGAAGCGTAAACTCGTTCCTATTCGAGATCCACCCATGGAAAACGACCCTAGAAATATAAACATAGTAAGCTACGAACGATTCAGAGGTATATCTAAGAAAATACCAATATGCTCGCATTTATTGGAGACCCACTCTGCGAGCAACCCTAGAAATAGGGATCACAGTATGAACGCTCCCGACACGTAGCACAAAAAAAAAACCTCATCGATAACACGATAACCCCAAGATCTGGCTTTTTGCGCTTACATTCTCGAAGGACACAACTTTGCGCTGGATTCAGAAAACGAATTTTGTTGCAGCAAGTTGAGGGGCACCAAGCCGAAAGCGCAACAGTGATCATGGCCTGAATTCATTAGCCCTAGTATCAACGATTCAATCAACGCTGAGACCGTAGAATTTAGAGAGAGAGAGAGAGAGAAATCCTCACTGTTGATATCGCGGCCAACATCCCGCTCTCTTCCGCCTATATTCTCGATATTCTCGAAGAATCCAACTTTGCGTCGGATTCAGAAACGAATTTTTGTGATGATTTGAGAGATGTCGAGGAGATACTCTCATGACGTGGTTCTGGATAGTGGGCACCCAAGACCAAAACGGAACGATAATCATACTTCATGTATGCACTGAATTATCCGAGACCCGTTGCCCATGGAAGCGAACGTAGAAATCAGGAAAACCCTGGTGTCAACGATTCAATCAACGCTGAAAGAGTGGCCAGGAAAAAAAAATCAAATCACTGTCGTTATCACGATAACCCCCGACATACTGCTCTCTTCCGCCTATGTTCTCGAAGAATACAACTCCGATGGAATTAGAAAACGAACCTTGAACAAATTCTGTTGCGAATTGAAGAGATCTCGAGGGGAATACTTTCATGACGTGGCTTTGGAAATTGGATGCGCAGGATTGTAGGCACCTAACTATGCCGGAATCTATTGGAGACCCGCAAGCTGTGATAGAAATAAGAAAACCCTAACATAAACGATTCAATTAACGCTGAGACCGTAGCAACAAAAAAAAAAAAAAAGGAATCTTCACTGTATCGCGATAACCGCTGACATATTGCCTTCTTCCGCCTATACTCTCGAAGAAAACAACTCTGCACTGGATTGGAAAACGACCTTGAACCCAATTTCACGGTACCCTGAGGAGATTTCGAAAGGAGGGTTTTCATGACGTGGCTCTGGATGCGCAGGATTATGGGCACCTCAGTCTGCCCAAATTCATTCGAGACCCGCCCATGGAAGTGAACCCTAGAGATAAACAGCATGAACGATTCCGAAGTGCATCTGAGACATGAGGGAAAAAAAAAACCTCAATGATACCACAATAAGTGACGCTACCATCTCGCCCTCGCCTTATTCTCGAAGAAAAATTCTCTCTAGTAGATATACGAATCACCCAAGAATCACCTTGAACCCCAAATTTCACGGCACTTTGAGGAGATTTCGAAGGGAGGATGTTTCATGGATGTGGCCTTCTGTGGATAGTGACCATGGCTAAACCTCCAAAGTGTTTCGCCACTCGCCGTCATGGCGAGTCATATGGCGTGGGAACTGGCGAAAGGGTGGCGAGTGGCGAGAGTGCCAAAGAACAGTCTAGGTCAAAATTTAC
>Ga0307517_10006565_pt1 | contig 17180 bp, 9 predicted proteins | sample 23_EM_MG_FD_194515 | JGI IMG/M metagenome (GOLD analysis project Ga0307517, IMG submission 194515) | Populus trichocarpa ectomycorrhiza microbial communities from riparian zone in the Pacific Northwest, United States - 23_EM | ecosystem: Host-associated > Plants > Roots > Unclassified | place...
GTTTTTTTTTTAAAAACTCGTTTGAATTGTCTTTACTTTATATTTAAATAACATGCTACTAATATAAAAAATAATAATTCATCCATCAAAACATATGTTTTTCTTCAAAAATTTAAAATCTTTAAATTTTATACAAATATATATTTTTTAATTACACAAAAAATAAATAAAAATACTTTTCAAAAATCATCTCATGGATAAATAACTAGGTAGCACAAAATAAACACAAGATTTATGTGAGAATATTTTTGACACGGAATGTTGCAGTACGTGTGCTTAACAGCGTAAGCAACTACCTCAGCAAGTCATTACTCTTTCATTCGAACACATCTCCGCGTGTAACTCTTTGCAGCCACCGCTTCTCTTCTCTTCTATTTAAGGAAAGAAGGAGATTGTCTTGTTCTACTTCTGTCTTTGTTTTCTTGGTTTTCCTTTTCTTTGTGCCAAATTAATAAATGGCTTTGATGGAAACATTTTATCTCTCACACGGAGCTCCAACACTTGCCATTGATGAAACCGTACCTGCCAGAAAATTCTTTCAGTCATGGCAACAAAGTGCTTACAAAGAGAAACCAAGTTCCATTCTCGTTATTTCTGCTCATTGGGAGACTGCACAACCTACTGTTAATGTTGTTGATCGAAATGATACCATTTATGACTTCTATGGCTTCCCCAAACCCTTGTACCAGGTACTCCTGATCAATCTTTCTTCCAAAGATTTTTGCTTTTAGATTTCTGCGAGATTTTGTTATCTGGGGTCTTCTGATTTCACGCAACTATGGATAGGAAGATGAGTTTCCTTATGAATAGGAAGGTGGTTTTTTTCTTAAGAAAAAATAAAATCGTGTATGATCCATTTCGATTTCACTGTTGAATTTGTGTTGATGGTAAACATGCTCCTGATCTGTAAGTAGTTTGTAGAATTTGAGGCACCCCTTAAAGCCATTATTGATTTGTTGAATTAAAATGATTGTTACATCAAGATGATTCTGTAGAAGCAAACAGGATCTAATCTACCATGAATTCATAAGTCTTGTGATTTTGTTTTGGAAGTGAAGACAATCCAAGACTTGAAGAACTGTAATTGATTCTAAACAGAATTGTTTACAGGACTAGGTAGGATCAAGAGGAGACTTTGTTTATTTCAGTATCAAATCATTCTTTCCTAATGCTATTTTGCTTTTCTTAGATCAAGTATACACCACCTGGAGCTCCAGAATTGGCGAAGAGGGTGAAGGAATTGCTTTTGGCATCTGGCATTGAGCATGTTGATGAGGATAAGAAGCGAGGGCTCGACCACGGTGCTTGGGTTCCATTGATGTTCATGTATCCCGAGGCTGACATCCCGGTGTGCCAGCTCTCCGTTCAATCCGATAGAGATGGCACTCACCATTACAACATGGGGAAGGCTTTGGCCCCTCTCAGAGAGGAAGGTGTCCTCATCCTCGGATCCGGATCTGCTGTACACAACTTGGGTTCCAGGCTACCTGATGGCAGTCCTGTTCCTTCATGGGCGTTGGAGTTTGATAACTGGCTTAAAGATGCTCTTATTGAAGGAAGGTAAATGTTTCCCGGAAAGTTGCTTGTTTCTCCTGTGGCATTCTCTACAATCTCTCAATCCTGTCATGGATTTTGTCTTTCGTGCATTAATGGAAATGCAGCTTGCATACATACAAATGTAAATCTGTGTCTCTGGAATGGTTTGAAGTAGATTAATGTGCTTTTTTCAAAATAGAAGCAGAGGGAGACATGTCCCCTCTCTTCCCCCTACTGTTTCCGTCTCCTTTGTCCGCCGAACACTATCTAAGAGATTTGATACGATCATGATTCTTGCTGCTTTCATATTTGTTGCTGACACTTTCTAGTTCCACCATTGCTTTGGCTGGTGTCTTCTCATTAAATCTTCACCATTGAAGTTTTAACTATCCTTTTTTTGTGCAGATATGAAGATGTGAATCACTACGAGTCAAAGGCACCACATCCAAAAATGGCTCACCCTCGGCCGGACCACTTCTACCCACTGCACGTAGCCATGGGTGCAGCAGGTGAAGATTCTAAGGCCAAATTAGTGCACAGCAGCTGGACTGATGGCACCCTTTCTTATGCTTCCTACCAGTTCACAGCGCCTAAATAAAATCTTCATCAACGTTACAAGTTCTGCTGGAGTTCTTGTGGACATGAATTTGTGTTATTTTTTTAACTAAATATTCTGTGTATTGATGTTAATAAATTTCAGTACATGATAGAGATATAGGGTGATCGAGATGGTGCAGGCAGTGATCCAGGATACAATTTCTGTAGGGGCAAAATAATATAAATATATAACAAAATTAAAGCTTCTAATATAAAGTTGAAAAATTTACATATATTACAAAAACGCTTTCAATTTTTTTTATTTATAATTCATAATTGTTGCCTAGAGATTTCATATGTTAAAAGTATTGAAGGATTTTCTCATTATCAATACTTTTAAATATTTAATATTCAATATAAGTAACCAAATAATTATTTAACCAATTATTCTTGGACTGACTATTATTTTAACCAATTAACATGTAATCATGAATTATTTATTTAATCACTTTCTCATAGGTTTTTTTTTCAAGTTACATTGAAAATTCAACTACAACTAAATAGCATAATTAAATTTCTTTTAATCATCATCAACACAACAACACATATTAAATATTAACAGTCAATTTTTCTTCTTCAATTATGTTTTATTTAAAGTCATTTACATCCTATTTCATCTCAAAAACTTCATATTTTCACAATTTCACTTTTTCTCAATTTAACATTTAAGAATTTTGCATAAAATTTGTTAATCTTTACTTAAACTTGTACAACCGAGTTTATAACGTCTTACACGTTTTCTGCTGCTCCTCTTTTTTTTTTTCTTTTAATGCTGCGAGTTTTCTCTTTTTTTTTCTTTAATGCTGCGAGTTTTCTCTTTCTACTCTTTCCCTTACTTGATTTTCTCTTTAATTATTGAGTTAGATGTGTTCAATACTCTATCTCTCATTTAAGTTTCTCTCTGGGGTTTTAGTGTGGAAGCTCTCAATTTTTTTTCTTTTCTATTTTTTCAGCACTGGTCGGCAGTTTAAAGGAGAAGAAGCTGCTAAATTTCCAGTTTTTCTAGCTTATTTATGAAAACACCATTAATGAGCCGACATGTTATTTTTTGTCTGACTGTTGATGTTCTCGCATGGCCTTCTCAAATTTTGATTACCCTAAAATTTTATCCCAAGATAGAGCAATGTGTTAGGAGGAGGCTCATCGTAAAATTTCAGCATAATCTGACAGTCAGACTAAGAGTTATGCTTGATAACATAAAACTGGTCAGCAGGTGTTTTTATATCAAAATCTGAACTTTTTTATTCAATCATTGCTAGAATCATATCAGTTATTTTTAATAAGTTCTTGGGATCATTTTCTTATTTCAAAATATATTTATTTTTCATTTTTATTATCTGTTTCATTTACATACTTACTATAGTTTAACAGTAACATTTCTGATTTTTAACCTGGGTTTACACCAATATTTTTTCACGTAGTTTTTCCTTAACTTTTATTTCTCATTTCCATTTTAATTCCTCAAGATTATTTTTTAATTCTCAAAAAACATCTATTATAAATTTTTCTAATTTTTCTATCTATCAAAACCCATTATCAGTTTCCATATGATAGATATATCCTTCATTTAATTTTTTTTGCTCACATGCTGGATTCGTCCATGAGATGGTGGATGTACCATTTATAAGCATGAACCATGATTATTTTTTTTTTAATTTCTGTACAGAAAATAAGGTATTGCTAGGGCCAAGTTTTAATAAGTCTTTAAAAACAGAGAAAAAAAGGACCGGTTAAAATTTGGAACACAATTGTCAAATTAGTTTCCAAACTAATGTTTTCCTCAAATAGGTCCCTAATATTCGAAACAAATGTCGTTTATTTGGTTTGTTATTTAGCATCAAGGGATCAATTATTAATTTTAGTTCATTCTAATTCATTATTCGTTATCCTATTTGTCTTAAAATGACCTTTTCTTCCTGTGATTTTTCGTTGTGGGGCTTCAATGGGTAATCTTTCAAAAAAAAAAAACATTTTATTTGTTTTAGTTTTCTTGAATAGATTGACATGAGCTCCAAGTAGGAATTTGGAGAAAGTAGTGATAAAAACATAGCCACAATTTAATGCAATTTCACATCATATTAACAACAAATTAAATTAAACAAAACTAAAACATTTCATGTGTAAAGTCCAATTGAAAGACCCTATCGTGATGATTTTTTTAATGTTTTTCTTGTTGCTTTCCTCTGTTGACTCCTTTCCTTGAGTTTATTGTTGGCTTCTTCTATCTTGCTTCAGCCAGTTGTGCTGGGAGCTCGCTTTTCTGGTTCAGTTCGCTAGTCGGGTTTGCTTAGGGGCCTTCTCTCTCAAAACAAGTAAGTTAAGGTATGCTCTGCTGTTATGAAAAGAAATAACTTCTCTCGTGTATCCTCTCAAAATTCTAGCAATCTTGGTGCCAAGATTCCAATTTATCTGTCAATAATTTATCAGATGATGTAGTTGCTCCCAAATCTCTAATCAGCCATTGATTGGAAGTAGATACATGATTGAAACTTAAACACTCATTTGGTTGTTAGAACATCTGCCAACTCCATGCATGCTCAAGGTTTTTGTCAATGACGATGCTGAGTTGATTGAATCCTGCATTTAACACAGAATAAATAAACGATGCAGAGAAATATAGGGAAAACAGACAGCATAAAACTAAATGTAAACAATTTGCTTAAAACATTTGGATGTTGTTAAGGCGAAAATATAATTATTTAGCGCATAAGAATCCAAATGGACATCTCTCGCCCAGCATCCATACAACAAAACCATGTGAACCAGTACTACAAGTTTATTATTTTTCTCTTAACAGTTGAGTTCAATCTTTATATTTATCCTTTGATTAATTTATATTGTTTTACTAGTTGTAGTTGATTCTTGAGTGGTGGATGATTATTACTTTTCTCTTAACAGTTTAGTTCAATCTTTATATTTATCCTTTGTAAGAAACTTACAGACTTCTGTTTATTGGTTAACTCAGTAGCCAGTACAAGAAGTTCGGACCTCACTTGCATTTTTTTTATATGCTCAAGCTGGATCCAGGTATGTGCTTCAGATATTGCATTAACAAATCCATATTTCGATTCGTCTGTTATTGCCATAGATTATAAGAATTGATTTGCGAATTAAATAATACTAAGGACTTAAATTCTTAATATAGTTTGGCATGTTAAGTGTTTAGCATGTTATAAAATCTTTTATTTTTTTAATGCAGCTGAAGATGTTGATTTATGGAGTGAAGTTAGGATGTTATCACCTTATATCTATCATGTTACATTATTTATTTCTAAAACAACTTATTATTTTATTATTCTTATTTTTAATATCTTTAAATTATGTTAAAGATTTGTTTATTTGAAGACAAATGCACATAATCTATTGATGCTAATTAATTATGCTAGTATATATATTAATAGTATATATATTAATGTGATATTTTCTTGATAATTATGCTAGCATATATGTTAATATGATATTTTATGTCAAAACAACTATATTAATGTGCGTCTTGGTTTTTTATCCGGGTTGACCCATAAGACCTGTGACCCAGTCATTTTACCGGGTCGGGTTTTATAAATATGATTTTGATAGGGCATGTCTTCTTTAGTGTGCTCATAGCAGAATATATTAAAAGAAGGCGCAAGTATTATTTTTTTTTTAACATATTTTATCAAGTTAATTTTTTAAAAATATTAACTTATTTTAAAAAAAACCATTATTTAAAAGCTAAAAAGAGAATATATATATATATATATATATAGAGAGAGAGAGAGAGAGAGACACACTAGCTATATGACCCACTCACCACCATGGATCATAAATTATTTTTAAAAAAGAACTTTGGGTATGCTGAATATTTTCTAAAAAAATTTAAAGTATAAATAAAAAATCTCATGCAACCATCTAATCAAATAAATTGATAATCATTTATGTAAATAAACAAAAATAAATCATTAAAATACAAAAAAACTGGAAAAAATTAAGAGATTGATGTAAACCAAAATATTTGATCTTATAAAATAAGATATTTATTCGTTTGTGTCTACCAAATTTATTTATTAAAATCTATAAAAGATAATAAAAACAAAAACAAATGCAAAACAATTTGAATAAAATAAAATAAAAAACATTATGCAAGGCCAAACATATAAGAAATTTTATTTAAGAATAAATATTTTTTATATAAAATAAAAAGAATTATTCAAAAATTAAACAAAAACAAAATTATTTTTAAAATTACTAAAAGGTCTGCAAAACCTAGGCCATGGGATTTAGGATAAATTGATATATGAAGAAATTGAATATTACCACAAAATCTTCAAAGGCCGAAGGTTAAAACTGAAGAAAAAAAAGCACACAGAAATTATGATTAAAAGAATGAGGAAGAAAATTGAAATAAAAAATAAATTAGAGGACATCAAAAAAATTTAAATATAATTTAAAAACAAATAAACTTTAACAAAAAGAAAATTAAATCAAAAGAATGAGGGATAAATTGGAAACAATAAAACAACATAAAACTTTGATTGAATGATGAAATTGAAAACTAACAAAACTTTAACAAAAGAGACATGGAAAAAAATAAAAAATCAAAAGAATAAGAACTCAGTTAGAAAAAATAATATATGACAAATTATAATTCAAGAACTAAATTGAAAATACTTAAAACTTTTATAATAGAACTAATGACAATATATATATATAAGGATTGAAATTAATAAGTCTAAAGATAAGAAGACAAACGTACACATTCTCTAGAGAGATGATCATTGACAACAATCCGACAATTTTTCACCTCCACGTGCCACCTCATAAAGAAGAAGACACAACATTGCACCCAAGTATATGGTGGATGGACAGGTTTGACCACTAGATGACATTGTAGGTGTCACCTAAATACCGCGGATGACACCTGCTTGTTGGCTTGTTCACGGCACGCGCCAATAATTTTTTCAAATAAATAAATATTTTTTCAAATTAAAAATACCATAATATCCTTCATGAACCTATGAGTCATAAAAAAAAAAACCATCGTGAAAGTACATAAATACCCCTAGATGCATGCCTTGATTTTTATCTTTTCTAAGAGTATAATCGTATTTTATATTGTTTTCTAAAATGTAAAAAAAAAACTTAAAAAAATCATTAGTCAACAACTTTAGATTTTTTTTATCTCAAGGGTAAATTAGTATTTTAACTATTTAAAAGTATTTGAATGACTAAAATTATTATTCGTCAACTGTTCACGAAATTGTTAAGGTTAGAGTTAAAATCATATTTTAACCGTGCAAAAAAATTGAAAAATATAAGCATATCTCTAAATAATTTTTTAATGACTAAAGAACCTATAAAAGAATTAAATTACCCTTAGGACCAAGACAAACTTATTTCAACTCTAGAATAAAAAAATAAATTCATAATAAACTATTTTAAAAAGAACTCACACTACACGTTTTTGTTAGTTTTAGGTGTTAGAAATGCAAATTGACAATATAATTATTCATTAATTATGCCAACTTTATCCATGCATCGATCTCACGTTCGCATATTCGAATGTCGTATTCATTGCACGTAGCTATAAAATTGTAATCACGTGAATAACCATATGCAATTCCACTTAATTTCTTATTGTTCCATATAATCTCAATATGTACGACCAACAATAGCACATAATATAAGATATATATTATGATAACTTTCATAATCTTGAATTCTCCGAATTAATTAAAGCGGGAAATTAAGAAAGAGGAAGAAAAGATTTAAAAAAATTAAATATAAATTAAGATAGAAACAAATCTATATCCAAAATTTACAAAACCAATAATAAGACAAAAACAATTAATCTTGATGTTCCCCAAATTAATTATTTCATTTTTTTATAGTTTTGTCAGAGATAATTTTTATTGTTCAAGTGGTTTTGTTTCAAATTACGAGGAAGTATGACTTTAGAATATTTTAATTTGTTCATACTTGAACTAGCCGAGTTTGAACATGCCGGTAGACTCGTGAGTTGTTGTGTTTATATATATATATATATATGCATATGTTTTTTTAGAACAAATTAAATATATAAAAGACTTAATTAATCATATACAAGTCTTGTTCGAGAATGATACTTAAAATAATACATATACAACTAATGATATATATCTAACTTGTATAAAATAATATTTATATGATATTAAAATATTATTGGCACATGAAAATTCAAAATCGATCTTTCTGATTGGATACGTTGAAATATTAACATGTTCAAAAAATGAACATCCTATTCTGTTAATTTAATATATTTTATAGTGATCGATTTGTATTTTTTTTTTTTCAACATTAAAATTCTTGCTAAAGACCAGCGGTGAAGCCATGATTTTTTAAATAAGAGAATAAATTACTAATAAATACTTAATATTATGTATTTATGTAAACATGCGTTATATAAAAAAAATCAATTTGAAACATATGTACTAACTCATATCAAATGAAATTAATTTAAAAATATTTTTAAAATAAAAAAATTTACAATAAGATGTTGTTGACAGCATGTAAAAACCTTCAGGTCACCAAGTACCATAAGATTCATTATAGAGAATTCATTGAAAAAAAAAAAAAAAGCAAGGCGAATAAGCTTTTCTTTGTTGGAAGCATAGAATGAATCACTTGGGTTTAAACATGCCACACAAAGAAATAACTTTGTACTCGTCTCAGTGAAACGATCATCCAACTCATTAAGTTGTATGTCAACGATATTGTTAAACAATTCAAAACGAAAATGGTATAGGTTTGTAATCTCTTGAGATTTTTGCCTTGAACGCTTACGAAGTTTTGATATCATAAAGGAGCGAATCAAAGCATCAAACATAGAAAGTTTTGATGGTGTAATCACAAACCATATTTTAATGTTTAATTAAAGATATACTTAATTGGTTATATAATTTTTTAAAAATATTTACAAAAGATATTATTACTAAAAAGGAGAATAGAGAACATAGTTTTGAACCCCGGCTTGGCCCAACAGGTCGACCCTGGACCCGGTCGACCCGGGGCTGGAACGGGTAGATTTGAAGAAAAAATAGGGAAAGGAAAAACCCGGTGTGACCTGGCAAGACCCGGTCAAAAACCCGGTTGCAACCCGTTGACTTTTTTTTTTACTAAAACGACGTCGTTTTGATTTTAAAAAAAAATTAACCCGAACGACCCGATGATCCAGTCAAAATCCGAAACCCGAGCCTTGAACCGGGTTTGAAAACCATAATAGAGAATATTGATTAGGTATTTTATTACAATACAAGATAAAATGTTTTTAACAAGTGTAATAGTTAACTTATTTCAGCTTTTAAAGGGCGAAGTGTGTACTTATCCCCCAACTATCATTTAATTCCAATTGGCCCTTCAAACAAAAAATAAATCTCCAATTAGGTCCCCATCCATTGGACATTACCCACTTAACCCTTGACTTTAAACTTTATTCCTGGAAAACAAAACACACACCTATTTGTCTTAAAATGACCTTTTCTTCCTGTGATTTTTCGTTGTGGGGCTTCAATGGGTAATCTTTCAAAAAAAAAAAAACATTTTATTTGTTTTAGTTTTCTTGAATAGATTGACATGAGCTCCAAGTAGGAATTTGGAGAAAGTAGTGATAAAAACATAGCCACAATTTAATGCAATTTCACATCATATTAACAACAAATTAAATTAAACAAAACTAAAACATTTCATGTGTAAAGTCCAATTGAAAGACCCTATTTAGATTAAAACTAGATAATTGCTCGCGCTACGTTATGAGTTAAATTAAATTTTTGTTAAACGTGAAAAAAAGAGTTCAGGTGTTATTAACATGTTTTCTAGCAGAAAGAAATACTATGTGGGGTTGATTCAATATGATCTAATCGACTTTGTAGGTTAAAAAACAACCCAAACAAATGGTAAAAAAGTAGTATGACTAAAAAAAATTCAAGATGATATCTTTTTTTAAAAAAATATTGAGACGCCAGTATATTAGATCAACTCGGATCAACTCAGGTTAACTTGCCAAATCCCTGACCTAGGTCATGAAACCCTAAAACCCAGTAAAAAGCAAATAAAAAATTATTAAGCCCAATTCTCAATCAACACGATATTGAAGGATGAAATTAAAAATAAAATTCAATTAAAAAATTGTCTAAGTCAACTCTGGTTAACTTGTCAAATTTGAATCATGAGATTAAGATAACCTCGTAGAAAAAAAATCAAAACAAATTACGAAGTTCAATTCCCAGTCAACCCAATGTTACAAGATGAAATTAAAAAAAAAGAACACAAAAAAAATCATATAAGTCAACCCGAGTTAACTGACCAAACTTGTGACCCGAGTCATAAAGTTAGGATAATCTCATAGAAATAAAACCAAAACAAATTATAAAATATAATTCATAATCAACCCAATATTGAAGGATAAGATTGAAAAAAAATATTTAATTAAAAAAAGGACAAAAAAACTTTGAGGTAATCGGATTAACCCACAACCCGAGTTATGAGACCGTGATAACCTTATTATAAAAAGAAAAAAAATATAAAACTTAATTATCAATCAACCTATCTTTGAAAGATAAAGTTGAGAAAAAAACTAATTAAAAAAAAGAATAAAAAATAAGCTGAGTAAGTTCGAATTAACCCGTGAAATTTAAATTATAAGATTGTGATAACCCTATAAAAAATAAATTGAAATAAATTAATGAAATCTAATAATAAAAAATGAAAATGATAAAAGTAATCTTGAAGATAAAATTGAAAAAGACGACCACATTTCCTTGTTGATGGCTACATAAATTAATTAATAATAAATTGAGTAAATGATAAAAAAAATAATTTATTTTAATAGAGAAGAATGCTGTCACGAATGGGTTGGGGTTAGGTAAACACCTAATGGTTTGACTTTGAGGTGGTCTCAAGATGACACACACTCTTTCTCTCTCCCATCTAATTAAAATGCATTGCTTCCTTCATTCCTTCATTCTTTCATTCATAATAAACAACAACTTGTTTTTTATATTGTAACATTAAAATAATTTAAAAATAAAATAAAATAAAATAAAAAATTAATCTAGCCTTACATGGTTCTAAATGGAATATCTCAGCGTATACCCTAATCAAACCTAATAACTATCTAATTCATCATTTGTTTCAGCATTTGGAGAATGCTTCTTGCTTCTTAAACTATTATCATCGTTTCTTCAACCTTTTCTACACACCATAATCATAATATTAATTCAGTATATTTATAAGATATTAAATGTTTTATTGTATAAACTTTAAGTGTCGGACCGAACCTGTTTGAGAGTGTGGTTGTGGTTATTTTTTAAAATATTTTTATTTAGAAATGCATTAAAATAATATTTTTTTATTTTTTTAAAATTATTTTTAATATCAGTATATCAAAATGATTTGAAAATATCAAAAAAATATTAATTTGAAGTAAAAAAAATATAAATTTTTTAAAAACACTATTAAAATAAAAAAATCAAACAGGTGAATTTCGAGCTTTAAAATAAATATTTATTACCCCGAATTTATGTAAGAAAATACGTGATTTATCTTGAACATGGATCATGATGTCAGCCACATACACGGATTACTCGTAAGCCATATCATCATGAACACACGGTAGTGTAGAGATGTGATTGCTGGCCAGTTGTCAAATTGACTACTGACCACACATCAGATTGGAGACCAGATGTGAAATTGACTATTCAACAAAAACAACGTCAGCAAGGACATCATCCACAAGAGCAAGGTCAAACCAAACTCGATATATATATATATATATATATATATATATATGTACATGCTCTGTAAGAAGGGAACCTATTCTAGTCGTTGATGCGCTAGTTTCATTCTTTGAATCCAAAAGACAACACTTTTTTATTCTTTTTGCAAGAAGGGTTTGATGGACACGGTCTATATCTCTCATGGATCACCAATGATGGCGATCGATGAAAGCATACCAGCGAGGCAATTCTTGAAATCATGGCAACAAACTGTTCTTAAAGAAAGGCCTAAAGCCATTCTTGTTATCTCCGGACATTGGGACACCAAAGAACCAACAGTTAATGTTGTTAATATTAATGACACCATTTATGACTTCTATGGCTTCCCCAAACCCATGTACCAGGTACTTGATTCCTTGAGTATTCTGTTTTTTTTTTTTTTCTTATTTGGGTTGCTGAGGTTTTAGTTTGATTGGTTTTTGAGTGCTTATGATCTGACATTAGATAGAAGAATGTCTTTGATTGATTGTTTTTGAAGCAGAAAGTCATTGATAAGTCTATGATCAAACGTTGAACACACCTATTAAAGTTGCATGGTATTATCTGCTTGTTGTTTATCTGGGTTGGTGAGAGTTTTGCTTGATTAATCTCTTAGAGTTTATGATCAGATATTTAGGTAGAAGAATGTCGTCGGTTGATTTGTGTGGGCCAATTGCTTCTTTTCCATGTTTGAAGCTAAAACTCATTGTCATAACTATGGTCAAACGTTGGACATACCCATCAGAGTAGTAGTTTGTTTTATGCAGATGCAGATTCTTTGAAAGGTTTTCTGCTTTTTGGTTCTTGAAGGTTTTTTTCTCATCTGCGTTATTCAGAATTTGCCCTAGTTGTAGCTTGATTAACTTTTGAGAGTCACTATGATCAGATATTTAGGAAAAAGAATTAAGTTTTTTTTATTTGTTTGTATGATCTAATTGTGTGATTTGGAGTCTGAAATTGAAATTGAATGTTGAAACTGTGAGTAAAATGTTGAAGATGTAGAGTAGTATCTAGAGTTTTAGACCGTAAGGCCGTTGTTGCCTGTTGCTTTCTCCTGCATTGGAAAGTTATTAATCTGTTGAAATATTCTTACCTCGAAGAATTGCATCTAGGTGATGATTGAAAGGCAAACAAAGCATTCATTTATGAGTAAGATTATGAGAGTTGTAGATCTTTCTAGCCTTATGAAGCGAAGAGGTCTTGAAAGTCCTTGGATTCTTATTGATGATAGACTATTTCTATAGCGACTCGGATATGTACATGTATAGAATTATATTAAATTTGAACAGAACATCTCACAGGAAGTTTGGCTACAAATAGGACTGGCATCGGAGAAAATAGATATATGTGGTTGGCCGCAAACCAATTAGTTAGGATTTTTGGGCCGGAACTTTTCTCTCTTTTTTTCTTGGTTAGCTGGATCTTTTTGTTTATGTTTCCAATAATTTTCCCCTTCTACCAGCTCAAATATACACCACCAGGCGCACCACAATTGGCAAAGAGGGTGAAGGAATTGCTCATGGAAAATGGCTTCAAGCATGTTCATGAAGATAAAAAACGAGGAGTTGACCATGGCACATGGGTTCCTCTGATGTTCATGTACCCCGAGGCTGACATTCCAGTGTGCCAGCTCTCAGTTCAGTCAGATAGAGATGGAACTTACCATTATAACATGGGAAAGGCGTTGGCCCCCCTCAAGGAGGAAGGTATCCTCGTCATGGGATCTGGAGCTACTACTCACAACTTGGGGGCCATGCATCCCGAGGGCACTCCTGTTCCTTCATGGGCTTCGCAGTTTGATACTTGGCTTAAAAATGCTCTTCTTGAAGGAAGGTAATTTTTTCGTTGGAAAATTCCTTGCTTATAGTATACTCTATTACGTGCAGTTTAGGACAACATATATATATATTCATCCTGTAATTGATGGAGTCTTTGTGGAATTGATGGAACACATGCATTCACATGGTAGGGGCTATGGATTAGGAGGCAGGGCTATGGTTTTTGCAACTATCACTTTCTCGATAATTTCTAGTTCTAAAAATATCTGGTCGTGGACATTTTCCATTCTGTAGTTCTTGAGATCTTTGGTGTTGTATCTTATCGTATCAGAGCGTGTGATTGATTAGGAAATTATGTGTTTGTTTCCCGTGAATTCAAAACGATCACCTTTTGTCTTCTAAGCAACTCTACTTTTAATGATTGAAGTGATTAATTTGAGTAGCTGTCATCCTGCGAGTTCAAAAAGATGGTTTGTTTTCTTCTGGGCATCTCTACTCTTGATGATTGAAGCGATTGAATTCTCTTTTATTAGGATTTAGATGTGTCTTTCCAAGATTATGTTCGATTTTTTCTCCGCGTAAACTACATATTGCAGATAAAATCATCATTTGGGTAGCATTTTAAATTTGAGCTGTTGTTTCATAGAACAGCTGCTGAGAATTTCAATCCATGTTTAAAACGGGCTTAACATGATCAATTCTGTGGATTCTTTCAATTTATTCTATTACCTGGGCATGAAAATGCTTCCCACTCTATCATCTTAATCGAGGATACTATCAGTTTCCACAGTTTGATTTTCGTCTAAGCAAGTTTTTTCTTTTTGTGAAGATATGAAGATGTGAATCACTACGACTCAAGGGCACCGTATGGAAAGAAGGCTCATCCTTGGCCAGACCACTTTTACCCATTGCATGTAGCCATGGGAGCTGCAGGTGAAAACGCCAAGGCAAAACTTTTGCACCATAGCTGGGGCAATGGCACTCTTTCTTATGCTTCCTACAAGTTTACAGCTGCTAAGTAAACCGAACATTGCGAACACAATCCACTTTGACTCCGAAAATAGATAGATCGAAATCCAGTGTTGTATTGCATTTATTTTTAAGAGTGGCAGAGTAGAGCTACTGTATGGGAATTTAAGAAGTGTTGTATTCATACACACATTTATGCATTAGAAGACTTGTTTGGGTTTGTGCATAAGAAAATTCAATAATGAAAACTGTGTTTTCCAACTCCTTTCTTTCTTCTTCATCTTGCCCTAAAAAAAAGATACTAGGTTCTATTGCTGTGCCCTAACAACCTTCCATTTGCTCTAGTTTCATCTTCTTTGGGTTTGTGAATCAAAGTTGGACTTGTCTCCTTCCAATCCTGGCCCTGCATATCTCTGTTTTTGAACAAGAAGTTGGATATATGAGGAAATCCCTTACACAAGTGATATCAAATGTTCAGGATCATCACCTGGGTTTGGGGATCGCCATGCCTTCCATCTGTTTCCTTCTTTAACTAAAAAAAGGTGAAAGATAGAAAGAAAGTTGAAAAACTTTGTTCCAAATCCTACTATTACTGGGTCATGTTTGGGTTTTATGGGATAAATTTTTTATGAATATTATAAATATTTGGATTTATATTGTTTGTTTTCATGGGTTGAGTTTACAATTAAAGAATCAAATGTAAAAAATCATATAACAAAAATTATAAGTTTTTAACATATAATAGATTGGATCGAGTAGACTGGATTTTAAAAAACATGGCCTGTCACTTGACATGTCATGTTTTTTAACCTGTATTTATTATATTCATATCATTTCATTTTGATAGGTCGGGTCTTGATAAAAAAATTACAATAATCCCTTAAATATCATGAAATTGCAAAGATTATTCAAAAGTTCAAAGGTATTACAAAAATGTCTGTTTTGTATCCAAAATGCCTGTAATATTTATAAGAAATTAGGGGATGGTTTTGAGAACATCAAAGACATTTTGGATTAAAAGAAGGTTTTTAAGGCTCTCATCAGATCTTTAGATTCTTGAATGATTCAAAAAACTTCATGATATGTGAGGAGGGGTGTTGTAATTTACCATTTGATGATGAATTTGGACTGCAATAATCAACCAAAATGGCTAGAGCAATGAAGGATCACCACACACTACAATTACTATGAATTCTTACAAGTTCTAGAAGCAACAAGACATTGTTGTTTAAGGTTGGCAAATTGTTGCCTTTTTGACCTAAGACACCATTAATTAACTCCATAATAGAGTAGAAAGACAGTGATTAAAGTAGAGTAGGAGCTACCTCAGAGCTTCCTTTTTGTCCATTTCCTGGCTTGCAAGCAACATCCTACACCTTATTGTATGAAGAAGCCTAAGCATGTCTCTGTGTCCTATCCTATGTCTTGCCTTTTGCATTATTATAATACATGAGCAAAGAGAACATGAGTTATATATATATATATATATATATATATTTACTTGTCATGTAAAAAAAATAACCCACTTTTTAAAGAATTTACAGTGGTTCTAAAAATACTTTTGATTTATTTAGTAATACGTTTTATTTTTTTTTTCAAAGTAATTTTCAAACTATTTCATCCGGAAAGTATTAAATTAATGTTTTTTTAATGTATTTTTCAATAATTTAGATGTGTTATTTTAACGTATTTTTAATTAAAAAAATACTTTTATAAAAATATCATATATCACACTATCGAACACATATTTAAATAAAGGTAAAGCTTATCAAGACTATAGGATAAGCCAATACAAAAGGAAATGAAGTTTTAAATTTACCTAAATGATTGAATAATCTTTATATATATATTCAAGATGGTTATTTATTTATTATTATTAATTTATGATCAACTTGTTAGTACGAAACTGAAAGTAAATGAAACAAAGACTTTGTTCGGAGGATTTACTCTACTAAATATACGAGTGGTTATCATTTACTCCAGTTCCCTGCCCCCAGGCTCAGGTCATCCTGCCATCTTAAATGAAAACAACTACTGGAACCACTGCCATTCACTCTATAGTATACACAAATAAGTCTAATTACTCCTTCTAAACACCTCAACAAACCTTACTTAATCCATTGAACATCTCTTTCATGTTCTTTAAAATGTTTCAAAACATGTAGCTTCATTAATTTCTTTTTTTTTTTTTTTGGATAATGGGAATCTAGCTAGGAGGAACCTGGAATCTTTAGCCGGGTCTATTTACGAGTATGGTACGGTGCATAATTTATACTGTATTCTATCTTAGTTATAATCTTGAAGGTGTTTCATTAATCAATATGTATCATAGTTTTATATGGATCCCACTAAATTTTTTTCTAAATTATTAATTAAAAAGATTGTAATTTATAGATTTTATAAATTATTTTTTTTAATTATAATTATAAAAATTAACACGACCCTAGAGTAGTCTCTCCTTTCACAACTTGAGCTATATTGCCTCAGCAACTTATAAAGATACAAACCTACCTCTGTTTCATAAGTAAATATA
>Ga0307517_10006566_pt1 | contig 17179 bp, 9 predicted proteins | sample 23_EM_MG_FD_194515 | JGI IMG/M metagenome (GOLD analysis project Ga0307517, IMG submission 194515) | Populus trichocarpa ectomycorrhiza microbial communities from riparian zone in the Pacific Northwest, United States - 23_EM | ecosystem: Host-associated > Plants > Roots > Unclassified | place...
ATGAAAAACTCGTAGATATTTGAAAGAAGATGAAAGCATTCATAAAAAAGATTTGTTCCGATAAACTATTATCAGGAGTTATAGAGGTTTCAAAGTCTGACTCAGGGGTATAATAGTGTATAAGATTATCATAAAAAGAAGAAAATTGTCATGATTAGGGCTAATACAATGGAGGATAGAGAAGCTATAATTATGAGATTTCTAAATGGGTTGAATCACAATATTGCCAATATTGTTGAATTACAACATGATATTAAGTTAGAGGATATGGTTCACGTTGATACAAAGGTGGAAAGGCAACTAAAATGTAAGGGAAGTACATGGAAAGTAGGTAAGTTGGGTTTTTTCTTTCATCATAAAGGCGGAATAATAGGAGAGAAAGGGATTACCCAACCAAAGCATAATGGTACCGCAAAAGCTGAACCTTCTAAAATTAAAAAGGAAGTCGTCGTTGATTTTAAAGGTAAAACTATAACTCAACCTATTTATAACCATGGTATTAACTATTTAAGGTGTTTGGAAGTTAGACACATAACTTCACAATGTTCAAATAAATGAGCCATAATTTTACAAAAGCACGAAGAGATAAAAACCAAAAGTGATAAATGTGAAGATAATGAAAAGCCACCACTCGAGGATTGTAGTAATAAAGATGTAGAGTATCCGATTAAGGGCAAATCATTAGGGACGTGGAGCAACAAAAGAAAAATATATTCTTTACAAGATGTCATATTAGTAACAAGGTATGTAGTATAATTATAGATAATAAGAGTTGTGCTAGTATTGCTATCACTACACTTGTTAAGAAATTAAATCTAAACATTATCAAACATCATAGATCATATAGGCTTCAATGGTTAAATAAATATGGTGAAGTGAAGGTTACAAAACATGTTTTCATTTTTTTAAGGAAGCATTCTAATGAGGTTTTGTGTGATGTAGTTCATATGGATTCGAGTCACTTGTTATTGAGAATTCTATGGCAGTATGATAGAAAAGCAATGCATGATGGGTTTAGAAATAAGTATACTCCTGTAAAAAATAAAAAAATCAATCACACTTGTATCATTATCATTGAAACAGGTCTGCGAAGATCTTATGCAAACTTCGTGATCACGTAGTCACATAATCCACACATGATTTTAGCTTTGTGAGGTCATTCTAATAATATTAGTGTCTTGGTTAAGATAATCATTGTGTCACACTTCTTATTAAACTTGATTTTTAACTTTTCAGGATTATATCAGTCTTACTTGTGGATAATTTACTATCACCCTAATAATAAATGAAAAACTTCAATAAAAACTCAAAATTAAAAAACAAAACACACACACGTATTAAAAGATGAAAATAGAGAACAAAAACACAAAAAATAAAAAAAAAAAGGTGAAGGAGCCAAAAAAACCCAAATGGCCAATTAAAAAAAAATTAATGCCCCAGCACACCTAGACCTTTATTTTTTTATTTTTTATTTTTACAAAAAAGGTTTAAAAATCTAAAGTAATTAAAAACTCATAGTAAATGATTGAATTAAAAAAAAAAACAAAAGACCAAAACAAAGATGGCAAATAAACTTTTATTATATGATAAAAAATACAAATATTAATTTTTAAAAATTAAAAAAAATTCATGAGCATGCTATTAAAAAAATTAAATGATAAAATTAAATAAAATAAACTCACATTAAAAAATATGAAATATTCGGAAAACAAAAAAAAAAAAAAAAAAAACAAAGCAAGGGCAAAACAAAACCCAAAGCCCAATTAAAAAAGCCTTTATTTTTATTTTTTTTACAAAAAAAAAAAGGAGTAAAAAGAAAACTCAACGCAATTAAAAACTCTATTCATAATTAAAAAAAAAAAAGGAAGATGGAATCGGATAGAAAAAAGACCAGAAAAACAATAGGGGGGACAAATAAATTTTATTATATGATTTGTATTTTTATTTTATGAACAAAGATGTAATGCGGTGAAAAAGATTATATTTGTCGTGGGAAAACATGCAATTAATCACAAACGAATTTGCTTCCCGGCATCACAAGAACCTACAGTAAGAAAGGTTGAGATGCTAACAAAAATACAGCCGAATAAAACTTCCATGTGGTTCTTTCTCCTTCTTTTGGAAGAACATGCAGCAGTTTTCAACTCCATGATCACAAGTGGAATCCTAAAGATTAAGTTTTCTGTCTCCATTTTCAAGTCCAATAGAGTACCTTAGAAATGAGCCTCGGATTTAAACCCAAACGAGCAGCTAGCATCGATCCCCTGCATTTACACCTCCTTGAACCTGGAAAACCAATTTCATTATTAATTAAAAAAATAAACGAATGAAAAGTGCGTGCGTGCGTGCGTGTGTGTGAGAGAGGGGGAGAGAGGGAGAGAGCGAGCTTCACGCTAGGATAAAGAAGCCACTGCCGCCAGGGAATCCACCGTTGCCGCTCCGCATCCTTAACTGCCAAGAGTAATCACAGCCAATCCATATCCGATTATGAGATGTGAACATTTATTTGATTTTTAATTAAACACACAATCTAATTCAGAATTATTATTGTAGCAATGCGTGAGGAATAAACGTTAAACAAACAAACACCAAGTTTAAACGGACCTGACTTAGTGGAGGAGGAAAGGAGAGAGAGTGAGAGGGGGAGAGAGAGAGAGCTCAGAGATGAAGAAGAAGAAGCATTAGGAAATGTCGAAGGTGAGAGCAGCATCTTTCTTTCTGTTTCAGGCAGGCAACTGTCGAGGATTTGGAAACTTTTTTATTTTTTTGGAACCACTACTCGGTCCTGCCTTTGCAGTGCTGTTTTATTATTATTATTATTATTATTACTTAAACTCGATTTTCTTTGTTTGGGAAGAGGGGACTTTGTATTCCTGTTCTGGAATCGGTCATATCCAGATCAGTTTCCGATGCAACGGCGCTCCTGGGTTACTGCTTTTATTTTTTAATATATATATGCGCTTTTTATAACTTTATATAAAATATAAAAACATTTAGAAGTCAAAGGTTCGATGTATGACGGATGAAAAGTTTTTAAAATTTTTTAATTATCAAATTTAATATTCAAACTCTTAGTTGCTGCTTAAAACTTGGATAGGGTAGGTGTCGTACTGACCCCGTTGATGAGAAAGTTAGGCGCCCACACTGACTGACAAAGCGTAAAGCGAAGAAACAGGCGGCCTCCATGTAAAATAGTAGAGGTGGTTAGAGTGATACAAGCATGGGAACATAAATATTTTTCAAGCTGTAAAATAGTAGGTGCTTTCCTGCTATTTAAGGAAGCAGAGCTCTGACAGGACGGGAAGCCTTAAGAACTCCTCCAAATTTCCAAGATAAGAAATACTTCTGCTGCTTTCACCGGAATGAAACTCTAAACTTTGTTGCATTGTAGCATAGAGAGAGAGAATGTTCTTTGTTCCAAAAGGATATATAAATGGAGCACAGAGTCCATAATAATAAATACGAGTATTCAACTTCCATCTCCAAATTTCTGTAACATGAATCAAGATTTTCAAAATCAGAAGAGAGGGCCTCTCTATCTCTCCTCCAGACATGGAAACCCCATAAATACCAGACACCTAAACTACAGTCGACCAGAAAGCCCTGGTCCTCCGGAACTGTACACTTCCAAAAACACCTCTTGAAAGAAAACCTCAAACCCAATATCCATCATTCCAAAAACGCCTTGACAGGAGGCCCCCCCCATGTTCACTCATGCTGCCCCTTAATCTATAGAAGGCTGGTTTACTTCTTACTGTTTTCAAGGGACCAGACCGGTTCCCATGTATCGGCAACGACAACCACCGATCCCCATCTAAACTTGAAGCTGAAAACGGTCTGTTTTCCATCTCTTCAAGTGGACCTGAACTGTACTGCATCGTGATGAAAGAAGAGGCTCTCCCATAAGTTAACCGAGGGGAGATCCCACCGGCATTCCACCAGCTACTGTCCAAAGGAACAAGATCGCCTTTGAAGTCGGATTCCAGAACAGAAGACCCCTTTTGACTGCAGTAGTCTCCGCAAGTCTCATCAGTGTCATTATATATCAGTTTCAGAGCCTGCACAACTTCACCCATGAATGGCCTGTTAGCCACCTCTGAGTGAACACACATGGAAGCAATGGCTGCCACTTTAGCCATGTCATCGAAGTCATAGCTTCCTGCCAGGGAAGGATCCACCAACTGCTCCAATCCTTCTCTACTAGTTAGCAGTGGGCGTGCCCAAGTCACTAGATTTTCCTGTCCCGGGGGTTGTGACATATCCACGGGTTTTCTTCCAGATAGAAGCTCAAGCAGCACAACCCCATAACTATAAACATCACTCTTTACAAGTAGATGCCCTGTCATTGCATATTCAGGGGCAACGTACCTACAAACCAAAACCTCAGAAAGTGAGATGGGGGACTAAAGTAATATTTGAATAATTGCATCTTTATAATGTACAGAAAAAAGTAAAGAGAAACATCAGCCATCATCAAACTCATACAGATTCTCATGGACAGTAAGAAATCCACCACTCCCAATAAGAAATAGTAAAATAAATACAGTTCAATGTGATTGGTGATGGGTCATGTTTCCAATGAAATCTTACTAAACACTGACAAGGCAAGTGTAATTACCCAAAAGTTCCCATCACCCTCGTAGAAATATGATGACTTCCTTCCGTTGCTTCCCTCGCCAAGCCAAAATCAGAGACCTTCGGGGTGAAGTCCTCTTCTAGTAAAACATTACTAGCCTTAAAATCTCGATGAATTACACGAGGATTAGAATCTTCATGAAGATAAGCCAATCCCCTAGCTGCTCCAAGGGCAATCTTCAACCGTGCATCCCAGTCAAGAGGTCCCTTATCATTGTCAACACCTGAAACGTGTCAATAAATGGGGCATGGAACAAGAAACTTCATTTTACCTTCTTGTTTCAGGGAAAATAACTTGCAAGACAATTGAATGAATATTGCTGAATGAAAAGCTCAATATCATTAGGAGGTATCCAGGACAAATTATAGAATGCACATGGCACAATTAAACACATATGTTTCAAAAAATGAAAGAAAAAAAGTTGATCCGATGTGATGAGGAAAATACCATGCAAGTGTGATTCTACACTGCCATTCCGAACAAGTTCATACACCAAGCAGCGTGTGCGCCCTTCAATACATATGCCAATGAGTTTCACGAGGTTGCGGTGATGCAACCGACTCAACATTTCAACTTCAGCAATAAATTCACGGTCTCCATTCTGATTGTTCCTCGTAAGCAGCTTAACAGCAACTTCAGTTCCATCTTCCATACTCCCATCGAAAACACGTCCAAATCCTCCTTCACCTAAAATTCTCTTTGAACTGAACTTGTCTGTTGCCTTCTCAAGCTCAGTGAATGTAAATGTTTTGACAGAGAGCATACACGAAGCCATGTTGGACATGAGGGACATTGGTGTTGAGCTTGCAATGCTACTTGACAAGAAAGACCCAATGCCTGCATCACATGTAGCAATCAAGTATTTAACTTAGGCATGGACTTATCTTGTTTACTAACAATTATTTAGAGATCATAGAAAAAAAAGCCAATAAATCACGACTACAAAAACTGCTTGCTCTATTCCAAAAGACACATGTGAAGTGACATAAAAGATTTTTATAGCATACATTTCTGTAAACTTTCCCACTTGTATTCTCCATTATAAACTACAGTAGAAGCTGTGAAATAACAGGATTGGCATTCAAAAGTGGAGATGTAACAGCATAAACATTACATGACACTTTGACCAAATAAATCTTTACAAGTAGAACAAAATGAATATAAAGGGGCATACCAGATCTTTTATTTATAGAGGACATGAATGCCGGACCAACAGCACTTGATGGTCTTCCAGATTTTCTCCATCTTATGACAATGGCAATTGCTCCAATGAAAACCACTAAAACCACAAATGCTGACAGAGTAATGATGACGATGGTTCTAAGATTCATCCTCTGGTTCTTGTTTACAAAATTAGCAGTGATGGGGAGATCCCTGGTACTTCCACTTGGACCACTCCCCGTGTAGTTTGGATATGGTGATGAAGAAGGAATCCCTAATATAATCTCAGGAGGTAGGTCACGACCATTAAAATAACATATGTAAAGCCACAAAGATTTACAAGAGAATCGAGATTATTACCTGGATAACTAATGTATACTACTTCATAATTACCAAAAAGAGTTATATTTAAAGGCACTTTCTTTTTCCAAAATCTATCATATGTAAGTATTGCCGTAGTATTATCAAACTTCTCTCCAAGTGGAACCAAGTTGATATCCACCACAGTTTTCCCCTGATTTTGACTATCAGCAGCTGCACCCATTATTTTCACCTGACTCTCTTCCAGATACGTGCCTGCTGCAACTTCACTCTCTAGTTCTCTCATAACAGGAAAAACTGCATACGGCGCCACATCTAGGAGAAGTCTGACTTTCATAGGAAAAACACAGCCACAAGGTGAGCCAAAGGGAACTGTAGTGAGTGGCTCAGTGCATATTTGGTCACAGCCTGCCAAAGAATCTTTTATCAACATAAATTCAAAAGCACCTTACAAAGAACTAGAAACTCTAGCTGCCAGATGTTACTTTGATCTTCTGAAGGGGACGGAGCAGTCACAGCAGGTTTCACAGGGCGATGATGATGTCTGTGATGACCACCATGACGTCTTGGTAAGGGTGCACTATGAGGAACAGGGAGAAAATCTGAAATAAGAAGAGATGAAATTAGTGAAATTCCAATAGCAGTGTCAAGGAAAGTTGCTGAGAAATTGAGAATAAAGGGCACCTTGATGTGCTGGAGAAGGTGCAGGTGAGAGGGAAGGGCCCAAAGAAGGCTGAACCACATGACTATGAGATGGTCGTGATCGAGCAAATGACAAACTCATTGCAGCTGACATTCCTGTAAGCAGTAGAGTGCATGTTGTCCATAGTCAGCAATAATACACAGCTATCACATATAGATGGAGATTGACAGAGTCAAAAAAAAGTTTGACCTGCACTACAGTGACTTAATTTATTAACAATGAATTTTGCCATTACAGGAAGACATTGACCTTCCCAGATACTAAAACTTTGTGGCCTTACCGTGTCGCACAAAAATGTCTTTCACAGATAATCGCCAACTTGGTGGCAAAGGAGACAAATACACATGAAGTAATGGATGTCCTGAAAAGAATGGAGAACAGATAAGTTAGTTTTCTTGAACGAAGCGAAGTTGCAAGACCTCTTGTGATAAAAAAAAATCATGTGACTAATTGATATCTAATATGTTATAACAATGTGTAAGGATGCAAGGCTACAAAAACAATTAATGAATAATAGGAAGAAAAAAAAAACTACTCAATAATAAAGTGAATATGTAACAAAAGTAGGAATAAGCATCACCATTTAGCAGATCATAAAAACTAAAGAAAGTTAAAAAATAAAGTATAAAACAGTGGAAATAATTTGTCCACATCGACTATAAAACTGTTTTCGTTAAAATGAAGCATATGAAGAATGATATTTCAATTTCTACCAAGCTCCTTTGAAAAAAATATGATTTCTTTTGATGCAAAGAAACTTGGCCACTTAATGTGTACTCTGTACGGAGTAGTTTCTCATCATTATGCATTTCAATTATATGCTAAGCATTGAGATTATCATAATAAATTCAAGATTTTTAAAATTCAGGGATTCATAATTTAAGATTAGATCCTTAAAACAAGGAGGCACACCATGCTTACAGTATAAATCCTACTGTAAATACAGTGGATACGTTAGACTATTTCCTTTCATGTGAAGAGAAAACCAGTAACAGGGTGTATGGGAAGAGAGATACATTGTGGTACCTAAAATAATTACTTAATTAATTAGCTTTGTCAAATGTAGTTCAAAGACCATATCTTATCTAATCCCCAGACTTAGGTAATCAATTGCTTAAGCAAGTGAATGCTTTATCAGCATCAAAATAACATGCCATATATGGTTTCTTTCAATTTTAGCAAATACACATAATGCATATATGGTTTCTTTCAATTTTAGCAAGTACACATAATTCATTGTGCCTATTTCCTGAGGTTTATTGCATCGTTCTCAATTTATAAGGAAACGTGGTGTTAGCATTTAAGCTATCTTTCAACACAGGATGAATGTACAATCTTACTCAACAGAAATCTCATTTCCAAATTCTGCAAATTTTCCCTCATGCTTCTCAAATTCTATCTACTTTCTCATTAAAAACAATCTCCTAATTCTCCAGAAAGAAGGTATAGAAATCAGTGAGATCATGCTAATCTCTTAATACATACAGTAAACTTGACAGCCATACTATCAGCAAACCAGTTAGATCAATTTAACCAGCTAAACAGTGAATAACTCAAAAGCAGTTACCCTCTTAAAAGACTCAACAATAAACAGGCAAGAGTTAAAGCCATTGCTTGATTTCCTAAAATCTGAAGTCAATTAATACAAAACCAATCTAGAATTGACCAAAAGCAAAACCAATGTTAATGTACTTTTAACAAAAGCATCTGGAGAGTGATATTTCAATTTCAATCTCTGCAGAGTTTCGTGAAAATGAGATGATTTCCTTAGATGAAAAGAATCTCGATCACTTCATCTGGAGTAGTTCCTCGTCATTATACATCTCCTTTATATGGTAAGAAGCATTGAGATTTTGGTATTAAATTTGAGACCTAAAAAAAGAATTGGGGATTCATAATTTAGTTAAGACTAGAAACTTAAAACAAAGAGACATGTTATACTTATAGTATAAATCCTACACTATCAGACTGTCCCCTCACAAAAAAAAGAAAATAAAAGAAAAGAAAGAATGGAAGGCCACAAGCAATGTGTATTGGGAAGAGTGATACATTGTAGCACCATGATATTTTACTTTATGTATCAGCATTACTAGATGTGGAATGAAGACCGTATCTGATACGATCCAAGTAAAGTCAAATTCGGATTTTAATGTAAAATTTTATAGTCCAGTTTTACACTATTGAAAAATTTTATATTGTCTAATTTTACACTATTAAGCATAACTTTGAGATTTTTACAGGAGCTTTTAGACATGATGTTCTATATTGAGTTAAAATTCCAGGTCAATCAGGATTAAGAAAGGGATTGTTTTAGAGGGTCGAAGTTACTGAATCAATTTTGTCAAATTTGTATGTCTGGACCTCCGTCTACTGTTTGAACTATATCTAGAGTTATAGAAGCAGAAGGAATTCTGCTGAGATTCCAATTGGGAATTCTGCTAAGATTCCAATTGGGTTGGAAAGTAGACATTTATACCTTTCCAGCAATATGTGGTAGGCCTGCTAGGCCTCCAATATGTGTTTTGGAGTCAGGATTGAAATCTGCCAGGACTGTGCAAAAATTGGAGAAACATTGTTTCCTTATGTATTATGGATTCCGGTCAAATACAAAGATTTCTTAATGCTCTTGGAAACATGTGTGGCTGTTATTGGCTTACCTATTCTACAAGGATTCCATGTCAAACAATGAGACATTTATGGCAGCAACTATTATTCATAGTTTGTAAGGATTCTATATCCATTATGAAATGTATATGGTGGCAAGGAGGCTTAGGATTCTTATGTTCTTCTTTTTCTTATTTTACAGGATTTCCTAGCACATCGAGGAGACTAAGGGGAGGCAATTTAAGGGAGAAAATTCCAGCAATTAAAAACAAAGTTTTCTAGCTAATTTGGAGCATGACGTTTTGGCAAAGCCTCCAAGGAAAGCAAAGGGGGAGTTTCCGCCATGCATGGAGATTTCAAGTAAGAGAACTTTGTTTTATGATGTTTCTTTTATTTATTTTAATGTTGAATATTATTAGCATTGGATTTTATTCTAAATTGGATTTGTTTTGGCCCATTAAACATTGTTTTAGGTTTGTTTCAATATTAAACTTGTGTTAGTTGAACACTAAATAGAGCTTATTGGCTTGCAACCCAAAAGAAGTTCATTAGGATTATTTTGAGGAGACTATATATTGCTTTTATCGCTAGGAGTTTCAAAAGCTACAATGATTTGAATAAACAATTTTTTTTCTTTGTTTTGTGTGTTGCAAACAACCTTTCTTTGCAGGGACAAAGATCGTACACCGACTTATCGAAAATTAAATGGCTTTGTGACGTCATTTGCACACTTCAGGTTCTTAGATACAGGGTTTTCTCTGCGTCCATTTTTTTTTTCCAATACCTTTGGTTCTTAAGTACAGAATTACCTCTGGGTTGAGGTTTTAAACCTGATATCCAGCTTTCTTGGATTGATTTTTAATTTTTTTGCGTTGTGTGACCACATAATCATGAGGTTCACATCAATTGATATCAGAGCAAATCTCTGAAAATCAGGTTATATCCTTTATTTTCTTCTTGTTAGTTTTGAATTTCTTAGGTTTTGCTATCCTTGATTTGATTTTCAATTATTTCATGTCTAGAGATTAGTAGTTTGCATCTAGGATTCTTTGATTAAAAAAAAAATCAGATTGTGTTAATATTTCTATCCAAATTAGTCACATTAGTTTTTTTTAAAAAAAAAAAAGCAACCAGATCGCAAATTCAGGTTAAGAGCTGATTTTTTTCGGGTTTGCTTTAAAAATCAAAGGTTCAGGTTAATTCTTTTTGAATTTTCAATTTCAAGTCATCTTTTTTAGTTCAGTGTCAAATTTGTGCTTCCATATCGTATATTCAATTCTTGTTGCATCTTCGTCTAGTCATGTTACTGTATTCATGGATCACCATAAGAAATCTGTGTGAAACACAAAAGGAGAGTAAACATGTGAGGGAGTTGATGAGGAAACATATTTTCTTTATCACTAACCAATTTTTCAAATTTGAAGATGTCCAAGTCAATCAATATGGCACCACCAACAACAAGTAACAATGTTGCTTTTCAGTTAGGAGCCGTCACTCAACAATTGGTGATGGGTGATATGCAAATAGGATGGAAAGATTGGAGGGATGTTGCTAATGAAAATGATGGAGCTTGACATAAGGTTGATCGAAGAAAATTCAATATGAGTAAGGAAGAAAAACTAAGGTTACGAATTTCAAACATTTATGATCATAATGCTTCTATGATGTTAGATAAATAGCGCAAGGCTAAACGAATTGCAAAGGTTTATAAAGAGAGAAATAAAAAACATGAAGAATGGAGAGCTTCATTTCAGCTCTGAAAAGGATGAAAAAAAAAAAACAGTAGTGATTATCATTCAAAAATATGTGTGCAAGTGGATGGCAAGACGTGTTTTATGGATTCCAGTCAATACAACAATGATTCCTTCATGCTCTTTGAAACATGTTTGGCAACTATTGACTTGCTTATTCTACAAGGATTCCATGTTAAACAATGAGACATTTATGGCAACAACTATTATCCATAGTTTGCAAGGATTCCATATCCATTATCAAATGTATGTGATGGCAAGGAAGCTTTGAATTCTTTTGTTGTTCTTTTCCTTATTTTAAAGAATTTCCTAGCACATCAAGGCGACTAAGAGGGGGCAATTTAAGGGAGAAAATTCCAGCAATTAAGAACAAAGTTTCCTAGCTAATTTGAAGCATGAAGTTTCGGCAAAGCCTCCAATAAAAGCAAAGGGAGAGTTTCGGTCATGCATGGGGATTTCAAGCAAGAGGACTTTGTTTTATGATGTTTCTTTTATTTATTTTAGTGTTGAATATTATTAACTTTGGACTTTATTCTAAATTGGGTTTGTTTTGACCAATTAGATATTGTTTTAGAGTTTGTTTTAGTATTAAACTTGTGTTAATTGATTACTAGATAGGGCTCATTCGCTTGCAACCCAAAAGAGATCCATTAGGGTTATTTAAAGGGGGCTAAATATTACTTTTATCATTGCAAGTTTCGGTAGCTATGATGATTTGAATAAACTAGATTTTTTCTTTGTTTTGCATGTTGCAAACAACCTTTCTTTGCAGGGACAAAGATTGTACATCAACTTATCAAAGATTAATTGGCTTTGTAGTGTCATTCTTATACTCTGAGTTCTTAGGTATGGAGGTTATCTCTAAGTTCAAGTTCTTTTTCCAATACCTTTGATTCTTAGGTATAAGGTTACCTCTGGATTAGGATTTCAAACCCAGTATTCAGCTTTCTAGGGTTAGTTTTTCAATTTCGTTGTGGGTTACGTGACCATATGATCACGAGGTTCGCATGAGTATCTTATCAATATGCTATAGTAAAACTTAGGTCATCCATTTGTAGAAATGATTGCCATATATGCTTTCTTTCATTTTTTGGCAAATTAACATTTTAAAGAATCATTGGCAATCTCTATCCACACGTGTCAAATCTAAAATCCCATCCTTCAGAATAGCATGGATGAAGGTCCGAATTCTGCAATTTTCCCACATGCTTCCAAAATTCTGCTAATTTTTTTTCATACAATATATCGATTCTCTAGACAGAAGGTATAGAAATTATTTCCATTCATTCAGTAAACTTCACAACCATGCAATTAGCAAATCAGTGAGACCAATTTAACCTAAAGATTCAGAAACATTAATGCACAACCATGTCCGCTCCAATCAAAGGCAGAGAAGCAGGTAATTTATAGCATCTGTTGATACTTGATAGTTAATTAGGAGAAACAAGCACATTTTGCAAAGTCAGTAACAGGTAAAGTTTGCGCTAAACAGCAATTCTCATATTAACACCCCATTAACCTGTTAGAAGCAAAACTGACAAAGAAAAGCAAGACTCTTTCCTTGAATTCCTAAAAATGCACGCAAAATTACAGCTAATAAACCCAAATTTCAGCACTCTCAGACTCAATCAAGCTGAAAATATCAACCAAAAAAAGCGTGAGAAAAGAAAAGGATGTTTACCTAAACAAGCAAAAACAAAGCTAGACCAGCAAAGAACAAGCAGCGACGTCGTCAAGGTATGCATCTTACGTCAAACCAAAATCCAAAGCATTGTCAAAACCAAAGGCCTTGAAGCTTGCTGGAGATCCAGCGGAAGTTCCAGGAGCTCCGGCTGAGGCCACCGTTGAATTGAGTATCAAGCATAACCTAAAAACAAGAGTTTGGGCAGTGAGAGAGTAAACAAACGGTCAGTCAAAACTAAAACCCTAGGAGAGAGAGAAATCAAGAGAGTGTCAGTGTGGGTGTACGTGTTGTGTGGGGTTGCAGATCCATGAAATGCGGTAGAGATCTAGAAAAACAGTTACACAGATGCTCCCCGTGCGCTGTATAAATGTACGGTGAGGAAAGTACAGGAGTCTTTGTGTGTTAGGGAAGAAGAAGAAGAAGAAGAAGAAGAAGAAATGGAAGAGGGAGAGAGACAGAAGGGGGTTTTGAAGAGTGAGAGAGTTGAAACTTGAAACAGAGGTGGTGGTGGAGAAGGGAGCTTTATTAATTGCGAGAGACTACTAGCACTAGTTGAGTAGTGTTCTATAGAGGTTTTTTTGGGAAGTGATGGTGTCTGTCTGCTTCACGCGCGCTTGGTTTGAGCGCGTGATTTGGAAGTGATGAGTTTACCGACTTGCTTGCTCATGGATGGTCCGATTTGAGATTTGTTTGTTGATATGGTTTATTTTTTACATATATAAAATAGTAATCGTAATGGCTCCTATTTTGCTGTGGGTTTAATTTTATATATATAAAACAGATATATAAGTTTTTTAAATATATTTTTTACAAAAAAAATTATAATTATAAATTAAAAATTTATGCATGAATTTAATTAAATAAATTAATAATTGTCTATGCCAATAAATATATAAAGAAATATTAACATGACAATTTGATTCGCCTAGTTGTAGGTCGAATATCTTTTTTCTAATGTAAATGAATTAAAGTGTAGGTGTTATTAATATATTTTTTTTACGATAAGTAAAAATTATAATTTTAAATTAAAAAAGTTGATGCTTACATATAATAAAATACAGTAAAGATCATGTGTATTGATAAAAACATGTAAGATCTTAAACTCATTTTTAATATAGTCTAAAAATGGAACTATGTTGCAATTGATACATTGAAATATTATTTTCTTAGTCTTTATATAATAATTTTTCAAAAAAAAATAAAAGAAGAAATAAAAAAAACAAATTACAAAAGAATAATGTATGAACAAAAAGAATGATATAAATAGATTACATGTAGAATGATAAATATTCCAAGAGTAAATAACAAAAAATAATATTTTTTCCAAAAAAATAAATGTGAAGAAAAAAACTACAAAAAAATAAAAATAAAAAAAAAAATGGTAAGAACTAGGGTCTAGCAGGGGCGTCAAACCCAAGTAATTTAAGTATGGCATCCCCAGACTTAAACTGAAGTACCTTGGGTCTGGCAAGGACGCTAAACCGAAGGAACTTGAGTCAGGCAGGGAGTTAGACTCAAGTTACTTGGGTTTGGAAAATGCGCTAGACCTGAATAACTTGGATCTGACAGAGTAGCCAGCTCACCAGGTCCAGTGCTCTTGGGTCTCTGGCAGCCTAGTAGACCTAGGTTCTTGGATTTAGAAGGGGATGTTATACCTGGGAACATGGATCTTATTATTGTTGTTGTTGTTGTTGTTATGATTGTTATTATTATTATTATTATTAAATTTGAAAAAAAAATATTACAATTGAAGAAAAATCATATATTTGATTTGAAGAGTCAAATTAAAAACTATAAAAACTTGAGTCAAACATGTTTAATTATATTCTTATTAATATTATAAACATTATTATTAATATTATTAATAAATTTGAAAAAAAATATTATTACTATTGAAGAAAAAACCATATATTTGATTTGAAGGGTAAAATTAAAAATTAGTATTAGTATTGTTGTTATTATTATTAGTATTAGTATTAGTATTAGTATTAGTATTATTGTTAATATTTGTATTAGTATTATTTTATTATTGTTATTATCATCATCATTAATAAATTTGAAAAAAAATATTAATACTATTGAAGAGAAGGCATAAATTTGATTTGAATGGATTAAAAATTATAAGTATTTAGCAAGTTGCTTGGGTTTGGCATGTACATCAAGCTCAGGTTACGTGGGTCTGGCAACAGCGCCAGGCCCAAGTAACTTGGGTGTGGTAGGGGCGCCAGACCCCGCTAGACCTAATGGTTATCATTGACAAAGAAACTTGGTGGGCATGTAGTTGGAGGTTGAGTTGTCTTTTTCATGGGATATATTTAGCATTGAAAAAATAGTTGGGGAAAAATAATCCATTCAGGTTTTTTAGGGCCTAGCGTTGGGGAATGATATGGCTGCTAGACACCTAGCTCCGGTTTCAGGCATGCCTGTCAAATCCTAGGCGCTCTAGCCAGACCCTCGCATTTGGGTCTGGCTCACATAATATTATTATTAATATTATTTTTTTCATCATTATTATTATAATTATTAAAACAATTTGAAGAAAAATATCATTGTTATCGAAAAAAATTATAGATTTGATTTGAAAGGTAAAATTATTATTATTATTAAATTTGAAAAACATATTATTACTATTGAAGAAAAACCATAAATTTTATTTAAAGGGATTAAAAACTATAAGAATTTAGGTCCGGTAAGTTTAATATTATTATATTCATTATTATTAATATTATTAAATTTTTTAAAAATATATTATTGCTATCGGAAAAAAAAAACTATAGAATTGATTTGAAGGGTCAAATTAAAAATTGTTGTTGTTGTTGTTAATATTATTTATATAATTATTCATACATTTGAAAAAACAATATTATTACTATTGAAGAAAAACCATAAATTTAATTTGAAGGGTAAAATTAAAAACTATATGAGCTTGGGTCAGGCTTGTTTAATATTATAAATATTATTATTCTTAATATTATACACATAATTATGAATAAATTTGAAAAAAAAATTTGTTATGGAAAAGAAACCATAAATTTGATTTGAAGGGTAAAATTAAAATTTTTTATTATTGTTATTATTATTCTTTGCATTATTGTTAATATTATTTATATAATTATTAATAAATGTGAAAACAATATCATTGCTATTGGAAAAAAAATAGTAATAAGGTCACACCTGGGTTTGGCACGGTCACACCCCAGGAACTAGGATCTTGTAGGGGCGTTAGACCCAAGTAACTTGGGTATAGCATCCCGAGACCCAAGTACCTTAGGTCTGGTAGGACTGCTAGATCCAAAGCTCTTGGGTCTAGCTTGCCCGCAAGATCCAAAAGACTTGGGTCTAGAAATAGCTGCCAAACTCAAGTCTCTTTTAAAAATATTTGTTTATATGGCATCCCCAAACACAAGTATCTTGGTTTGTCAGGGGTGCCATATTCAAGTATCGGGGCGTTAAACTCAAGTAACTTGGATATGACATCCCCAGACTCAAGTACCTTTGGTCTGGCAGGACCACCAGACCCAAGAGACTTTGGTCTGGAAATGACCGTCAGACCCAATTATTTTGGGTCTGGCATGACCACCAAACTTAAACTTAAATCTCTTTTAAAAATATTTTTGAAAATATAAATATATTTTTTTACATTTTAAAAATTATTATTATTCTTAATATTATTATTATTAATAAATTTAAAAAACAATATTATTACTATTGAAGAAAAATCATAGATTTGATTCGAAGGGTAAAATTAAAAATTATAAGTACTTGGATAGGCATGTTTAATATAATTATTAATAATTTTTTTAATATTATTTCTATTGAAAAAAATTATAGATTTGATTTGAAAGGTAAAATTAAAAATTATTATTATTGTTGTTATTATTATTATTATTATTATTTAAAGTTTTTTAAAAAATGTTATTACTATTGAAGAAAAAACATAAATTTGATTTGAATGAATTAAAAATTATAAGAACTTGTGTCAGATAAATTTAATAATATTATTATTTTTTATAAATATTATTATTTTTATTATTATTAGGGGAGCCAGATTCTAGAAACTTTGATCTATTAGGAGAGCCAGACCCAATTAACTTGGATTTGACTTAGTCGCCAGACCCAAGATTATTGAGTCTGGCTTAGGCGTCAAACCCAAGGCTCTTGGGTCTATCTTGACTGTCAGACCCAAGTCTTTTTTAAAATTATTTTTAAAAATATAAAATATTTTTTTTAATTATTATTAATCTGTTGTGGAGCGCGGGTCAATATACTAGTTTATATATATATATATATATATATATATATATATATATATAGAGAGA
>Ga0307517_10006567_pt1 | contig 17179 bp, 16 predicted proteins | sample 23_EM_MG_FD_194515 | JGI IMG/M metagenome (GOLD analysis project Ga0307517, IMG submission 194515) | Populus trichocarpa ectomycorrhiza microbial communities from riparian zone in the Pacific Northwest, United States - 23_EM | ecosystem: Host-associated > Plants > Roots > Unclassified | place...
CAGTCTCGAATGGGAGAAGCACGAGAAGACCTACCTTCATTGAAAGGTAATGCCAAACAAGACATTGACCCATGATGCCACGTCAACCACGTCAAACAATCCTGCCGTGGACGTCCGGCCAACGTTACACGTGTTTGATTTACTAGAACCGAGTTTTTTTATAAACTTCTGACGGCAGTTGTTCTCCGCGTCCCCAGCGTGTGTGGATCCGTATATTACGTGGCTTTCTCGTGTCTTCTTGCTTCATAGACCATGAAGTGGGAGTCTTCCACAGCAAAGGTCGACATCTTCACAAATTTAGCTTCAAGCCCATTCTGAATACATTTCACAGGCGCAGCTTCGATTCACCTCACAGAGGTTCAGTCAAGAGCAGGCGAAGCACAATTCACAAGCTACTCTGACTCGGGCGGACATCGCCACACTTGTTCAGCAGGGAAATGTTCTTCTCGCCCGAGAAAAGGCCGAGAAGTTGATCCAAGAGGACGGGTTCAATGATGTTCTTGAGGTAGTTGAGCTGAAATTAGGCGTTATTTTGGAACGGTTCCAAGAACTCGAAGAACGGCGAGTAATAATCGACTCCATCAGATACCTAGGTGGTCTCACAATGATTCTACAGAGGCATGCCAAGTCCCGCCCTCGTAGAAGCCGCTTCGACTGTTATTTATTCCGCGCCATATATTAATTCTAGGGGTACTTCCACATCTCACATCCTCTTTTACCTGAAACTGACCAGTTCTAGACCTCGACGCTGTCCGTAATACTTTACTGCAATACCTCGGACCAGAGTTCGCTCATTCCGTCATGAACAATAGAGATGGTTATGTCTCTCAACGCGTCTTGCAGGCCATGTCCCTTCCTCTACCCTCGGCATACCATTTGGATTACGTTTTGCAAGACATATGCAAGAACTTGGGCGTATCTTGGTCCCCCGATCCTCCTCCGCGCGATTTTGTGTTTGTTCTGAATGCTTGTTACTTTGACGCCCTCTCATCCTTCCTAGCCTTAATTCTCTTTCAGAATGTTTGGACGTGGGAGCTTCGCCCCATGTAGATTTGATGGCTCTCCGCAAGCTATGCCTGCGAGGTAAGCACGGTAGATGGATATCGTGTGGTCAGCTACTAATCTAAATTAGGATTGCCCGACGAACCAGGATGGCTCCGTCCGAGAATATGGAAGTAAGTCCATCAAGTTTCTGTTTCCTTAATAAATTAAAGTTGTTCAGGGTCTTATTCGGATTAATCTCGCCGACTAAAAGCACTTGGTCTATCGAGCTGTCCAAGCAAAGGGATTCATACTACGTGCGTCTTATTCTTCGTCGCATCCGTTCGCCTACCAATCAGTTGTTGATTATGTATAGGACTTCGTGCGCCGGCTACTGAAACCTCTTGCTGAACCGTCAAGTACGCATGACCAGGACGAAAAGGTTTCCGAAACCTACAAGGAGCTCTCTGGTCTCCCTTGGAATCTTTTCTCTTTGCTGGAAGAAGAGCCGGAAAATTTTAGCGATTGTCCTCTCAGCGATGACGCTCCTGATGCCATCCGCATACCGTATGCCCAAATCTTGGAATCCCGACTAAGTCAACTAAACGAGCCAGGGAAGGAACGCGATAGTTCTCCAATTCGTCTAGAAACGCAACCCGATGTATCAACACCTGGTATCTCAATTACCACGTTTGATTCAGAAATCTGGGAAAACGGATCCGCACCAAGAACTCTTCTGGCATCTCGGACATGCGTGTTTGGAAATGCGCATGCAAGGCACTGTTCTGTTCTTCTGCGATTGCTTCATTTGCACAATGCCGTAAATCCTGCAAAAGCTTCATCTCATACGGCTTCGCTATTGGTTCCTCTATACTCCGCTATGATACAAGAAGTGGACCCAGAAAATCTTGCTCACGTTGAAGCCGACACGTTTTGGCTTCTTGAATCCATCGTAGCAGAACTGTCTGAGGTAGATGAAGACGGAGGACAAGTTTGGATGTCAGAGCTGGGAAAACGTCTCGCCTGGGCGGACTACGATTTTTTTACTGAGCTGGTAACTCAATTTTTTTAAAATTCCTCTTTGAAGGTCTGTTGACATGATTTTTAGGAGTCACAAGGGCTAAGTCCTGCTTTGCCACATTATTCTTAGTGAGTACTAGGAGCCTCACATCCGACATCGTGCGCTTACACGAATTCACAAGTCGTTGGCTTGCACCTTTGCTCTCACACACCCTCCCACTTCCTGCCCTGTTTCAGGTATGGGACGCACTCTTTTCGCGAGACCTTCGAGGAAAGGGTTTGAATCCCAAGGCGGATTACCTTGTTGATATCTGTACGTCTATGGTTTTGAGAGGGAAGAACCATCTCCACAGGTGAGCTTAAATCAGTGGACACCCACCTTCTTTCACACATACCTTGTCAATTACAGAATCTGGAAAGCTGGTCAGACAAACCACACTCTATGGACAAATGACAGCGAATTTTTAAAAAGAAGTGGGACGCAGGATCCATTCCTTCAGTCAATGTCATTTCTACAAACTTACGATCTCAAATTCGTCGGGGGTGTTGACAGGGTTCTGCAGACAGCTGCGGAATTAGCAAAATCTCGCCAACTGCAAACTGTTGCTGCTCAATCATCCGCTCTCGGTCTCAAGTCTCGCTTCAACTTTTGGGCTTCGGCAAATACACCGATCAGCAAGGCTTCCCAGGAAACATCAATTAATCCTTCACCTTCCGGGATACAAAACAAACCTCGACCAAATAGCCTGGCATCACAGATCACAGACACTGTCTGGAAGGGTATCACAAACCAGACAGCTATGGAGGACGAGACACCTTCACCTCCAACGTCAGACTCCCCCGTCGAGACACAAAGCAAGTTGCAATCTCCGCAAGAAACGGTTGCATTACCGCCAGCTTCCAACATCTGGGGTTACGCAGAGAAGATCAAAGACTCGGATGCTCTTGCTACATTGTCCAAAGTCAGCACTAATTGGCGTGCCAAGGGAATTCTTAGCGGTTGGCGATCGGCAGCGACTTCCTCAACGACGGTGCAGCCTTCAAACAGTATTTCTGGTCAGGGATCGGCGGCACCTACCCATCATACAAAGATGTCTGAAAATCTGTTTTCAACGCCATCGAAATCTCGCGAACCCAGCCCACTTCAGTCGCCACAGAGCGCAGGAAGTTTAGTTGACAAGACTAAATCCATCTTCTCCGCACGTTCTCCTCCTTCCACACCCAAATCCGGTCCGAAACCTCTTCTGTTGAACTCATCCAGATTGTCATATAGCCATAGTCCTCGGAATTCAACAGATGGTCATTCCATAAATACTCCAGATAGTAGTGAGAGGGATGAATGGGCAGAAGTCATGAAGCTCAAACGGCATCACTTCCATCGAGAATCTCAATCATCTGCGTCGTCCTTGTCTCCTTCTGATGCTTTTATTCGTAATCCAAGGCCAGCAATGTCAGATCGGGAGTCTGACACGACCACTAGTCGTATTGTACCCCTGAATAGGCGAGCAGTGTCTCCCATGGCTCCTCATTTCCGGCGACCTTCTTCTAGAGCATCATCTGGATCATCTGGTATCCTCAGTCCTCCTGCCAAGGTCAAGTCACCGCTTCACGAAAGCAGTTTAATTGATGTGGTCATCAAAGGGAAGGCACCAAGTCCTTCGGAAACAGAACCCGAGAGTTCTGACACAACTTCATATCAAACCAACGCGGCTTCAAGGAAATCGTCCCTCAATCTCGAGGATCTTCCCATTCGGCCAGGGATACCTGCAAGAAGTGCTCGGGTACGGACAAGACGCCATCCACGACCTGCGAACCTTCAAATACCAGACATACCTCGGACAGCAACTGCGTCCGAGCCAAAATCGTCCGAGTTGTCCCAGAGTCTGACGGTCGAGTGGCCTACAGATAACCAGGAAAATGCCGCAACACCCAAGGCCACCAACTTTGACTCCGAAGAGCATTCTTCGTCGCGTTCTCCACGACGCTCAACTTCGAAGAGGGATCCGGAGAGACTGAGGAAGGTCTCCACGGATAATATCAACGAAGAACGACCCCGCAAAGTGTCTGCAAGGTCTCGCAAAGTGTCTGGCGAGACGCGGGAAGCAAATAAAAGCCGACGGGCAAGTCCAGCGGAGGACGGAGATGACGAAGGTTACGATGAGTTGCTTAGCGCCTATGAAAGTGAAGATATGAATCACTCGATTTTGGGTCCACGAAAGTAAATGCGTATAAATGGAATGTGGGTGTCAAGTTAAAGATTATGACCACTGTAATTATTGGGATTGGTGATGTTTGAAGTAGAATAGCTAATTGACCGCGTCAATAATATCTCGTGAATGCCCTCATACACCTGCAGGAGAATGGCATGACAGGGAAGAAGGTCCTGGCGCAGAATAAACAATGCAACCATTGGCGAAGAGTTAAACGCTACTGACCTCATACGCCACCTCTAAGGAGGAACCATGGAAAGGGTCGGATTTTACAGCGACAAGGTAGTAGAGGACATTCCATCCCTTTATCCCTTCGTTTATGACGACATCCGCAAGACTGGCAGAAGGTATGAACCGTTTGGTGTTTATCAATGGCCATTGGTTTGAAAAGCCTCTAAGAGTTTCGAGTTGGATTCCATGTGGGGGTAGAATTATGACGGATTCTGAGTGAAAGAACAAGGCATTAGAAACGTGCTGAAATTGAGTTCAAAATAACTTGCACGTACCATGCAGAACACCAAGCAAACTATGTTTGAGGAAGAACGAGAAGAGAATAAAAAGGAGGACATAAAGTAGTCTAGGAGCCTAGAGACGCGTCAGTTATCGTTGAAGCCATGTCATCGGAGGAACCATACACTCTTCCATAACACGGCAAAGACTGTGGGGATTGCGAATGCAATTATCCATCCCGATCGCGAGTTTGAATGCCTTGAATTTTCAACTCTGTATTCTCGACAGCCTGGGTACTCTAACACTGAGAACTCTGGGCTGTCAGGGAGTGGACGATATACATTCATGCACAAAGGAAGAAGCTGGTTGAGAGTATGCACATACTTGGTAGCATCTTGTTTGAATTTATTTATGTACACAACAATTCAGACTCTATTTTTGTCCACCTCAGGAACTTGGGATTGTGCAGTGATTGTGCGCCTTGATGATCCTTTTGTAATACTGGATAACAATTTCTGACGTAGCTATTGTAACAATTGTAACAAAGTTGCAAAGCGTCGAAACTCCTCCAATGATCATCAAAGGGTCAAGTAACTAAGGTTTCAGCAACCCGAACAAATTCATTGTCTATAAAGACATAGCCATAGCAGAAGAGAGGTGGTTGCAACATTTGGGGTGATTGATTGCCCTGATTGCAACCAGAAAATTCTCGAAGGCAATCTGGTAAATTCTATATGCCATGAAGGGTGCTATCTAAAAAAATGGGGTATTATATAGCTGCAACTCCACAGTACTAAAGTCTCCCTTTCCATCGTTTCCAGAGGACGAAGGACAGGAGCAACGCAACGAGTGATGTTGTTGTGCTGACCATAAAAGTCATTTGCCAGCAAGTTCGTCCAAAACAAATCACGTCCTCTGCCCTAGTATTTCGAGCAGAAATAAACGCGTAGAGGTACGAGAATAGTGGCGTGCCTGTGAATGGAGCATACATCATGATACCAAAATTCCTGCCCATGTTTTGTGTACCCCATAAGCGTGAGATTAAACTTGGTCTTCCAACAAACTCGGAGTGAGCAGCTAGAAGGGAAGAGAAAGGAACAAACTAACAGGATGGTAAAGACGGAGCTGTAACTCAAGCCGGTCGAAAGACTACGAGCCTCACTTTAGATCACTGATCCATGAAAGTAGACATTCCATGGCCGCCCACCTTAATGCCCACAATTGATCCCGCGTCTTTGCAGCAAGGGCCATCCACAACGAAGTAAACGCCATTAAAAGTGCTGGAACCGTTAAAAACACAATTCTACTAATTCTATGCTTCCTGAGGAAAACTTGAGTTCCTGAGGGGAGATATGCCGCAATTGGTGACACAAAGTCCGCAAGGGGTCCGATTAAAATGCGTGTAACCGTATTAGCGCCGGCGATGAGGTTGACCTGGAAGGCCACCCCAGAATCAGCAGAGTACCCTTTGTCAACCGTGTCTTCAGATGATGGGAGCGAACCGACAATCGTGCCAATGTTGGAGATAATCATTTCGCACTAAACGGGATGTCAATAAATTTTGAAATAGTGGATCTGAATTTACGCACAAGACCGAAAATTAACACGCAAAAAATTCCAAGTAACCAGAAATCTTGGCGTTTCAGCATCTCCGGGACCGTAGGATCTACAGGTTTTTTCATCGAAGTTGTAATCAGGGCCGTATTTTCATCTGGTGGCGAAATAGCGTCATCTTGGGCTTCTTCGGCTCTGTGAGATGGATTAGATGCACAGGGAACTTGTCGTAGAAACACGAATCCAGCAACGTAAATAATGCTGTTGAATAGAGCAATGAAGCCTGTGTAATTGGTGACATTAAGCATGCCAGAAGCGGGATCGGTAAAAAACTTGGATGCGATGACTGAGAAGAATAGCGGAGACAAGCCAAATAGGGCCATGCATGTTCCGGACGCCATTCCGATGTGGTTCGTAAATGTTTTCGAAGCGGCAAATAAGGAGGAAAAGAATCTGCGATTCAATAGTGAGATGACCAAACGATATGAGAGAGAGGCTCACCCAAAGACAGTTCCGAGGCCAACGAAGAAAAAAAAGAAGGTGAAACGATAGAAAGCTCCATGTAATGGCTGAGAGATATCTTCTGGAGTCTTGTATACCTCCCAAGAAAATCCGCCAAAGCCGAGGGCGAATAGTAGTGCTGCAAACAGAGAGCTGAGAGCGGGCCCATGTAGGTCAATGACCCAACCGACAATCGCCGCAATGGTATACTGGCTCATCATCCCACTGCAGTATATTCATTACAGGCAATACAGGATATGCTTGTTATACTTACGCCAAAACAATGGTTGTCAGCTGCGGCTGGGATAATTTACAGCGAGCGCCAACAATGGATGAAAGAAGGGGAAACGTAAACATCCCTCCTGCACATAACCTAGTAGAATTCATTATTTTTCACAATTCAGTTGGTAATGGACATACGCATTCAGACCAATCGAGCAACATAGCAGAAATTTGCGAATTTCTAGCCGAATCATGCGAAGTGATGAGAGGTCAGTACCAACATCGGATCGGGCCGTGCTGCCTTTGATCTTAATCTGGCTACGGATCGTTTAGGATAATTTCTTCACAATCCAGATATCATGTCCAGCGCCCCGACAAAGCAGAAGCTATGGGGTGGTCGCTTTACTGGGAAAACAGATCCACTGTAAGCCCAAAACTCATCTTTATGTCGTGACTGAGATTCGGGAGGAAGGATGCATGCATTTAATCAGTCATTGAGCTATGACAAGAGAATGCACGATCAGGATATAAGAGGCTCGATAGTCTATGCTAGGTCTCTTGCGCTTTCAGGCATTCTCACGAAAGAGGAGGAAGACAAGATTATCACCGGACTTCGCGAAGTCGGAAAGGAATGGGCGGATGGCACTGTTTGTGGTTTCGCTCAATCAAGTCGACGAGCGCAAAACTGACAGTATAGATAGTTTGTAGAAAAGGAGGACGATGAAGACATTCATACAGCAAACGAACGCCGTCTAAGCGAGCTGATTGGACCTCTCGCAGGAAAACTCCATACTGGTCGTTCACGAAACGATCAGGTTGCGACTGACATGCGACTCTGGCTCCTGGACCAAGTGGGGGATATACGGTCGGCCGTTAAAGCTCTTATCCGTGTTATAGTGGAACGTGCAGATAACGAAAAGGAGTACCGCTTACCGGGTTACACGCATCTCCAAGTATTATTTTAACTTTGGTTCCAGAACGGTGAAGCTAATGCAACGATAGCGCGGACAACCTATTCGGTGGTCGCATCTCCTGCTGTCGTACGCATCGTCCTTGCGGTACGATCTCGAACGTTTGAACCAGCTGATTCCCCGAATCTCTGTCCTACCATTGGGGTGTGGCGCCCTTGCGGGAAATCCATTCAAGATCGATAGAGAATTCCTTGCCAAAGACCTTGGTTTTGACTCCATTGCAGAGAATAGCTTATGGGGAGTCGCAGACCGCGATTTTGTTGTAGAATTCATGATGTGGGCAAGCCTGACTATGATCCACATGAGCAAGATGGCAGAGGATTTCATCATCTATTCGACAGCAGAATTCGGATTTATCAGTTTGAGCGATGCTTACAGGTGGCTCAGGCTTTTTCTAACGATAAGTTGTTGCTGACATACTTTCGAAGCACTGGTTCAAGCATCATGCCCCAGAAAAAGAACCCTGACTCTCTGGAATTGATACGAGGAAAGACAGGTCGTCTCTTTGGAAATGTGAGATTTGAGTTCATCGGGTACTTCACCAGCTTATCTCTTAATCAGATGGCGGGCTTCATGATGACTCTCAAGGGGCTCCCGTCAACGTACAATAAAGATCTCCAGGAGGATAAAGAGCCACTCTTCGACACAGTTGACAATATTTCAGCTTGCTTGAAAATCGCAGAGGGTTTAGTGGCGACTATGGAGGTCCACGACACCAAAATGCTTGCGGCCCTCACTATGGATGTCCTTGCGACTGATCTAGCCGATTACTTGGTTCGCAAAGGCGTATGTCTTCCGGTCTGGATTCTTTTTCAGTAATTTTGCTGAGTTCTCTTTTCCAGATCCCATTCCGCGAAACTCATCATATTTCCGGGCGCGCAGTTTCTTTGGCTGAAGCACGGCGATGTCAAATTGGTGATCTCAGAATGTCCGACTTCAAATCACTGAGCAACCAGTTTGATGAGGATGTAGTCAAGGTATTTGACTTTGAAGCCAGTGTTGAAAGGCGAGAAGCAATCGGAGGAACGAGCCGAAAAATGGTGGAACGACAGATTTTTGTCCTGCGAGAGTTTCTCGAAAAGCAGAATTAGATACTCGAATTTCTTGGCACCAAACTTGGCGGCGGTGTTGAATTGTATATTTACCTTTGTTTGCTATGACGGGAACAGCACAAGTCCAAAACAATCCTGCTCATCACTGTCTCTCACCATCCTCTTGACCGTTACTCGCTCACTATCCTCCCTCAATCTTTCTATACCTTATTCTACTATCAACACTTAAAATAACACCTCTCCTACAATGACAGACAGACTCGCGGCCAGGAGAGTATGTCGGACGATTTTCGACCAGGCTATATCTGACCACTTCAATTCTTTAAGGCCGCCCAACAGCAAGAAAATTCTGGCTAGTGCGTATCTACTTTTCTTTTTGGTCGTTCGGGTTTGCTCATGTGTTCTGCGAACAGCCCAACGCAGGCGTCAGGGAATGGGGGGTACCAGCCTCGACGGGCCAATCCATATGCACAACAGGACTACCACGAAATGTCTGAAGTTACAACGGCACCCTCTGGTAATGGGTTAAAGGAGGTTTGTGGTCTCGCATGCGTCGCGAACTGGATTTGTGGTACTAAGCTTCGTCTCTTTATAGATCGCCGAAATAACAGATGATATTAAAAGGTTCAACGAGAATGTCAAGAGAATTGCCAATCTTCAGTCGCTCTCATTGAATGCTAGTGATGCTGCTGCCCAGAAGAACGCCAGTGAATTGGAAAATCTTGTCCAAGAAACGAGGGGTTTGAGTAGTACATTGAAACGCCGGATTGAGAGATTGGACAAGACCAGTGTACCTCAAGGTCAGGTCAGTGCATTTGTTAATGAACGAGTGTAGCGTCTGGTTGACCTTATATGTGATAGATTCCTTATGTGCAAAATAAGTTTATAGAGGCTATTCAAGGCTACCAGAGTGTGGAAATGGAGCACCGGAAAAGGTATAAAGATCGAATTGGAAGGCAATACAAAATCGGTTCGTTACCATAATGTAATCATCGTTGATTTCTAAGCTTTTTATAGTGAAGCCCGATGCCACACCTGAGGAAATTCAAAGCGCTGTGGATGACCCCAACGGCGGTCAGATATTCAGTCAAGCAGTAAGTAGTTTTTCTTGTGAGATGGATTCAAGATTACTAGCCCTACCATAGCTGTTGAATCCAAATGCCGGACCCCATTATCGTGAAGTCCAAGCACGGCGTAATGATGTCACTCGTATTGAAAAAACTATCGAAGAGCTCGCTCAACTATTCAATGACGTTTGTAACCATTGTGATTGTTTTCATTATGTTCTAACCATGATTTGTAGATGAGTATTCTTGTCAGTCAACAACAAGAAACTATCGAGGCTATTGAGACACAAGCAGCCACAGTGGAGCATGACACGGAAGCTGGGTACGTCACTATGTCGATGTCTTTGAACCACATATTGATGATTGTAGCCTGAAACACACGGATGACGCGGTCAAGTCTGCTCGTGCTGCACGCAAGAAAAGATGGATCTGTTTCTTCATTGTTATCGTTATCATCGTTATCATCGCCGCCGTTGTTGGCGGGTACTATGCCAGTCAGAACAAGAAGTAAGGCGGCCTTGATCGGAAGACTGTCAATACATTCATGGACTATTTTTTATCTATCCGTTGACTTTCCTTTGTTCCTTTCGTAACTTAATTATGGTTTGCCATTCGGTATCTAATGCATCACCTGGAATTTGATAATCACAAACTGGGGACAAATGAACAATATCTCGGTAGTCAACAACTAAGACTCGGATGATCGGAATGGCAACGGAACGGATGTGGCAGTGTTCCGGTTAGATGATTACATAAGGCAATTACGCGTACGCCATCTCTCCGCAGATATAAGCAGTTACAAGGTGTTGTTCTTCTTCCAAAACCACGACGACACCCCACCCGCTTTGAAGGACTCATGCCTCCCAAAAAAAGATGCCAATCTCAACCGATCTGCAAGAAACGTGCCTTGCTTGTGGGAGCAGTGGGACACTGTCCCCACTGTAAGTCGGATTTTTGCGAAGATGTGAGTTGGTTGCTCTTCTTGATTTAGCGGTCGTCAGACTAGTTTCTTCTAACAGCACCGTCTTCCTGAGACCCACACATGCCCTAACTTGGAAGAGTGCCGACAGAAGTCATTTATTGAGAACAAGGCAAAGTTGGAGGCCGAGCGAACCGTCGCTTCGAAGATAACCGTTACATGAACGGCGCACGCAGACCTACACCACGCTTTTCTTCTATGTAACATGGCTGTTGTACACGAGATTTCTCTTTCCTTCCTATTACTTCTTTCCCTTGGTACTGTTTCTTTCCCACAGGAGGACAGTTTATATCCACGCAGTAGTTTTTCTTTCCTGACGATCTACAGTAATGTATAGATGAGCTATTACTGTAATTACCTGCACTAATGTATTCGGACAACAGCCCATTCCGAAAACCTGGGCGCCTTTTCCTTATCTCAGTCGGAGCCTGGGATAATGGCAGGTGCTACATATACCCTGTGCTGCTATAAAAATTTATCGTCCGACTTGTGAGTCAAACCTCTTGCTTCCATCTACACTGATCGCTTGGTGAGTCCCCACTCATACGTGTTGGGTCCTTGCTTCGTTGTTGTCGGAGTCGTCGAGAAGGCGATCACACGTGATGAATGTCTTGCTCAGAGATAATGGAAATCGCAACCCTGTTTGATGCGATTTTTGAAACAGCTTGCTCGCACAACCATTCGGAACGCATTCCGAGTCGTTATCTCTCTTGAATGTTTACCCATTCTTGGTTTATAGATAAATTGAACAATTTCAAGTTTCAACAGATATCACCTTGAAACGATGGACGCAGTCGACGTCAACATAGGTAGGTAACTTGCTACCGATTTTGAATTTCGATGCTAATATTTCTAAAGAAATATGGAAGGAGGTTCCGCTTGCCCCGCCGGATAGGTGTGGATCGATTACCTTTAACTGAAATTTATCGGGAATTTTCGTACAGCATCTTCAAGTTGACGGCGGCGTATAAGGAAGATAAACACGAGCAAAAGGTCAATCTTGGCGTTGGAGCGTATCGCGATGATAATAACAAGCCATGGGTTCTACCCGTTGTGAAGAAGGTGAGTAACAGTTGTTTTACTCTTTCTTTCAAGTTAATTGTCGCGTCACTGCAGGCCACGGCCATTCTCTTGAATGATGCCTCGCTTGATCACGAGTATTTGCCTATCCTCGGGTTGCCAGAGTACACCAAGGCTGCTGCCAGGTTGCTGCTCGGTGCCGACTGTATCGCTTTGAAGGAAGATAGGGTTGTAACTGCACAGACGATATCTGGAACCGGGGCGAACCACTTGGGGGCGCTGTTCCTTTCCAAGTTTTACAAGTGGAATGGGCCACCCAAGATTTATTTGAGTAATCCTACTTGGGGTGGGTTTAGATGATCAAATTCAGGGAGGTGAATTAATTAATTTTTTTTTTGTGTAGCGAATCACCATGCGATATTTAAAAATGTGGGGATTTCGCCTGTGGAGTATCCGTATTACGACCCGAAGACGATTGGGTTGGACTTTGCGGGATTTACAGGTGTGTTGAAGGATGCGGCGGAGAAGTCGGTGTTCCTGCTGCATGCTTGTGCGCACAATCCTACGGGGGTTGACCCTACGCGTGAGCAGTGGAAGGAGATTGCGAGGCTGATGAAGGAGAAAAAGCACTACGCGTTCTTTGATTGTGCGTATCAGGGATTTGCGAGTGGGGATCTCGACGAGGACGCGTGGGCTGTGAGGTATTTTGTGGAGCAGGGAATAGCTATGCTTGTGTGCCAGGTGAGAACAAGCAAATTTGTGGTTACGTTACTGAATGTGGAGGTGCAGAGTTTTGCGAAAAATGCAGGGCTCTACGGAGAGCGAGTCGGGGCACTGCACGTTGTTGCGGGCGACAGCGAGACTGCAGTCCGAGTGAGAAGCCAGGTGTCTGTGTTGCAGCGAAGCGAAATCAGCAATCCGCCGTCGCATGGGGCGCGCCTGGTAAGATATATATATTTGTGATGGTACTTCATGAGCTAATGTTGTGCAAGATGAATCTAATTTTGAACGACGCCGGGTTGTTTGAGGAATGGAAGACGGACATCCGCACGATGGCGGGGCGGATCATTCTGATGCGGCATGAGCTGTACCGGCAGCTGACGGAGCTGGGGACGCCGGGGAAGTGGGACCACATCGTGCGGCAGATCGGGATGTTCAGCTTCACGGGGCTGGACGGGGGACAGTCGGCGGCGCTGACGGGGGAGTGGCACATATATCTGACGGCGAACGGGCGGATATCGATGGCCGGGCTGAATAGCGGGAATGTAGCGTATGTCGCCCGGAGTGTGGACGCCGTGGTCCGGACTCGGGTGGTGTCGTCATTGTAGATGACGTCATGTATTGTTAGAAATGAAATTTGTAGATGCGATGAGTCGGTCACTGTCAGGGTCACACAATGTTGTCCTGTCCTCCCGTCATGCACGCGCCCTCCCCCGACGACGACGACGACAGCGACCTCTACTTCACGCCCCCCACCTCCCCCTTCGCCGACTCCCCCCCATACCCCGCCCCCCCTGCCGTGTCCGACCCCGACACAGACGACGTCTTCCCCGTCGCATCGGACCTCGCCGTCGATCTTGCCCTCGATGGCGAATCCCTCAGCATCCTCGAAAAGATCTACCTCTATTCCAGGAGCAGGGCCTACTACCATCGAATATTCATCGTCCATAAACTTGGCGAATATCTCGACCACGTCACCCCTCAGGAAGCCGTCGAGTATGTCCTCCCGCTCTTGAGTGGTCTCGCCATGGACGAAGGTCCGCCTTTTCCCTCCCACTACAGTTGCTCAATCCTGACGTTTCTCTTAGATGAGTCCGTGAGAGAGGCTCTCGCCGAAGAGCTTGTCCCGGTCATCTGGTGGTTCTTCTCCGTCCGTTTCTCTCCCTATTCTCTCTCGTCTTCTGACAAATTTTATCCACAGCATTGTCAAGTCATACCCGAAGATTTGACCAATGAGGAAATGTACGCTTCCTCTTCCTCAACAGTCACTGTATCGGTCCAGGCGTTTACACCAATCCTTGGCACTTTGCTACTCAATGAAAACAGACGTGTTGGAATTTTGGCTAGAGATGCTCTCGTTGGTTTCCTAACAAAGATGAACAAACTCGATGACAATATATTTGGTACCAAGAAATCTCGTCGGCGGCGCATCGTCCAACCTTGGGAGGCCCCTGAAGGAGAGGACGATGAGCCCTTGCCGTACATCGGTCTCTTCGGTAATCGGGAGAGGGCCCTCTTTAGACAAGAGATTCTTCAGCAAATTGTCGTGGGCTTGGGCCAGCTTGACGATGATATCGAGGTCCACCATCAGCAGCATCATCCAGAGTCATATCATCAGCCACAGCAATCTCAGCCGACCGACTGGAGCAATCCCTATTTTCCTCCTGTTTCCACTGCACGTCCTGCAGCAGCATCAATTACTGATTCTCATGCGACCAGATCTCCCGCTATCACACCTATCCACGATTATTCCCCTGGTGTAGAATTTCCTCCTGGTGCTACTCCCTCTTCCCCTGGTCACTCTCCTGCTCGCACAGAGTCGATCTCTAATTCTAGTGTCCATGGCACACCCAAGTCCATGGACAATGACGTGTAAGCATTCGTCATTTCTTCTGTATTGCTGCTTCTAAACACTTGACACTTCCAGGGTGAATTACTACGAAGATCAAGGGACATTGGGTCGCATTGCGTGCATGTCCCTGGTCGCGGCCGTCACTGCCGGAGGTAACGGTGCTAACTTCCGTTTTGGTGTCCAAATCGACTAATCTCGTGTATTCATAGGTCCCTTGGATGACGATACCCTTAGATCTTTTCTCGATGAAGTCGAACGCATTGTACATGATCCCTACTTTAAGGTTAGGCAAGCCGCGTCATTTGCCCTGGGCGCATTGGCCAAAGAAATCCCGGAAGAATTGGTACCACGATTGGTCCGTTAATTTAATTTATTCGTGTTCCATGGAAGGTGGTCTCATTCTCTTTGACAGATGCCTCTCTTTGATTCATTGCGATGGGACACCATCTGGATAGTGCGTCATTCGGCTTTATTTGCGCTCCCGGCTATTCTTGGGCGTCTTTCGCCGGCGCAACGACGAACGGTTGCACTTGAAACGGTTGTCGCTCTTTCTGCAGACAAAGATGCAACTGTGCGATGCGGCGTCCTCGAGTCTCTTGGCGAAGTCCTCTATACTTTTGTCAAGGACAGCTCTGGACCTCCCGAACAACTGATAGAACTCTTTTTGGGAAGAAGGGAGGACAGGATCGTAAGAATTGGACAGATGGAAAGCTATTCGACATTGCAATCCGCTTTGGTCTCTTTGAATATCAGGCTGCAAAATCACGTCACCCCTTTGGAATCTTTTTATACCCAAGAGAAACGGCCGTTGATTTGTGCTTTCAATTTTCCTGCTGTCGTGCTCACGCTAGGCGGGGGTAGATGGGCGGAGCTCCGGGAAAACTACCTCGACCTCGTCAAGAATCCCAACCAGAATGTTGCAAGAACTTTGGCCGCAAGCGTCGGGGAAATCGCGAAGATCATTGGAGCAGAAAAAGCAAGGCGGGATTTAGTGGATGTTTGGCGAGGGTTTTTGAGGTCATCCGAAGTAGATGTCAGGATGAAGGCGTTGGAGAGTCTTGGGGATCTGATGAAAGTGATCATTGCAAAGGAACAAAGGATCGGGAGTGAAACGGTCGGTGCAGTGCGAAAAGCTTGGCAGGAGGACCTATTTAAGGCGTGGAGAGAGAGGGAATGTGTCCAAAAGAAGTTGATATCCTGGTTTACCGTTGCTGGGAGGGGGCATTTAGTCACGGAGGCTGTTGGAATTTTTAGAGATTTGTTGGTGAAGGGCTTGGAGGACAGTGCCGCTAATGTCCGGGAATCCGCAGTTGCTAATGTATGGTGATTTTATTCTCTTCCAATCATCCTTCTTGACTCTCCCAAGATTCCAGACATTTGGGCCCTCTGCTCGACTAGGGCAGATGCACTGGAGGCTTTCGATTCTGGTATCAGGCAGTTGGCATACTCCCCGATATCCAGACGGCGTATGACGTAAGGGATGCATTCATTTTCTGGGGTGGTCCTCTGAAGCTTGTTCTAGTTTTGTCGCTTGTCAACAAATTTTGGTTTCGAAGGGGGACCACGCGCCAGATGATGCCACTCTTCAAATCCTCAGGACGCTAATCAATGACGGAATAGAAGGTGTACGAATTGGGGTGGCCCGTTTCGTGGCACTGGTATATCGTAAATAGGATTCCGTTCTCTTCGGTTTGCAGAGTGTTCTCACATTAAGATTGTTGTTACAGGAAACCTACTGCGACATGCGGCGCCTGTGCCAGTCGCACTATTTGAGCTACTTCTGCAACTCTCACGAGATACATCATCGGAGGTGCGATCATTTACCGCAAGGGCATCGCTCCAGGAATCTGCAAAGAGGACAAACACGCCACCGCCGGGGAACAAGCGCGAAAAGGAAAGGTTGGAGCAGGTGGCATTGTTTTCGAGACCACCTATTTCGACCGCGCACGAGACCAGTGAGGCTGAGCCGAATGTGACATTTGGGAACTTGGAAGAGGTGCCTGGTAACTTGGAGTCTCTTGCCATGGGACGGACTATGAATGAAGCTAATTCACATTTTTTGGGTTTTAATGGTTATCAGGGCGACGTGGATATGGACACTTCTTATGATACTGCCGTCTTTCCTGGGCAGCTAGGTTTATCGTCGAATTCTGTGTCTGGGGTTTATCGTGGGCCGTCGTCCGCTTCCTCCTCTTACATATATTTAGGAGTCGCTGGTGGGGCGGCTAGCGAGCAAGTCCAGGTGCCGGTTTGACTGCCATCTGGATTTTAGATGCCATCACCTCTTGATGTTTTTATGCTTTATTTTTTATTCACCATAGGTCATTTTTGCATTTTTACATTACATACTTTTCCCCCACTGGCAATGCATGTAAGGATTATCATCGCTTTAACCTTTGGTGGCCACAACGGTCAAAGTTGGTTGCCACTGTGATAATGTTCGGCAAGAGCCGAGGTGCGTGTGTGAAAAGTTGATATAACAACCTCATCTTCGCCTTGTGTCTGCCTTGCGTTCTGCCTTGCGTTCTGCCTGCTTCCAAGATTGCCTGTGGCATCGGCGACGGCGGGTTACCTTTATAC
>Ga0307517_10006568_pt1 | contig 17177 bp, 11 predicted proteins | sample 23_EM_MG_FD_194515 | JGI IMG/M metagenome (GOLD analysis project Ga0307517, IMG submission 194515) | Populus trichocarpa ectomycorrhiza microbial communities from riparian zone in the Pacific Northwest, United States - 23_EM | ecosystem: Host-associated > Plants > Roots > Unclassified | place...
AGTGTTATTTCCACTCTATAAATTGTTAATCCCACTTCATTTTTCATTATATTTACTACATTGCCACTTATCTTTAGTATTCTTATGAAATATCTTAATTTAAAATATTAAAATTTATTAAAATATTGTTTTCTAACTATTAAAATTTAAAATAAATTATTCAAAATAAAAAACTAAGCAAATAAATCGAAGCTTCTAGAATTTTAATTACTATATTTACATTCTCTGAAATAAATATTTTATTGATAGATAAATATTTGGAAGCACAAAAAAAATCTTCAACAAAAAAAATGCAATACGACAAGAAAATTAAATTTTTTTTTATAATTGGTAATAGGTAATGATTAAAATAAAATAAAATTTAAATATTCTAATTACAAAAAAAAATTATTAACTATATTCTTAGATTAAAATGTAATGCTAACATCTAATATCATTATTTATGAAAAATATATTTATCATCTTTTATATAAAAAAATAAGGATATTTTTATCTATCTAAATAATAAAAATAAATTATAACAAATTATAGAATGAGAATGACTATAGTTTTTAAACCTTACCTGGTGATGACCTGGGTCAACCACCATTTTTTTTATAAAAAAAATAATATTATTTTTGTAAAAAAACAAATAGTTAACAAGTTGTAATTAAGTTTTTAACTAGGTCAATCGGGTCATCGAATCAAACTGAATTTTTAACTAGATCATCTAATTTTTTATCTTTTTATATATTTTTTTAACCCGGTTCGATTTGAACCTCAAACGTAACCTTCTAGCTAGGTTTTTAAGCTATGAGAATTACACATTCCTTTTAATGAGATATATATATTTTTTTATGTTTGAAAAATCTACAACTAAAAATTTTGAAAATGTTATATTATAACTTTCAAAAGTTGTTAGTAACTTGGGCACACATTAGAAAAAAAATACTAAAATTATCATCTTGCCAATTCAAACCGTGGATTCTAAGTTGCAGCCGTCCGATGGTTTTCTCTGCCGGAAGTTTCTAAGCTTTTTCGTTTTTTTTTTGTTTTTTTAAATAATTATTGAACAGGTAAACTTTCACTTTAAGTTTTACTAGGTCTACCCGTTCAAAAGAAACCTCTGGACCAGTCAAATTCGGCTATAGATCCCTTGAACTATAAGCCATTTTGATTTGCATCCCGTGACTTTGTTTTTATTTTAATAACTAGAATATGACATGTTCTGATTAAAACCTCCTTTACATAATTTTAAAACCATACCAGACGTCAACCTAGATTACCGGAAAAATTAACTATTTTTTTTAATCAATCCAACATCTTTTTAATATATATATTTTTTTAAAAAATCAACTAGTTTTTTATTATTTTTTACTGGTTTTTACACATTTTACTGGATAATAAATCAATTTAAATTCTTAACCGGGCATGTTTGGGAATGATTGTGGACTAGTGATTATTTTTTAAAGTACTTTTTAATCAGAAATGTATCAAAATAAATTTTTTTTATTTTTTAAAAATTATTTTTGATATCAGCGTATTAAAATGATCTAAAAACACAAAAAAATATTAATTTGAAACAAAGAAAAAAATAAAAAAAATTTAAATTTTTTCAAAAACATTTTTAATAAACAAAACAAAACTAATCAATTTATTCAACTCAAACAAATATAAATTTTGAGTTAACCTACTAGTCGGTCAATCTTTACACTTTTATTAGGCTTCTGTACTTTTATCAGGCTTCAGCCGAACCTCCTTCGATCTTTATGAGGCTTCTGTACTTTTATTAGGCTTCAGCCAATATTCATAACGATACCTCCATCAAATGAATTTATCCATGTCCATTTTAAATTCAATCATCACCTCTCAAATCTAAGAACTTAAATTTGAGCTCAGTTTAGGTTTAAAAATGGTGTTTGCCATCAAAACATTGCTTGAAAAGCTGAAATAATTAATTTAATGATCCTTAAGATTGATTTGATGGCCACAGGAAACATCTAAAACGACGAACGGTAGCAGAGGCTTGTAATTCAAATACATCACAGTTCATATATTAAAATCAAAAGAAGGATAATATAAGGGTGTTAATCAAAATGGTCGACAATTCAGTATTCATGTCAAATTGGGATATTACATCACGTCAGCCCTATTTACATGCGTGATCGTGGCTCAAATGCCACAAGCTTCCACTACACTACGATCTTGCAAACCCATATCTCCTTTCACTTGGTGAGACGGGTATGAGAACAGATCAAAGATAATTTTCGGAGACGCCCGACAAATGCATTTCCAGCGCCAAAGCATATGATGCATTCGGAAGCCAGACTGCGGAGCAAAATCTGAGAGCACAAGTAATAGAGGCTGTTCAAATAATTTTTTTTTTTAAAAAGTGATCGAGAGGAGGTTTTTTCCTGTTTGCTTGAAGGTATAAATAGAGAACTGAAACAATTGTACACACCAGATCCACTTTGTTGCAGGAAGGCGTGTTATGATGAGCTAGATAGCAGTCTGTGAAACCGTTGTACTCTTTTGGAAATCTTTGCCTGGTCGTCGTGGCATGAGCCATTCTGCTGCAAAGTTTTGCTTTTCTTTTGTGGTCGGAACAAAAAATCTTCTGTGTCTAAAACATAGGACACCTACATGCACACATCACCAATTGATCAACAGAAGATAAAAGAAACTAGTGGGCTAGGGCTTGCTTAATTACAAGCACACGAGTACAAAAAGGCAAAAACTAAAACGTGACTTTTAATGCAAGATACCTTTGAGGAATTGCAAGCAATTTTACACTCTAAACCGTTCAAAACCCGAAACCCTTCCATGGCCTGGCACTCGTCAGCATCTGAATATCTATGTTTATTCCTGTCAACAGTGGGCTTTGTTAAACATGGGAGCTCGTACAGAATAAATAACTTTGTCCATTGTGTCTACGCACCTCTTCAAGAAAATCCCTGGCTTCTCTTTTTTGTCGGGAACAACAGAGAGGAAATCATTATGCAGATATGATGCAAAATTAGGATCCATGGAAACAGCAGTAACTTCGGGTTTATCGTGTCCAAAGTCCATAAGCTGAATAGACAAGCGGGTTGGTGCAGAAGACTGCACAGAAAATTAGTGTTACAGTTGCATCAGAATTAACAAACCTTCAAACTCGTAACATTTCAATAAAAAAAAGACAAGCAAAACCACAAGACCTACACATTCAATACGATATATGTTCTCATCATGAAGAAGCACGCGAGCATTTTCATGACAAACAATATCCACAAATCTTCCATGTTTCCTTGATTTTTCATATGCATATAGTTGGAGCAACTTGTTGTCCATTTCATCCGTTGCCACGGTTTGGAGCTGAGGAAAATAAAAGAGTACTTGGTGAGAAGAGATGAGGTCAAGAAAGGCAGAAGACTGGAGAATGAAAATGTTGAAGGAAATCCTGAGCATTTTACCTGTTTGACAAGCTTATATATTAGTTTGTCCAATGTGAATAGAACATATGACTGTGTCCCAATAATAGCCCGGCAATCATCCTCAAATTTTGTATTGTCAGAAGAACCATCAAGTAAGTTGTAAAGTGCACTCATGAATCTGTAAAGACATACTTAAATTAATAAAGACATTCAAGTTGATAGAATAACCTAAATTTCTGAAGCTATGGCACCTGGCATAAAGATCAGTAGGACTAGTGTCATTTGAAGCTCTCCATTTCCTCTCGGCAGATGATGAATTAACCTTTGCTGATTGTATTCTCTCATATAATGTCTGTCAAAATAGCAAATAAGGAAACCATGTTAACAAAAACAATCTCTTAATTAAATGAAAAATGTCCTGCCAAATAAACAGAATTCAAAAACAAGCCTTACTTGGTGAAGCCTAAAAAGCACATAGAAGGAATCATTTCCATAGAAAACCCGAAAACCTTTTTCTTTGTCATGCAATGAAGGGGGGACATGCTTTGCCAAAGGCTTCACGTTTAGAAGAAAACGTTCTGAAAATGGTAAAATCGTTCCTTCTCCTTCAACATCGTGGGCATCAGCCATTCCTTCGGCCTCACCTTCACTCTCAGCTTTATTATCATGCTCATCATGGTCACCATCTTCCTCATGCTCTTCCCGAGAGCAATCTTCACCATCACCAGACTCACTTCCAGAAACATCACCATTCTCAGAGGCATTCTCACTATCCTCTGATGACCTTTGAGCACTTTCACCGCCTTCATCATCAGCATCAGCGTCATTCTCCCCCCCTGCCTCTCCACATTCTTCTCCCTGTCTGGCTTGATATTGCCTACTAACAGCACTGTCCTTCACCTTATGCGCTGCCTCCAAACCAGCTTCTCCATAAACTGCAAAATTATCCTCCTCAAAATCTCCATTTGGAGATAATTCACCCTCTTCTCTTTCAATTTTAAATTGTGCAGCAGATTCATCATTATATCTGTTACTCTTGATGACTTCTGTTGCCACCCCATTTGTGGATACAGGGGGTCTTGAAAATTCACCACCCTGTTAAATCAGCAATAGATACAGTCATCTTTCATCTGAAGTTAACTAGAAGAAAAAAAAATGATCAAATAAGAAACCCAAGATGTTTTTCATTTAGTTGATGTTTATTTCTCAACAATCCTTAGCCATGTCAGCCTGCACGGTCAGTTAGGGAGTATTTTTCAATAATTTTTTCTTTAAATTCAATTACAAAACCAGTAAAAGATACTTGTCAAGCCAACCATCAAAACAACTTATTTTCTATGTCCGAGAAAATAATTCAGCTTCAAGTCTACCCATATGATAACGGGGCTAACAGCATAAAATTCCAATTGACTATGGCAAGTGGTCTATCAAGAACAACAAAACCTCAATTCCAAACTAGTTTGTCTCCGCTTTATGGATCCTTTTGTCGCCTAGCTGGAAAGGCTTTTCTTTCTTGGCCCTGTAGAACCGGATTCCGTTTCTTGATTCGATACCAAATCAACCTCAATAGCACAAGATTTTAAGTCCTTTGATACCCCTTTCATCCATGTCCACCCCTGTCCTTTATTGTCAACTTACTGGTTCATAATCAAGAACATGCTAAATAAATTGATGTAAACTGATAAAGTATGAAAACACCATACCTCTGTTGACGGTAATATTTCATTACTCGAACCTATTCCAAGCCCTCCCTCAACAGTGCCATTACTTGGTCTTGAAGGGGTAGCACTAAGCCCTTGCAACAAAATGCTACATCTCAGAAATCTAGCCATAAATTTGAAAGGAAAAAAAAGGAGGGGGGGACTTGCAATAGAGGAGAGAGATTTAAGGAAATAACACGAATTAAATAAGATTGGAAACATCCATCAAACCTGATTCAACAAGAGTTCGTCCATTACTTAACTCTGCCCCAGTGACAAGAGATGCATTTGAATTTAGTAGTCGGTCATTGGAAGGAGCTTGTTTAGTGACCCCTGACAATTCATCAGCTGCAGCTGCATTGATCAGCACCTTATCATGTTGAAGAGTGCTTGTGGAAGTATCACTTTTGCGAGCCACGTGATCCGCATCAGGAGAACCATTTTCTTTAACCCTGTTTTCTCCATTTAGCATCCAAGCCCTGCTAGAACTTGATTGTTCAGGTTGGATACTTTCATCTCCATTTCTTGAAGGATTCGAATGTTTGGAGTTTGTGACCGCACCACCACCACTAGGGCTGCCTTCACTCTCTCCACTTTTAGAAGACTGATTCTTAGCTTTTACAACATCTTCAGTGTCCTCGGCACCCTGAGGCCGGGACGGAACACCAAGCATGGGTTCTAAGAAGGTTGTCCAAATCTTCATCACTTTATCTAACTGTTCAGTTGTACAAACTTCCGCACATGAATATTTGATGAGTTGATACAAGTCCTCATGAGTGTCAGGATCTAGGTACTCAAATTCCAAATTTGGTATAATAGGTCGTCTGTTTCCAGCAGCAAAAGCAAGAAGCACATCATCTTCCTTGCGCTTATTCTCACTAATTTCTTTGATCTCCGCCAGTAAGGCTGCAAAATATGTCATATGTCCATTATGTTAATGTAGCTATGGATCATATGCAGTCAAAAATTTATATAAATTCATGATTTTATGATTAAGGATGGAGCAAGTTATTTCCTTTACAGACAAGAGTATATGCAAGAAGCCATTGATAAAGGATGGAACAAAGCAACTTCCAAAATTATTCAGGACTCTTATTTAGTTTTGCTTGGTACTCACAACAAAATGTATAAGATAATGGTCAGAGATCATAATTCCCATTCACGCCAAGATATCAAAATAATTACATATTAATGGATTCATCTGAATGTGTATATACCAGGATGTCAACTAGTAAATACCTTTTGTGCTCAAGCTCTTTGTATCCTGCTGCTTGAAATAGAAGCTACGATGATCAAGTGATTTGTGATAGTTTTTGGCATAAATTTCAGCCCAAACTTTGTTAAAATCAGCACGACACCTTGCCCACTCTTCTTGTTTCTGCTTCAAGCGAGTTAATATAACTGGCAAAGCAAGAGAAGTGTTCTTCCTCAATACATCCATTACATCAAGCCCGTGGTCGCCATATAAACGTTCAACACACCTCAGATTCAGAGCTAAACCAGAAGAAAAGAAAATCTCATCAGAAAAGAGGAGAGCACCTCACAAATGAGCATAGGGTAAAGTTGATATTCTAATAACTCAATCAAACATCAATCAAGTTATGACCTGTTAAGTGCTCATCAATACGGATTGGACTATCCATTTTGATCGTGTTATTGTTGATCTTTTCTAATAATTCCTCCACACGCTTGGTGGTTACATTCACAGATTCTAACAGCATGTCCAGCTCAAACCTGAAATGACAAGAAAGGTCATCAACAATTGCCAAAAGATAACCAAAACGCTAGAATCGTTGAAAGTGATAATTTATGTATAGCAGAAACAAACAGAGTTGTGCAAACAGTGCCATCTCAGTTTCCTACAAAAGACATCGTTGTGACAGAATGTTATATTTTGACATTAATCACAAGAGAAATGTCTGGGAAAGTAGGCAGTTTTAGAATTAAAAAGTCAAAAGCAAATTCTCAAAGAGAATTTATATTACCTATAAAAAAAAACACCCCCAATTTTTGTTTTTAAAAAATTGACAGAAAATAAATTAACATCATCCAAGGCAAGCTCCAACCTGTCATCTTCACATCGAAACAAGCTCTCTTCATACTGGTTTTTCCGCATATGTTTAAAAGAGTAATCTTCACTTCCTGAAGTAACAGATACCCAATGATCATTCAGTACTTCAGCACCAAGCTCGGTCCTCTGACTTGCAGGAGGTATCATGTACTGCCATCATGCAATAAATAAGTCACCCAGGGAGCAAAAACTATTACAAGTGCTAATCAACTAAAGAAAATATATCATCAATAAAAGAAGTTAATTACACTCTTTGGTAGAAGCCGATAACTGGGAGTGCAGCGCTCGCAGTTAGATAAGTCAAGTTCATTAATGGGTTTTGCTGGAAGCTTATCCTTGCTGGGAAATAAAGACATTTTGTGACCTCCCGTGTCCTTATTTCCAAAGGCTACACTTTTGTCAAGCCTATCCCTTTCTCGGATTTCACGGTCTCTATCTTTGACCCCATCATCTCTCTCACGATCCCGATCTCTATCTCGGTCTTCTACTTTCAAAACTCTGGGTAAATTACCTTCATTCCACAGTGATTCTGGAATAAGTTAGTAAACATTAATCTGAATGCAACAGAGGTCAGATCATTTTAGAACTAATCCAAACATGGTTGGTTCAGTAAAAGTTGAACTAGAACCGAACACAAGTTCCTAGAAAATCAAATTAAACCAAATGAATCCAGCATGCTAGAAAAGCAACATAAGATGAAGAGAGCTAAGATGATGAGAGGATCATCTAGCCTAACAATAACAAGAAGAAACATTCATTACTTACTTTTACTCACAACACCAGCAAGGAGACCCTCTACAAGACAAATTTTAATCAGACAGTGTTGATAATACAAAATTTCCAAAGCAAGTAATAAAAATATTTGTTTCGTAAAGGTACCCTTTTTTTCACATAGTGCCAAGAATTCATTGAACCCGTCCATGAGATCCGGATATTTTCCAAGCAAATCACCCACCTGGTACAACCAAGAGTTTCATGCTTTACTAGTTCTATTCCAATAACATTTTTTAAGATAAGATATATTCCAACAGCATTGACTATAAGTAGGTTAGATGTATAGACAGGACCATACTACTATTTCTTTATATACACAATATTGAAGTGCACTCAAGTTGATCCCAGCACATTCAACAGCAAGAGACTTGCCAAATAATGCACCAAACAAGGAGCATAAAAACTTCCTATCAAGCAAGAGTAAATAACCTTGAAATGAAGAGTTGAAACCGTGTAACCCAAAAATGGTTCGGTCAAACCTTCAAACCTCTATCCCTTACAACATAAATAATTTGAAGTTTTCAGTTCCAAATGCAAAAGTCCAAGGAGAGCAAACAAGAGCTACTCCTTGAGAAGTAAAATTTAATTTCAAGTACCTCTGGTCCTATAGGGGACATAAACTATATATACATGATTTGACATGAGCTCTTCATACATTCAAGGGTAACAACAGAAGCTAATTGATAAATTAATGTATATCTTTTTCTGTTAATATTGGTTGTTGTGGAGCAATGTTAAATGACTATCAGCCATACCAAAGATTGCAACTCTGATCGTGTGATTATTTCTCTGGTATAGAGATGAAGACACCTCAAAAATTCCTGGTAATTTTCAGGATTGTGCAACGTCTCCTTGACTTTGTCACAAAAAGCAAGCTCTTGACTTAATGCACCTGCCATGATATGAACCAAGTCAACAAAGCAGAAATAGAAGGGGAAGGTAACAAAACTTGAAAAGGGAAAAGGAGCTTTCCCCTGGTGAAGAAGAAAAAGAAACGAAAACTCAATTTAAATACACTAAGAGCATTAGAGTCCATAAAGAAAATATAATTGACACCAGCAATGATGATCATTCGAGTTTGAAGCGGTATATAAAGACACAATGCATGATAAGCACCCCAAAAGTAATAGGGATGATGTGTTACAAAGTAATATACACAATAGAGAAGTGCATTTTCACTGAATTCACAAATGATGGAGAATGCAACCAGGTCTAGCAGCATAAAAAATATACAAAAACAAAACTTGGACCCTAAAAAGTTCAAGAAAAAAGGGGAAAACCTTGATGCAATATTAGAATTAAAATCACAAGTCATTACTTTGAATACGAATGTCAGAAACATATAACTTACTGCATCATTAGATATCTCGGAACTCTACATCAGAAAGCAATCAAAATGTGCACAATCACGAAATAAAACAGTAGACAATCTGCAATGTGAACTAAGCAAAGCACACACCCTCGGAAAGAAAGGTTAATGAAAAGGAAAGAGAAGAAAACAACCCAACAACCAAAGAACATTAATCTGCGACTTCATCTGCAAAAGAAAAAAAAAATGGAAACATGATAATGAAAACTCAAATCTACACAAGTGGAAGTTGCAGATGCACAAAATATGATGCGGTTGAAAATTGAGAACCAGAAGAATAACAGACAGAAGTTCACCAACAATATAATAATTTCCAGTTACAAACATAGCCCTAGCCAAAAACCAATCACATCTATGAGCATAAAGCACTGAAAAACAACTAAGAACTCACTTTTTACAGCATTTTTATCATCATAAGCTGATGAAACAGGATTCATTCCTCCGAAGCTCTCATCACCATCCCCACCTTGTTCAGCAGCTGAATCTTCGACTCTACGAGCAGGTTTCCGCTTGTGAGGGAATCGTTGGTTGAAGTCTCGATTTCCATCATGATCATAATCTCTATCATCTCGCTCACAATCCCTCCTATCTCTGTCTTCTCTCCTCTCCTTTTCTTTTTCAACACGCCTGCGTTGATCCTTATCTGCTCTGATCATAGCCCTATCATGGTCGGGATCGGGACGGTCAACACTGATGTCACGTTCAGCATGTGAGGCCATAGCCCTTTCTTTCTGGCAAGAGATACAAATCCAAACATTAGCCCGGTGATTAACTGAAAATTCAGAGAAATGAGAAAAGAAGGGAAAGGAGGAACCTTGTCAACATGCATTTGGCGCATTGTAGGCATGGCAGAACTTCTGTCACGGGGAGCAGAATTCCTGGCAGACGGAAAAAGAGCACTGGCGGCAGCTGAAGAATCAGGAAGGAAATGAGTGAACTCCAAGAGCAGATCATGGTGGTCTCGAAAAAGTGCAGCCACCTGCAACAGAAGTAGTTCCATTAAAACTGCTCAAAATTCTTATATCCCATAGACAGACAAAAAATAAGCACTTATAACTGAATATGATAGAAACAGAAAAAGGAGCATTCAAACAAAAGAAAAGTCAGTGGAGGTGAGAAAAGTGTGACAGGTATACCTCCTGGTAGACCTCACTGATGGACTTATTTTCCTTTCTGTACATGTTCAAAATGTCTAAAAAAGATTTGTAAACATGATCATCACCTTGAAACCTTGTCTGAAGACACAAAATTCATACAATTAAAACCGTTGAAACCAAAACAATAAACCATCCTGCAGTTTGGCCAGGAAACAATGTTTGTACCTTAATTTTGTTCACAAAATTAATTGCTTCTTCAAATTCAACTGGCTTTTTCTGCGGAGGTTGTTCTTCTTCCAGTGGGAGGGTGATCTCATATCCTTTTGGCAAGAAGGTATTGAAACCCAAAATTAAATCGCGGTGCCCTTTAAATAACTCCTTCACCCTTGCTATGACACCCGCAGTGTCAATTCTACAGACAACATCCAAAGCAACAAGTCGATAAAATTCATCAAAACACATGCACATGTACATATTTTTTTTTAAAAAAAAGAGCTCATTGCCTGCACATCAACAACAAACCTTTGAGCTTTGAAATCCTTCATGACCTCAAGAAAGTCATCGTACTTTTCTCTCTTGTCTTGAAATATATCCTTGACAGCCTTGAGATATGCCAAGGCATCATTTGTTGTCAGTTTCTGTCCTCCTCCTCCTCCTCCTCCTCCTCCTCCACCACCACCACCTCCCCCTCCAATCATCTGAGGTTGCCCAGAACTTCATAGCACAAAGATATATTTAAATTAATGACTTAATAACTAAATTCCAAAACACATCCAATAGATCATTAGCCTCAGCCCCCGGATTCATTCACGTAAAAGTTGCACAAGTACACTTAATAGTACCTAAGACTAGAACAACCACCTAGAATTCATGGTTTCCATCACATCCAAATCGATAACCGAAGGAATTTTTAAGATAATCTAGCAAGAAGAAAAATTATCCTATCTCATCAAAGAAGAAGAAAATAAAAATACAACTACTGAATCTTAACCTAAAAAGGTAAAAAAAACTAATCTCAGCCAGACAAGAGCATCCCAAAAAACTAAAATTAGTAACAGTAATATCTAACATGCGAAGCAATTAATCTGTTTTACATAAATTGGTTCCAAAATCAAGCACTAAAATCAGCAAAATTAAAAAAAAAAAAAAAACTTACGCTTCGCCTTTAGTGGAAGAAGAGAGCACAGGCCTTTTAAGTTGAGACCCCATGTAAACATCATCTCTTGACCTCTTCATCTTTTCCTTTTTTTCTTTTTACAAATAACAAAACTCTCTCCCTCTCCCTCTCTTCAACAACAGTAAAAGCAACCGCAACGAGTCATGCTTCGAACAACTTCAATTGAAGACCTGCAATCAAAAAATCGGTTAGCAGATCTAACCGATATTTTACTTTAGAATCAAAATAAAACAACAGATTATAATTATAATTAGCCATAGATCACCTCATCGAAACACCAAGTGATTTTTGCATTTTACTTCAATTCAAAGCAACTTATTTAACCGAATTTTACAAAGATATAGATCGTTTGATACGCTCTACTGAATTAGCAAGCACACCTTTTCTCAGCAAACAAAAAATAAATAAATAAAAAAGCCTTTTCTTTTCTTTTTTCTTTTTAATTTTAGACAGACCGGACCAGACAAGAACACACAGCTTTATCTTAATGAAGAAGAAGAACTTTTGATGTAAAACCTTTAAAGGAAGAGGGATATGGTAATTGGAGCACTGGCTTATATCACGAAATGACACAAGAAGAAAAGGAGACAGACGAGAGGAGAGGATGCATACATACACATACAGCAATGTTATGTTTTTTGGTTGAGAAGAAGAGAAGGAGAGAGTTTTAGAATGTTGATTTAATATATAGGGTAAACCTCAAAATGGTCCTCTAACTATATGCTTTCTCTTATGTAAGTCCTCAGACAATTCTTTATCTCCATCAGGTTTCTTAGTCTTTCCATCTATGTTCCTTCATTGGTTGAGAAAATGCTTTGGAAATACTTGACAAATTCCTTGCAAGAAGCACAACAATTTCCTTGGAAAAAAAACTTTTGAAGTGGAGAGCTGAATTGAGAATTTCAGGTAATTAGGGATGCAATTGAGATAGAATATTCTTTAAGGACTCGATCTAGATAAGTTCCATGACTGGGTATTTATTTTTAGGTTTACCCTCTGATACATGTAATCCTCATATATTCTTTGAAAACATAAAGAGGAAATAACTAATAAGAATTCGATCGTGACGTGGAGATAAATTTACGTTCGTTTTACCGCACCGCCGCTCCTCAGGGCTGCCTGCAGGCTTGGATTAGGGCTTCTGTTCAATTTCAGGATTAGTAATCGAGTAAGGACTGGATGGTCATGTTTTAATATAATGTAGTGGCAGTTTGGGCAATGTACCAAAACATTTGAGAGAGAGAGTTGAAACTTGAAAGCGAAAGGGTTTCTTTTGTTTTAGTCACGTGATATTTAAAATTTGGGGACTTTTTTGACAGTTTGAATGAATCGATTTTCTAGTCAGATTGGAATTAGGGCAAAGTCTGTGGGTTTGATTTTACAGGTGGTTTATTTTCTTACTACTTGCGGTTTCCAGTAACTGAAGAAGTGCGTGCGCTAGATGTTTTATGTAAGAAGATTAGGTTTGAGTAATAAATATTGTTTTTTATTTTTTAAAATTTATTTTTGATATTATCTAAAAACATAAAATGAAATTTTAAATTTTTAATGGCCGAAGTGGGCCTACGTCTGCAAAGGCCCAATTAGGCCATAGAAAAACCTGAAGTCTTGCTTTTGGGTCACTGAAGCTGGTCCTGAGGCTCTAAGGCCTCTTTGTAAAGGAAAAGGGCAGAGCCTTCAGCCCACAGGTTCTCTTCCTTTAAGAGCTAGGGATTGTTGTTTAATTTATTTTATACTGGGAATTGATGTGAGAGGGCAAATCTAAAAGCCATTGTTTCATGGACCTGCGGGTATCGAGCCCAACTGGCAATAACTAATCTAGATTTTGACTAGTTTAATTCTCGCAGGTTGCCCGGAATTTTCACGTTACTCTCTCCCCCCGTTGAATTGTAAGTTAGTTTTTATTTTTTAATATTTATTTTTTATATTAATATATCAACACGATTTAAAATTAAAAAAAACATTTAATTTAAAGAAAAAAAATTAAAATCATTTTTTAAAAGCAAAAAATAAACATAGATAAGCATGGTTGTAAAACCTAGTGAAGGATCTGTTCATGATTTATACATATTAACCTTAATTAATTTAAAGTGATGTTGTTAAGAATTTTTTAAAAAATTTAAAATAATATCATTATTTTTTCACAAACAATAATAGTTACTTTTGTTGATAATGAATATCCAAAACTAAATACAAAGAAGCCAAATTTGCTAAAAATAACAATTGTTTTTCAATAAGATTGTATGAGAAGTCCAAAACTAATGTCGGGGGAATTTAGTTTTAGCACGTGATAAAAATAAAAAAATAAATCAAGCTTAAGGGTGCCAAATCCGCAAGCATGCACCCGAGATAACCAAGCATGCGAGCATAACCTCACATTAAAAAAAACTAAAATGCCTCTTGTGTTTTATTGTGCATTTATAATTGTGCATATTGACTCATTGTTATTGTAGATTAGAATAGTAAAATGATGAGTTTCTCCCGTAAATATAACATAATTGGCCTTTGAAGCGAGGGTATAATAATCTTTTTGTTATTATATGCACAATGAAATTATTTATATGCCCTTGGAGGAAAAAAAAACAAAATTAAACATCGGCGCGCAATGGCACCTTTGACCTTTTTCATTTTAGTAGCGCGATAAAATTACCACAATACCCCTGAATCATAATTGTTTTTGCCTTGGTAAATGGGTGTTTTTATCTTTTCATTTTGGTTTTTTTTTTTGTAGTTATCGAGTTTGACCGGTGGTAGTTTAGTATTTTTTGCATTAATAAAATATTATTTAACATGAAAAAGGTGGTTGCACTTGGGTTCTCTTGTGGTTTTCGGACGGCGCGTATGACTCTGTATGGCAGCCAAACTTCAGCTTCCACAACAACGTTTTAATCCTCATGGCGTCGTCTTAGTTCTTGAATGGCATGTGTGGCCAAAATATGTCGGGTTTTGCGTCGATGACCATTTTTTTTCCCTTCCCTCTTCCCTCTTTCCTCCTCAGTTCTAGATCTAGCACCTGCACATTTTCAAAGCAACTTTTCGATTTATTTTTCTTTCAGATTTGGTCACTATTCCTTTTATCCATGGATTTGAGATTTTCTTTCAATTTAACCCTTTTTTGATCTTTTTCACCTTTCAAATTTGGTCTCCAATCTTTTGATTTTGATTTTTTTATATAATTATTATCTTAATTAAATTATCTTTTTAATTGCATTCCTCGATATTTTAGTTCATTTTATTCTATGTCAGATTCAATCTTTATTCTCTTGATTGCTATTATTTTATTTTTAATTTTTTTTATTGGAACTTTATTTTTTTCAATTTCATCCCTTAATATTTTATTGATTGGGATTTTATTAACCTTTCAAGCCATAGGTTTGAAAGATTGGACCGAGTTGGCTTAGATATTTTCTTAGGTCATTTTTTACAAATAATTTTTGCTAATATCATCTTTCTACAAGGTTTTCACGATCTCATGTGTCAAACCACGAGTTTCGCGTGTTAACCCAGCTTTGCCTAGGACAATATTTTTTTAAAAAATTATTTATTGTTGTTGTTGCCTATTGTTTTTTATCATATTATCAAATTAATCAATGTTTAGCTCGATTATCAAATTTTTCTTACTTTTTTAAAAACACAACCATCTCTCAAATATTTTTTTTTTCAGGTTAAAAAATGGTACGTCCTGCAGTATCGTGTAGGCCACCAATCTAGTGTATGAGCTAGAAACTGAAAAGAAAAAGGTGCATAGAACATCATAATGAGGCATCACACCACCCACAACATTTTGATGACTATTTGACCTAAAAAAGATCGAAGGTCATTGGCTTTGGCCATCTAAACCTGATTTAATATCCATATTAAAATAATTAAATGTTATTTGGTGCTTTTTAAAAGTATATTTGATATGAAAAGGTATTAAATTGATTTTTTTATGGTTTTGATGTGTTTATGTCAAAAATAAAAATAAATGGATAATTTTGATGTATTTTTAAGTAAAAATCACTTTTGAAAAGCACTATGCATCACAATACAAATCACACACTAAAATTGTTTTAAAAATAAAAGAAATTGTTTAGAAAAAAAGTTTTCTAGAAAATGCTTAGTTAATTCCAAAGGCAATGTAGAAAATGCCTAGTACACTTTTGAAACTTTTCAAGTTATATTTTTTTTATGATTAAGGAACTTTATGAAATGTTTTCCTAAAATTTAAAAGTATACGTTATTGTTTTTATTGGCTACTGGGTTAGGTTTAGTCCGCCCATGAGGGATGAGCCTGATCCAAGTATTTAGAGGAGTTACTAAAAAAAGCAATCGCTTCCTCTACTTATATATATAGGGACATAACCCATATAAAAAGGTTAGTTTTTTATTTTGTTGAAAAGAACATAGTTATCTCTTTCTCTTCTTCCATCTTGGATTCTCTGCATTAATTTGACAAGATCTATAAAGACATTCATACTGTGGAATAAAACTTTGGTTATAGTAATTGAAATGGTATTGACGTAATTGATCCAATGATAAGAAAGCGAATTCTCACAAGTAAGTTTTCTTTCAATTCTACATTAGTATCAGAGTCATGGTTTAAAATATCTTTTTTTTTTTGCAATACATATGTTACTGCATAAACTTTAATTGTACATCCTGTGTTGGAAGAATGCTTCCGTTGAGTCTTGGATTGACAAAACTTTATTAGATGTATTATCATTCAAATTTGATGAAGCATTGGAGAATAAATAATTATAATTTGGTTAGAATTTTGTTTTTTCTATCATTAGTTAGAAAGACCCTTCTGCCAAATAAATGACAGTTTTACAACTGCTATTTGTTAATTAAAAAAATAATTAAAAAATGTATTTGTTGAAAATTTGCTTCAAATGGAACAATTGCTAAATGAAGCAAATAGACATCTGGTTTGGCAGATGTGTAACTGCCATTTGGCAGTTGAAAACAAATATGACAACACATCTGGTTTGGCACATAATTTTTAAACCCGGCCCGGCCCGGGGCTGGAACCGGGTCGGGTTGATGAAAAAATAGGAAAAGTCATGACCCGGTATGACCCGGCCGACCTGGCGGGTTGACCTGACGACCCGACAAAACCCGATTGCAACCCATTGACTTTTTTTTTTACTAAAAAGACGCCGTTTTGATTTTTTTTTAATATAGAGATTGACTCGGTCGACCCGGTCAAAACCTGGAACTCGGGCCTTGGACCAGGCCGGGTTTAAAAACTATGGTTTGGCATATGTGCAACTGCCATTTGACAGTTGAGATAGTTTTTTTAAAAAAAACATGACAACACATCTAGTTTGGCATATGTGTAACTATCCTTTGGTAATTTAAAAAAAAACATGACAACATATATGGTTTGGCATATGTGTAATCGCTATTTAGCAGTTAAAAAAATGTGAGAGAGGCGGTTAATATTGATTAATTGTAATATAAATTGATTAATTGTGGTGCTAGTTTAGCTTTTAACAAAAAAAAAATGATACGTGCTTTACTTAAATATTGATTATAATATTTATGTGCTTTTGGAATTTTATTGTTTTAGTGGATAGACAACAACAAATTGATTATTTATTGGGTTATACCAT
>Ga0307517_10006569_pt1 | contig 17176 bp, 10 predicted proteins | sample 23_EM_MG_FD_194515 | JGI IMG/M metagenome (GOLD analysis project Ga0307517, IMG submission 194515) | Populus trichocarpa ectomycorrhiza microbial communities from riparian zone in the Pacific Northwest, United States - 23_EM | ecosystem: Host-associated > Plants > Roots > Unclassified | place...
CCTGGCGTCCCCCTTAGCAGCCCCTATCACGTGTGTCCCACCGCACCAAGAAAGGCCTAGCGTGTAGGGCCCGGCGGTCCCAGCCTAGCCCGGCCGTCCCCTGAGCAACTTGACCTACCCAGGACCAGGGTTAACGGTCCCGTCCCGTCCCGTCTTCTTGGCATTATCCCCGCCGTCCCTGTGGGGCCCCCGGACGGTTCGGAACACTGGAACACGACAGCACACAAAAACGCAATCTTCCCCTGTTGTGAAAACCTCGGGGTGGCTGCCATTGCTAAGAACATCAGGTCCCTATATAAGGCAAATCAGAGACGAGAGCTATGGGGAACTACAAGGTGAATCTTTTATGCCAAGCAAAAGCGGACACCTGAACAAAAACAAAGTAAAAGCAGGCTGCTCTCATTCTAAGCACAGGAGAGAATGAGATCTTATGTGAATAACTTTCCTCCAAGTACCCGATAACAGTCAGAAGCTAAAAATACATAGGAAATAGGGCAGACACGAAACGCATCATAGCTGTGAAACAGGAAATTCATTCCTATTATTCCTAATCGCCTCTTTTGAACAGGGACATACCGTAAAGAAAGTCTTTCACACAACCAATCATTGTAATAAAACTAGCCTAGCATTAGCGATAACTGTCGAGTTGCATATCTGTCTTCATCTCTATCAATCCGAACACGAGTCATGACAAGGGAAGTAGAGGTGAGTGACAAGAAAGAATACGAGAAATCAGGGAAACAATTCCGTAGTAAATATAATACCTATCCATTAAAAGAGGGAATCTGAAACATTTGTGATCGGGGCTGAGTGGGCAACCCCATGCAACTCAGTGCCCGGGACTGTGGGCAGCTATGAGTAACCTCATGGCTTGTTGATAATAGGTACTTTCCCCAGGGAACGGTGGAGCATTAACCCTTTGCGGTAACTTGCATGGCAGGTTTGGGCAAGGGCCAGACGGGACAACACAATATGGTTCACAGTTGCCCGCCTTCAGGACGAACAAGCTACTCTCATTGTATTGTTGAAAATGGCTATGGCTAAGTGGCGAAACGGCGGACGACGATATGGTGAAACTGTGACTATGAAACGAAACGCCAAGATCAAAACAACACTAAAGTGTTCAACCGCCAATACACAGAACTTAAAGTTAGAGGGGGGAAACACTTCTGTTTCAACTACTCACTCACGCTCACTACCCACAATGTTCCCACAATGTTCCATGATATCTAACTAACTAGCAACGATAACAGGAGTATGTATCAATCACAATGACGAGGCCTTCCAGGACATTCCTCCCACCTTTCCATCAACCGTGACATAGATCTATTCTCTGTCATGCATATCCAGGTACTTCGATACATGTCCCCCTTTCCCTTACGCAAAACTACCATGCTAATGAAATAAAAGAACAAAGAAAACTTCTTCATGCTCTATAACCTCTGCACACCCGAACCTTCCTTGAGGCACTACACCAATCCCGAGCACATATCCCGAGGTTTGTCTGCGCGATACCGATATAGACTGCGTCTATGCTGAACATGCCGAGCGGCATCAAAGAACTTGCTCCCGGTGGACGTATTAATCCGGGGCGCATATTAGAACTTCTTTGTTAGAACGATAACGGGATAGGCTGTATGCGTGCCAGATAGGCCAAGCATGTAGAGCAGCATCACAGAAATTCAACATGTATCGGGGGGAGGAAATTTTCCATATCTGAGTATAGGGTTTAATGCGCCATTTAGTCATATGAGAATTCTCTAGAATGCGGTGTCAAATTGCCGGCTCAGTCAAGCCAAGTACTATACAAGAAGTAGGTTAAAATATAATAATAAGAAAGAAGATCGAAAAAGCAGCCTAGAGCTACACTATCCCACGGAGGTGAAAAACTACGATAACGCCAATTAATAAAGCCGAGGTAGCTTCAAGTGGCTCAAATGTGTCAGGGCTAGGAGGCCGTGCATGGAGGAGCTTTCTCAACGAAATATGAGAATGTACCAGGTTAATTCATAGCAAAGTATCTGGAGATCTGGTGAATATTAGCCTTAGATTAATTAGAAGTTCATAGTATACACATCATATATACCGGTAACATCCCTCCCGATATGGCTTTTCAATGCCATACAGTGTTCGCAACGATCCGTGGCCCCTGTAGGGCCCCACGGCCGGACTTACAAGAGCCCTGGACGGGACGGGAGGGCAAAATGTGGCCCACATCCGTCCCGGAAGTCTCAGGACGGTAGCCATTGTGGAGGACGGCGGGTCCTGCAACGCAAGACAAATTAGCGCAGGGGATTGCAGGGGGCAGCCGGGGAACTCTGGGGATTGCGGGGGAACTGCCAGAGACTGAGGGTGACTATGGGACTATGTATGAATCCTACCGACAGCGTTTCCTTACACCATCCCCGAGCAGAGACAGAAATCCGTAGAATACTACCCAAAGAATGCTAATGCTATCCGGTAAAGATAAATGAGTGTAGAATTTTTTTCCCCATGATATACGGCAAGGGAACGACATCAAACAGAACGCTTGATACTGTCTATAGTGGGATTAACTCTGACGTGAATCGGATGGAAAGCACCTCGAAGGCATTGGAACTCTCTTCACTTGGTCCTCATTCTTCCCCTGTCGTCTGAAACTGATGTCTACTTTTATTCTATTCATTTTACATTCATTTCCTGCTCTGTTTTCATGGTCAATCTTATAAAGCTATGAGTTTTATGTGTTAAAACACCCTGTGAGACGTACATAGCCGCATACCCAACTTGCAGTCTCCATATTGTTGGACTTTTGGGGGTGTTGGGAAATATGGGATAGGGTAGGCAATCTCGGCCCGGGGGGGGATTGCTTACTAATCGGGGTGCGCTCCCGGGCAATGATGAAACATTTCCCAGCCAAGTATGATATGAAATATGTTTCACGGGGGACGACGGGGCTATAGTCCTTTGCGCCGGGTTGAGGGGCAAGTTTCAAAAAAGACGGGACTGGACCGCTTAACGCCGTCTAACGCCGTCCGCCTTCAGAAAGGACGGACTGCCCCGTTTGGAACACTCATGCCATATAGATTGCTTAGCTGTTAGGAGAGTAGTCAAGTAGAGGCGTTCGGCAAGGAGGCGAGACATATCTGTATATATGGATGCTGTTTTGCGGGTTGGTAGCTAGGTCTTGGAGAGCGTTGTTACTCCTCACAGAGTGCAGGAAATTGTTCTCCTTTTATCGAGAACACTCAGCAGCCCTCGAGCCTCTTTCTAGGTTAGCCCCAATGGATTCTGTCGGATTGGCCAAAATACGCTAGCATGTGCAAAACAAGGGTTCTCTAGGCGTCTCCTGTCTTCAAAGGTCTCCCTTCCTGTGGATTTTTCACCCATCTTCTGTTTGTCCGGCTGGCTACACCCTTCACACCACTTAAAGCTACTCCTCCCCGCGCGACCCCAGAACAATCCAGAAGTTACCTAAACACTAATTAATCTATCCATCTAGTTATCCGACCTGATTCGCGGGCTCCACTTTCCACCATCCCCGCATCACAAAAAGTCACTCAACCGGTCAAGTATAATTGGTGTTGAAAATGATCGGTGCGAAGGTAATGATCGGCGATGAGGCTTTTACACGGCGGAGTGGGGACGGAGAATTTGTATTACTCATCAAAGAAACTCAAGATCGGTTGTTGTTGTGGGTTGAGAAAGGAAAAAGCAATTGTGGGAAAACCGTTTATCGCTCGCGCGTCCCTTCACTGGCGCATACACGTACTCGAGTACTCGGACCGCCGCGGTCTCATACCGCGGGCACACTTCGCATCAAGTGAGGCTATTTCCAACAATTGGCGAGTACCGGTATCCCATCGCGCCGTGCATACCGGGATCGTGCCAGTTCCGCTTTGGTGCTCTTGGCCCCCACGCTGCAGACTGCCGAACCGCCACGTGAACCGTTGGAGCCCCCGTTGAGGCTAAACAGGCTGGACCCGGCACAGTCTTCACCGTACAGTACGCACGATGAAACCCAGCTGGCAAAGAACAGGAGGATTTGGTGAGCAAAGATTTAAATGGTCAATGTTAGGCCTACGAAAACTACTGGCAATTGATTTTTGGTTGTTATTGGTTTAGTTTTGTTGCAGGTATTGTGGAGATTGTATATCCCTCGCAAGATTTGTTTCCTATTTGTGCTCTGTTTAACGCTTGCGGTGGGTGAGTAAAAAAAATGGAAGTTTAAGTCAGGAGATCAGTGGGGGGGAAGCGAAGGTGGGGGATTGTGACCGGTGCCTCGAGCGCCTCATGGAGTACGGTATGACAAGTGGATAGGTGGGCTCTTTTTTTCCTGTGTTGCGTTTTGCGATTACCCCACTGGGCGCGGTTTCTATAATAGCAAGATGGTAAATGTTGAAAATTTGGGCTGCAGAGGTAACGATTTACGGTGAGGACTTTAGGTAGTGGAGATGAAGATCATGAGTGATTGATTGTGATAAGTCGTTGGAGAGGAAAGACTTGAGGAAAGTTGTGTGTAGGAAGAAAGGTGTGAAGCGAGCGAAGGTCAAGAGAAAGGAGAAACAGGGGGGTGAAACCGCTTTCATAACTTGCGCGTCCTTTGACTAGTGCGTACGTATGACTCAGCGTCCTCAGAGTATGGCCATTAAACTGCCTTTTCCAACAGTAAAATATGTTGGAAATGATTTGTGGCGAGCCGGGCACTTTAAACGGTGAGCGGAATGAAGTGTTTGCACCGCCGCTTGATGGGTAGAGATAGTGCCGGAAGAGCACTACCGAACGTGAGAACGAAAGTGAGTCCCGCAACCAACAGCCAAGCCGACTGTGTGACTAAGCTTCGGCAAACAGCCTATGATATCCAACTCTCTGTCGATCGTTTTAAGATGGGGAGAGCGCATCAAGTGTCAAGAACAGAAAAGGAAAATGGAGGTGAGGTGAGAGGGTGACGCGGCAACGGGCTAACCGAGTTCAACCATAAGTTAGATTCCTGTTGGATATCCTGGGTTGTTCGCCGAAGCTTAGCCATACGATTGACTTGGTTGCCATCGGTTATGGGGCCCACATGTCTTCTTTGCGCTCTGTTTCGTTTCACTTCACCTCTCTTCTCTCCACTCAGCAAGTTCTTTCTACACAGTAAACTAAAACCAACGAAACTGCTCTTCACGCGACTCCCATTTTGACCTTGAATCTCTCTCTTGTTTTCACCCTCAGTAAAGTTCTGTCCGCACTATATCTGCCCATCAAGCGGTCTGCAAACACTTTATTCTGCCCACCGCTTAAAGTACTCGGCCGACCACGGATCATTCTAACAATTCCAACACTAACAAAATAAATAACGGCATCGGGTGATCTCCTATGAGGATGCACACTAGGAAAAGCTTACCAATCGGGTCTCACGTCAACAAGAGAAATCATTGGATCTTAGTGCGATACTCATGTCATAGCCAAGAATGCCTAGCCTAGCTGATCTTTTGTGGACTGGGTTGCTTCGGCTTGATAAACACAGAGGGCGGAAGATAGGATTACCTAACATCAGAATCTAAAGTGGAAGAGGCCGTTTTCCGGTATTTTATCCCCCTAGTGTAATTTACGGTAATTTACCATCAACCTTGTAAGGTACGGTAACGTACTGTCGGAGGAGCTGTTGAGAAAGAACTAGCGTGCTCGAATATCCTTAAACTTGCGTGGTTGTTTTGTCATAGGCAGTCATAACGTTTGTTAGAAAAATGGGCGGCTCTGTGGACATTCACAACCGAGGGAGACGAGAACCGGAATTGTTCTGAGGATGGGACTTTGATCGGGTGCTTCTTTTTACTTTCGTTTCCTTTTGATTTCCTGTCTATAGTGACATCCAAATACCTTCCTGCCAAACACCCACCAAAGAACGCCTGTCCCCGGGGGGGATCTGTCAGTACCGTATTTTTCGAACACTAACCGGGGGAGGTCTAATTGTACTGTACTTCCATTTTCATCGCGTATTCGGAATCAGGTAATATTAAAGATTTACGTCTTAATACTATGACCAAACATGGTAGTAGTAATTTCTGCTCTTTACATCATTTATTCTCATGCCAGGCCAAGCTTGTTCTCTTTTATTACCTCTTAGTTCACACACAGGTCATCTCCGCACCAAAATTGGTTTCCCATTTTGGAACAGCCATCACGAACCCATAGAAAGTATAGTGCTCATGCTCCTTGAAAGATTGCGGTGAACGGTGCCAGTAGCTGGTGAAGCCCATGTATGAGAATGGACTAACACCCCAGAATTTATTGCACCGTGCTTGAAAAGCGGCATCAAGGCTACCCTCAACCGTGAATGAACATCTTCCCTCATCCTACCGTCACAGTTGCCGTCACTATTTCCATAATGATCATTATTTTCACTTACCATCGGTTACATTATCCTCTTTGTATTAAAGACATCAAATCGTCGATATTTCAAATAATTCTGACACACCTTTCGGTACTTTTATAGCAACCGTATTCCGAATACACGATGAGAATAGAAGTACTCGTGTAGCTCTTGAACATACTCATCGTCGGTCGGGTGAAGTACCCGCCAAAACACACCAAAACTTAGCGAAACCAAGTCTCAACGAAACCCACAACATAGCAAGATCCTTAATACTAATAATTACCAAATTTCGCCTATGGGTAGCTAGGAGCTTGGTTATTCAGTCCATGCAATTTTGGCTATCATACAATTACATATGAATTGGCCCTTGTGGAGACAAACAAAAAACGAATTGTCCAATAGTCCATGCCAAGCCGTGGAATTCGTATGGGAGCCCACAGAAATAGGTACTTGATTACAAAACTGCAATTTTCTCCGGCCCACCAATGGCACGGAATAGGTCTGATTCGGTTGAATTTCAGTTTAGTGAAGTCAAGATATGCCTCTAGTGCTTTGGGCCCTTAGATACTTAATTGAGGTGGATATGATACTGTTTCGTGGTTGCAATAAATGGCCAATTTTGGTGTAAAAAGGGCAAGTGACGATAACGTGTACTCGGGGACAAGGGTAAGTATGGCGCGGTGCCACGAAATCTCTAGGTTTATTTCCTATTCTGGGGGTGCGCCCGACTTTTGCTGCCATACAAAAAAATGCCAGGAAACCCCGTTTGTATGGTGGAAAACCCTTAGTTACTGTACCGTAAAAACTCGAATAATTGGATGGCCTAAAATGCGGTTAATTTAAAGTGTGTACAAGTATGTATTGCGAAGTGATCTTCTTGTCTCAGTTAATATGGGTTTCATCATTACTTGGCAGCTAATGATGCTGTGTTTTCTCCCTTTTTGTCATCATCTATACCTAATTAGCTGCCAAGAAATCATGAAACCCGTATTAACTGAGACAAGAAGATCACAATACATACTTGTACAAGTGCCATGGGTGATGTTTTCGTACACCCCAACAAATACAGGGGTAGCCTAAGACATAGATTTGCTTGAGTAGGAGAACACCGGAGAACAAGCAGCAAACAAAATGAATGGTAAGAATACTAAGAAAAAAAATAAAAATAAGAGAAAGAGTGGGAAGCATAGAAGGATCAGTTATTAATATATATAAATGAAAAAAAAAGGAGGGCTTCTGTCCAGCCTTTAATACCCATATCCATTGTTTTATCTCTAATGTTTTACTGTTCGCTATTTTGTCTTTTCTTGGTCTCATTCAGTTAATTGCTTGGCGTTGGCTGTACGAAAACATCACCCATGGCACTTGTACACACTTTAAATTGACCGCATTTTAGGCTGTCCAATTATTCGAGTTTTTACGGTATATGGGGTGCGTCCGACTTTTGCTACCCCCTAGTACATGCCGTAGCTATGATATAACAAATGTATTCTCAAGCTGTTTACACTAAGGTGCCGGCAGCTTAGAATCAACCTCACGACAACTAAACTTTCCCAACTTTTCAACGAACAACAACATGCCATTATATTACTTATTCTTTCTGTATGATTCTACTAAAATCATCTAAATAACACATTTACAGAGCAAATTTTATTCTAGGCAAGTGGCTCTTGATATAATGGCTCTTAAAGGCCGGGCAAAATTTGTATGCACTTGGGTCTCACCCCCGAGGCGACGTCATGTTTTAGTCAATTCGGTATCCCATGGGGGGTCCGAAACTGTAAATTTTGTTGCCAGTACACTAGTCCTGTTCTGGGGGCATGTGATTCTTTGGGAATTAATGGTTGGTATGATGCTGAGTCACTTGATCGTTAAAAAGCTAGTATTCAACAACAAAAATAGCTTAGCTACTGATTGATCTGGGGCGGTATCCTCTCGAAGAATTAGCGTGCTGGCAACGAATTTTACTGTTTCAGACCCCCAAGGGATAAGGGTCGACTGAGGTAGACGATAGACTAAGAGAATTCACATGGAACTTAGTCACTTTTGAGGAAGGATCTGAAATATCACTTTCACCGCTCGCACTTCGTTCATTCACTTGCTCACAGTTATCTAAAGCTAAACCGATGGTAAAGACAGGCGTGTAAGTAAAACACAAATACCGCGTCCTGATCTTTCCATATATCAACTATCTCTGTATTCTCCTACATGTCCTTGTTCCTCCGTACTCCCGTGATAATAGAAGGAAGACATGTCGGCATAAGTTGTTGGAAAATAGTCCGTATCCGAAGTATCTGCATATCTCCCAAGTGATCATTCGCACTCCCGAAACAAAGACAAGGGCATCCGTCTAACAGTTCTGACCGTCTGGCAACAAGATCTAGGACGGTGGAGCATTCTCTCAATGCCTTTGCACCGTCTATCAGAGAATGATGCCGGTTGAGACGCCACCCTCAAGTTTTATACCCGGAGGACAAAAGTGCATGAGTTTTTATGTAACGGAACCGTCGCAGGGGGGAAGTCTTCGCATTAGGAATAAAACACGTAAAGCACCAACTACCACAACCACGCCTCTACGGACCCCCGGCTTGGAGTCCCAGCATGCCCAAGTCAAGTCTCCCTTAGAACTCACAGTCTTAGTAGAGAAGATAGGGTTTCTTGCCGGGCTTCTGGTCATATGCACAGCAGCTCTATCTCAGTTGATGGTGGCCGCCGGGTACCCAGGTTGTGGCCCGCAGTGGACCCACCCCGCCGTAATAGACCCCAGGTTAAATCCACCCTTTATAAGCGTATGAGGCAAAATTCGTGCCAGGTGGGGTAAGGCCTCTGCATCCTTCTCGGTATTCTTTCTTTGGCGTGTACTGGTATGTCGTATGGTGGGAGTTGGAGAGGATTCTTGTCTTGCGAGTTTTGGGGTGATTTTTTTATAGCTATGGCTGCGTTTCACGAAAACTCATGCACTTTTGTGCTCCGGGTGTATCACCAAAAATTACCGAATTAGATACACCGGAGGACAAAAGTGCATGAGTTTTCGTGCAATGCAACCATCGCCAAAAAAAACTCACCCCAAGACCGATGAAGGCCAGAATCCAACAATGCCTGCAACACAACATACCAGGACATGCCAAAGAATGAATATCGAGAAGGCTGCAGACGCCTTGCTCTACCTTGTATAGATTTAGCCTTCTAGGCGGATAAACCGGTGATGGGTGCTAGTCTAGCAGAGCAAAGCAAGTCTACCGCGGACAGAAGCCCAAGTTACCCTGCCGCCACCATCAACCAATACGAAAATAGTGGACCTCCACGATATTCTGGGTGGACAAAATTAACCGAACATCAACTACGAGGAAAAACTTTGGATATGAAAATACCACTCCCCCACCGACGCTACAGTACTGATAGCCATAATGAATAAAGAAGACTATTGGGCCCAACTGCAGAAGAGGAAGCTTAGAATCCTATACAAGAAGGGGTGGACCAAATGGTTTGGTTTTGGGGTTGAAGTGCTGGGTGCTGGGGGGGTATTTTGTTGCCGTGCTTCTTTTGTGTTCGGTTAATTTTGTCAATGCACAATATCATATCAGACTTCCTATTGAAAATAGGCGTTCGGATATGCAGGTCCTATCAGGATTCACACACAGTACTCCCAAACCAGATATTTCACTCCTTTGCTTGCCCAAGCTCACACCTACACCTCCGAACAAATCATCCTATCATCATGAGACATCACTCTTGCCGTCCTCTGCCGCCCCCTGGCGTCCCCCGGCCGTCCACCCCCCCCTGCCCTGAACTAACATGTCTCACCCTGTAGGGCCCGCCGACGGCAGTCTTGCCCTGCGGCCGCCCAGGACGGGCTACAGATTGCTGTCCCGTCCCGTCCGGGGCTCCCGGCAGTCCCCCCGGACGGCTAGGAACACTGGTGGTCAGCTGTCGGGTTGCGAGTTGTTTGTTGCCAACTAGTGCGGTTGGACGGTTCCCACACCTCTTACAGAAAACATTTGCCAGTAGTCGAGCCTCTTGCTAGCCCTACTGAATTATGTGACTGCGGTCGAATATGCTGGTCCATGCAAAACGGACTGTTTTCAAGTGTATCTTGCTTTCTAAAAGCAATCAACCTTAAAAGTTGGAATTCTACAGAAATATGGTCAAGTCCTATGGCCTCTCGAACCGTCTTTTCTCCTCAGTCTATCAATTTTGTTCCTCCCTAGTAAGCTCTGTTTCCCTCTAGATATATCACTTGCGATATCACTAGTGAAAATGGTCAAAAATAGGGTATTGAATAGCAACTGGGATGGATAGGGCACGACGTCTTCTCTTCGTTATTCCTGCTAATCCAGCGGTAAGTACAGAGGTATATATCAAAAAGAAAACCAAGCTCTGATCCTTCTATCGATCACCACACGTCTCCACTCTCTTTCCTCCAGTTCCAAAACAGAAACAAAAGAAGGAAACATTCTGCCTAGTCTCTGAACAAAATAAATGTATCACCAAGACTCCCGCTCTCTTGTGCCTTTGATCCAATGCCCAACACTTGTTCTGGCTTCATCTCCATTTTCCGTCATGAATTTCTTTTCTTTCAACAGTCTATGCTCTATCCCACCCGTCAACGGGAACATATTTCCCGTGCTCTCGCCCTTGCATGAGACAAATGAAACTATACTATGACGAGGAGAATAAACTGATTTCCAACAATCACAACCTTCGTAATTCACAATTCTATTGTGTACCACAGACCTTCATTGACTCTGACTAATTTTATCCAGTCATGATAGCAGAATCTCTGGTCGGCATTATATCATTACCAGTTCCCGTTGCCTTATTACTGCACACCATCTTAGACTCTTTGTCAGTGAGCTCAATTGTCCAGTCCATTTCTCGTTGATTTCATATGGGATGAGAGTCCACGGGAAAGGACATGTGGACTGACTTATATCTTAGTGTCTCTTCGTGTGACTGCCTCAGACAAATGGGTGGGAACTGTCAGGTCCCTCTACATGGTGTGTGTAGTGTGGGCGGCCTGCCTGTCCGATGAGAGAGGGGTGGACTCTGCGGGTAATAGGCCAGGACTGCAGGTTACATATTGGAGTTATCTATCAATAGATGGTTGCTGGAATCTGTGGTTGTCCTTTAAGATGGCGCCTCTCTCAAAGGAGAAACTCTGTTGTACTATAGCCTGGAACACACGCGGGAATACGGGAAACCTTTTGAAGTGGCTTTCTCCCAATTGCGAAAAAGGCGAATGGTGGAAGGGCGGGTATGAAACAAAACTCCAAGATCAAAGCAATACTAAAGACAGATGGCCAACACACAGCTCAGCGAGGCGAATTTGTCTTCGATTCTTCTCTCTCATGCTCACAACTTCACAATACTCGATGATCAACTAACTAAACTAATTAGTAGCAAAAGCAGGTGTATAAACAAAACAGCACCAATGCCATCCTCCGATTCTCCTATCCTCTTACCTTTGGATTAATTACGACACAGCTTCATTCTGTTCCACGCATGTACCCCTTTCCCTTCCGTTATAATATGATGCTAACAAAGAACAGAACAAATGTCACAACCAGTGTTCGCAAGCGGCCAGGTCGGCCTGCAGATAGCCGGCCGGCTTTCAGTCCGGCCAGGCCAGTCCAGTGTGAGACAGGCTTGGGCTTCGTAGGCCAGGCTTCATGGGTGCCTGGCGGTGCAGGCAGGCTTTCGGTATATTCCATGTGACAAGTCGATATTTTGTTAATGTGTGGGTGACATCTGCAGATATCTGAAGATACCCGCAGATATCTGAAAATGCCCGCAGATATCTGTTAGTTTTTCAGGCTTGAGCCACACCATTTAAAAATAATAATATTCTGATAGGGTTTAGATATCCGGGTAGACAGAGAGGAGGTAGTTTCTTGTTTTCTCTTATCACTCAATTTATTGCTATGGTACTTTGGCAAAATTAGAGCCTGTTTGGATGTGATGGTTCCGTTCCGTTCCCCCATACAAATCGCCCTTTCCCTTCCGTTTCAAAATGGAGAGAAGGCCATTTTCATAGTAGAAACGGTCCCAAACGGCCCTTAACCATTCACCCATGATCGACGGCAACGGCCGCCCTTCCAACACCACATAAAGAAATTTCCTCAGATCGAATATTAATTTCTACTAGGTATTCTACTATGTATTTACGTTTTTAATTTATTTTTTGGTTTTCATACTAGTGGGGCTGGTGGGGGAGCGCTGTTCTCACGTTAGCCATGAGCACGATCATGAGAGCAAGGGTGAATGGAAAGAAAGTTTCCTCCTCGCTTGCGCGTTGATCCAGTCTTTTGTGGCCGTAACTCTTGTTGTTTCATCTTCTTATCTTATATCAATCACATCTTATCACTCGAAAGCATGCAGATATCTGCTGTTGTAATTGTGCCTCAATATGTGAACGCGGAACCATAAAGACTTCGCACAACTTCTGCTCGCCGTATCATTCTTGCTTATTATCCAAAGAGAAGGGCCAAAAGGCCAAACATATATAGGGAATGTAAGTGACCTCATCCGTCATGAAAAGTAACCGGTTTCCTGTCTTCAGCCCCGAACGCATCATCATGATGTGTTTCAACTAAGTGTACGCCTCCAAACCTGGAGAGCGCAATGAAGCCTAGCTGATACAAAAATAGCTACTCAGTAATCAAGACCCAACTGATGATGTCTCACCACCACAAAAGATGCAACCCAATAGAGCGCAATGGTATAGGAAAGAAATGCTTTAGACAAAGCCGTTGTTTGAGGACAATGGAAGACTCAGACAATAATCAGAAATTCAACATCTGCAGTCCGGCCAGGCCCGGTCGGATAGGCCCTGAAAGCCAACCGCAAAAGAAGCCCAGACCTGCCACCCTAAACCCCAAGCCTGACCGGACTGGCCGCTTGCGAACGCTGGTCACAACGAAGGCTTCTTCGCCGTGCATAGCCTCCGTGCATCCGTCTGTCCCTCCCGGATAGTTCTGGCGCTGCACTGATCCCAAGAGCATATCCGGAGAGTTTGCCTGAGTAATACAGGACCCGGCGCTTAGCTACAGATGTCGAGCAACCCCAAAGGCATCCAGTGCTTTCCCATATCGCTTCCCGGCAGGTGGATGCATCGGTTCTCCGAAGCTCTTTGACTGAACGATCCCGGGATAGGTTATGTCCATGTCCTGTAGGGTTTGTTTGCCAATCAGCATAGCTTTCAACAAGACCCTGATGCTGTAGATGCCTACGGGGCTGTTGGGACGATCAGGATCACAGGCTCTTATCCTATTATGTCCTGCCCCACACTGATTCCTGCCTCTGAAATCCTGTCACTTTTACCCCTCAATGTCTGGGAATTACTTTCTTTGTTTCACATTCCAACAGGTAATCTGAGAGACGGGGTATTACTTTCTACTTCATAGAGCTCTTCATCTACTTAGAGAGTCGGTGTTCGCTATACCCGGTCGCACTCAGTGCTCTCAATGGTCCGGAGCTCCAGTGTTCCCAACCGTCCAGGGGCCCGACAGGCCCCGGAGGACGGACTGCCAAGACCCCTGGACCGGACGGGACGGCGGAAAATGTCCCGTCCCCGTCCGCAAAATCTAAAGACGGCCGTTATTACCTGGGACGACGGGCCCGGCAACCTGAGACAATAATGTGTGGGGGTGCATGGAGACTGGGGGCGGAGTGCTGGAATTAGAGTAAACGGCAGGGGACGGCGGGGGACGACAGTGGATTTTGAATGACGACCGGGGACAGTAGGCGACGGCGGGGGACGGCGCGGGACTGTCGGTGAATACCGGTAACGGCGATGAAATACAGGAAACTGTGGGTGCTAGTGGGTTCGAGCGCAGGATAATGATCCCAGAATTATAATCTCAACTGGACTGGCGTATTAGATGACTCCAAGGTCCAATCAGCCATATGGTATTCGTGTCTCCCATTGAATTACAAAAAGGGGGAATAAGTTAATGAGATATCGGAAACGAATCCCGAGGGGAAGGAAAGTCAATAATTGGTCAAAATAGAAGATGGTACCGGGTAAAAACCACAAGTTCCACTGAGGACAACAATTTGGCACAAAGTTTGACTTCAACTATTTTTCCTATCTTAACCCCATGTTATTTACAATAGCTATTCGGTATGTCAATTCCCCTGGAGGATCCCCCATCACAAGAAACCGTTTGGGATTTTGATGTTAGTACGGTTCCCGGTATACCCAACTTAACACTCCAGAGCTCCGTCCAATTCGGAGCATTGCGGAGTCCCCCGGCCACAGCAACAACCCAACTACGGGTATTCTGAGTGGTGCGCAGGGTGGGCTCATATTCTGGCTCAATGAATCAAAAAAGCCGAACTGAGACATTACAGGGGTAACATCCCGGCGGGGACTGCGGGGGACTGCGGGGCCCGACGTCCTTCACTCTGAATGCCCGGGCAATTTGGCTGGAGGACGGGACGGGACGACAAAAAGTCGTCCGTCCTCGTCCTAGCTCAAGACGGACGGACTGCCCCGTTGGGAACACTGCGGAGCTCCCGTGGTGGTTGACTGGGGCACCCCCAAGAGTGGTGGATGAGGCCGACAGAAAAATGCTGTCCGCCATAGTCCGGGAAACCTCCCGTCAGTGGCCATAGCTAAGAACTACAACCCCTGCAATATAAGGCAAACTCGAGAGGCGGACTGCGCGGGACTTCCGGGCAAATTCTTTTGCCCTAAATGAAAGTAGAGATATATATAAAAATAAAATAAAATAAGTGGGTTCTATTCTAACCACTAGAGAGAATTGGCCCATATACGAATAGTGTTACCCCAAAATACCCCATAAGTGCTAGCAGCCAAAAGTATATCGGAAATATGGTAGATTCTGGAGGTATAGTAACAGTGATACAGGAAGTCCATTTCTACAACTCCCAATACCATCTTGTTCACTAAGACGTGCCATAAAGGTCTTTCACACAATCGGCTATAGCGACCCCACAACCCCAGCATGGATGCTAACTGTCAGGTTGCATATCAACCCCCATATCCACCAATCCAAACCTGAGCAGGGTTCCGAATAGTCCGACCGGTCAAGTCTTGGAGGCGGGACCGGGCTGGCCAGTCCTGGTGATAGCGATGACTGGACCCGACTAACTTGGGTGGTCCGGTCCGGTTTGAACTGGTCCCAGACCAGTCTTTATAAAAGATCGCATGAGTCTGAATGGCACAAAGCCCAACACTCGCTAAGAATAGAAGTATAGCTATACTAGGATCTTAAAGTCGCTTGTCACGCTATGAATCAACAGCCCCTCAATACAAGTTGATAGAATATCCTGGAGAGGATAATATGCGGTGGAAATACGATTACCTGATGGATAAGTCGCATCCAATACAGGTATTGTTGCATGAGGTCATGTAATATCACTCACTTAGTGAACCAAAAATAGTGTAGCAACGCGCAATCGTTTCAACTGAGAAGTAATGATAGCCGACAATCAAGATCATAGATTACCGCCAACTATTACAAGAATGATCGTAAAGATATAAGCAAGCTATATAGTGTGGTGGTCTGGTTCCGCTTCACCAAGCTTCCACTCTCACCACACTTCCGCAACAAAGAACAAAGGCATTGAAAGAAAGTATATTGGAACAAAAGGAATAATAAAGAAAGTGTAAAGAAAACAAAAAGTTGTACTCGGCTTGAGAATAATATAGAAACTTAGAAGAAGCATTTGAGAGGAGAAAGAAACCTATACCAACAAATAGTTCAATACTCGAGAACCTATTTTTGCCACCCCTAATCTAAGCGAGGCACTATCTCCACCATATAATTCATGGAAACAATAAGTTTAATTAAGAAAAGCTTTATTTGAACGTAATATATAGTGATAAAAATAGCATATCCTATTGCTTGGCAGGCCTGGTCAGACCAGTCTTGGTCAAGTCGGTTTCAATAATCCTGACTGTCCAGTCGGTCTAATTTCCACCATTGGACTAGACTTGACTTTCGACCGGACTAGCTAGTCCAGTCCAGTCTTCCGCAGACCATTCGGAACCCTGAACCTGAGTCATGACAAGGGATACAAAAGCGAGTGACATGGGAGAATACTAAAAGCCAAGGAAACAATACTACAAGGAGTGTAACACCGATACATTAGAAGAAAAAATGTGACATAGAGGCGATCAGAGCTGGGTGGGTAATCCATCTTTTTTCAAGACCAGTTACTATAGGAGGACCACATGGGCCTCTGGGCGGACTATGGGATATGGGTGCCTGAAGGTAACTATGGGTTACTACGGGTGACTACCGGTGATGTCAGGACATACCAGTATGAATTATTTCACTCCCGGGACAGTTAAGCTTTATTCCTTTGCGGCGAGTTGCAGGGCAAGTTTAGGAAGGGGCAAGATGGTATGGCACAACGTCATCCACTGCTGTCCTCCTTCAAGATGGACAGACTGCCCCCCCCACTATCCATTGGAGAGACTTTTCGACTTCCAAGTGCGAGGCTCAGTGTGCCAAGCAGTCATGATAGAATTCTTTAAAATAAAGCGTCAAATTACCAGCTCAGTCAAGTCAGGTAACATACAAGAAGTAGGTTAAAACATAATAATAATCAGAATGAAGCTCAAAAGCATGCTAGGTAACACAATCTCATGGGGGTAAAAAAAAACACTGCGATAATGTCTATGAATAAATTAAAGGTAACTTGAAATCTCTCGAAAGTGGCAGAGCTAGGAGATGATGCGTTTGTTCAAAATGTGAACGCCAGGGGCACAATCTATTCTATGTGGATAATACTGCGCAAGTGCGAGGGGGGTTGCGAGGCACGCTTGGTGAGGAGTAGAGAGCAGATTTGGTAGGAGTTCTGGTTCTT
>Ga0307517_10006570_pt1 | contig 17174 bp, 18 predicted proteins | sample 23_EM_MG_FD_194515 | JGI IMG/M metagenome (GOLD analysis project Ga0307517, IMG submission 194515) | Populus trichocarpa ectomycorrhiza microbial communities from riparian zone in the Pacific Northwest, United States - 23_EM | ecosystem: Host-associated > Plants > Roots > Unclassified | place...
CGCCATGGCGACGAATAGGAGAGGAAAAGTGGGAGGGGGTTTTGATCCGGACGCAAAGCGGGGTAGAGTTGAGATTGTATGTGAAATGTAGGGGGGGGGAAGAAGTTTGCGAGAAGCGTGTCCTATCCCTTGGTCGGAACCAAGGGCCTTATATAGCCATCTTCTCCTAACCCTATCCCTGGTGACTCATCAGCTCGTACTACACAACTCTCTATGACTCGTATTAAGTCATAGCGCGAAATCCATCAATGACTCATATAAGTCATCGCGTAACATTCCGTTAACCAATCACAACCCATAAAACAAATCATGTACTCGAGCGAGTCACATGCGTGAAACCCATGACTCATAATATGAGTCATGTGCGACAATCATTACATCATATGACGTCACAATCGTGAGTCATGAAACAATCAACCAATCATAATATGACAATGACTCGCGAGTGCGAAGTCATGTGAGAACTATGAGTCAAGCGACGTCATAGTGTGAAATCCAACATACCTTATGACTCATAAATATGAGTCATGTGAAATCTGCCTTGCTTAGTCATGATTTGTGACAGATGCATCTTGATAAAGTTGAAATGCCATTGGCCACAGACCAAGTCCAGACAGAGGTTGTTTTCTTCTTGACGATTGTTGTCATGCATCCGGCGCCGTAGGCATGGGGCCACTAGCTCAATCACCAGGGCTCTCTGACATCGAATCTTCTTTCGTTGCTTGTCAACCTTGTCCTGTGTGCGTTTTGTTACTAGAAATTCTAAGAAGATATCTTTTAGCTTATGAAACTGGTGCAGATAATCTTCCATGTAGGCTATGGTGTCAGACGTGTGGCTTCGGTACTGCGCCATCATATTGAAGTCGACCAGTGCCCTGACGCATCTGAGAGCACGTTTGAAAGGGATTACTTGTGCACCTCCAGGCTGCCGGAGTGCCATGGCGAGAACTCGCAAAATACAGCACCCCAGATTACACATCTCTTTCCCTTGTCACTGTGTAACTTCACCGTAGGCTTTTTTGGGGACCAAGAATCCTAGGTATGGCGGTAATGCCTTCCAAACGTCGTCAAAAGCCTGCAGTCGCCCATGTTTCTTCAGAAAGCCTTGGATCCAGTCCATCATGTGCTTGAACAGCCCGAGATAAATGGCATGGAGCATGTCTGGCTTGTACAGATCAGACGCCAAAACCCTGTTGAGGTGGTGAAAGATATTTTGGCCGATACCAAGATTGTCACACATGATGTGCTCGTCGTCGGACTCCGAGCCTGAGTTCTGATTTTCAGGTTTGTATCGTTGGTATCTTGCGTAATCTCTGGTTTGATGGCTTCTGGCATTTGTTCCTAATTCGCAGGTAGGCACTTCCCATTTAGGCCAGGCGTTCGTCTTTAACCCGTCTAGTGCCACATTTTCCATATGGTCGGCGATCCACGCAGAGAGAATTGGAAAGCACTGTCGAACCTTGCCCTCGGCGCAGTCAATGGCCATGCCGGTAAGCGCTAGGTCCTGTCGGGGTGTGAAGATGAGTTTGAATACATCTTCTAGGGTGTCAGTGTTGATTTTTCTCTGACGTTGGTCGGCTTTGGAGGACTTTGAGAGTTTGGGAGGAATGGGCAATAAGGCGAGAAGCAGAACAGCCATTGAACCTCGGCTGTTGTGCCTGGCCGATTGAAGATTTCCGCTCGTAATATAGACAGGCCACGATTTCTTGTCACCCAAGAAGTTGGTAAGCTCGTCTGATCCGACATCCTAATTATTGGAATAACAGTAGCACCAGGTGGAAGCGTCACCTATAATCAGGCAGCCAACGTCACAGCAGAAGCGGATGGGTTGCTATACCGGACGTCCCACCACCAATCCGCCGTATGCATTTCTGCATATATTCTCTACCCGCTGGAGTCATATTCATGCCGTGGCGCGTATACCAAGTCGTCTCGGTATGCAATCTGGCGAAGGAGATATCTAACACAACCTAGTACGTTGCCGTAAAAAAATGGCAAAGTTCTTTGGCTATCCACAACCTGTCCTTTGAACCATTGCAGATATTGACTGTACGGATCCAGTAACCGGGGATGGTTCTCCAGCCTGTGCATGGAGCTATACTCGACTGATTCAGCATCTCCTAGGCCACTCGAGATGTATTGATTGAATCTTGATTTGGATACTTTTCCCTCCATGAACAAGGATGCCAGTTTAAAACCTTGTTCGCTATTGAAAGGTGCTCATAGGTCGTCCCACAGGTTGCTGTATTCATGCTCAAAACCGTCGACGTCTCTAATTACTTGCCCAGCATCTTCATAATAAATCGGTTTGCCTGCAAAGGGTGACGTAGCGTCAGCGAATACTTTAGTATCAGACTCGTATGCAATGTCTCACGAAAATTCATCAGGCTCCAATCCAGCAGGGCCAGGATCAGATTCACAGTCTGAATCCTGGCGCTCGCTCACGTCTGGGTTGTGGGATATGCTTGATTCCATATTGATATATTCTACAGTGGACGTGAGGACAATGTCTAGACCTGCGTGCCCATTTAGCAGGTGTGTCTCATATGCACCAGACCAGGTGTACTTTCGGCGGCAGAATAGACATTTGCTAGGCATGGTTCAAGTTTGACTTTGCTCAGTTGATCCCTCGGGCTCCGTGTAGATTCGAGGGTGCAGCTATGTCGAGTGTTGACACCAACGCGTATTGATCGCATCTAGGGCCAAGAGGCGCGCAGGCGATAATCATGATCTAGTCATTGATAGTGTTAGCGTAGGCGTCACGTGGTATCAGCTGTGGTTTCTTTCAACAAATGAGACGAAAAATATTGTGTTCCCGCCCGAATGTGTTCATCATGTTTCATTTGTTCACATGGAATCATACAATGAAAGAGTTCTATCATAGAGGGTCAGATTCGCGTTTTCTTATCAAATCATGAAACGAATTCATCATTCTTTCACATCACCTAGAGGATCTGGGAGTTTGATATATAAAGTGAATTGATCACGATACTAGATGGGCTTCATACCAAGTTTCATCTGACACTCAGAACCCCCACAACAGCCACCGTTATCACATCACAAGTATCCCTAAATACTGCCATTTATATACACCAAGAATCCTCGGATGTGGCGCAGAATAACAACATTGTAGGGTGCGCCCTCATGCCAGCCGGAGGTGCGCAGCAGCCGCCGCCGGCAGGTCAGACCTATCACCTCCCGCCTTTTACTCTGGGTGGGGAGTATTCTCATCGACGCCCCGATCGTCGATTGATTAACCATCATAAGTTGAGCATGGACATCCCCCATCACCCCAAAAACCAGCCCCCCTGTATACCTTTGTTGGCAGGATGCTGTCAAAGATCAGCTGTTAGCAAGGGGCTATATTTCAGATAATTGGCACTTGCCAGACGCCGAATTCCGGCAAATCGTCGCAGGCATGAGGAGATTGAAACCTGCGTGTGATGAACTCGCCACTGCATCAGCAGCCAATAATATGGCTAGTATGCATGAGATCGATGAGGCAGTTCTTCAATTGGTTAAGGACTGTGGGAAGAAGTTGACCAAGACCATTGAGACCAATAACCAGGTGCCGCCACCCGGCCCGGGTGTCCCCACTGCGCAAGTCATTCTGAACCCAATATTACTACCTCTCAACGCACCACCTCAGTGCCAGTAGAGTATTGCAACAGGTGTACCAAACGCTGGCCCAGTTGTCCAAAATGCTCCGCAGGCCAATGCTCCTGGGCCAGCCCAAATGGTACCTGCTACCCCGGCGAATCCCCAAGCGCAGGACAATCCCCCACCCACAGGCCCGGTGAGCCCCCAAGTTCAGAAGAATGGTCCCGGGCCGGTAAATATTCCTGCGCAAATCCAAGCCGCTCCCCCAATGGGCATTCTCAGTAGGCCACTGGGGATGCAACATGCTCCCCCGGCGAATCCCCAAGCCCAGCACAATCCGCCACCCCCAGGCCCGGCGATCCCCCTAGCTCAGAACAATCCTCCCTGCGCACCGAATCCCCAAGCGCACAATAACCCCCCACCCGCAGGCCCGGCGAATCTCCAAGCTCAGAACAAACCTCCACCCGCACGCCGGGCGAATCCCCGACCTCGGAATGTTCTGCACTCGGGGCCGAAATATCGCCACCCACCGTCAAATACTTCTGCAATAAACCATCTGGCTCTTCCAATGCTTATCCCTGGTATGCCAGTGCTGGTCCAACATGCTCCGGCGAATGTCGAAGCTCCGAACAATCCTCCCGGCTCAGCCAATCCCCAAGCTCCGAACAATCCTGCCATCCAGGTAGTTATTCCTGCGTGAATCCAAGCGGTTCCCCCAATGGTCATTCTAGGTACCCCACTAGGGATGCAAGATACTCGTCCGGCGGATATCCCCGGAGCTGCGGCACTGATGGTGGAGGATCCGGGGTTTGAATACCCTGGCATGGCACGACAAGTACCTCGCGTAGTGTCGGAACTGTCCCAAATTACGGACTTTTTCCCAACAATTCAGATGTGTTCTTTTTTTAACTTACTGACTTAGGATATATATATTGGAGCGCTATGCTTGCCCAACCACGTGCTGTTCGTATTGTTTGGGTCCGTAATTCGGCAGACATCGACACACCACAACCAAATTATCGCCTTCTCCATTGGCGCAATCCTCATATCAAGAGGGTATGTTTTGCTGAGTTAAATTCCTATAACATACACAGACTGTCAGCGATTATTTCGAGAACTGTGCCACACAACGGGATTCGCTACATACTTGGCGTAACTAGTGAAGGCCGCAACGAGCTATGTCTTCGTCAGGGGTTCCCGTTATCTTATATAAATTACGTCTTCATCGAGAATGATGAAGACGTAAGAGCCTGGCTGCTGTCGAATCCAGTTCTCCAGGATGCATTCGATCTGTTGGTCTATTGTCATCGCCGATATACTGCGGACAGGGTACCCACTCCGCTCTTGAGAAGGCACAACTATGTTCCTGAAAATGCCATCACCGATTGGGCACGGCAAGCAGGGGCACGTACTGGCATTCAAGCCCCACAGAATGACGTGAGACCTGACCCCGGCCCAGCCAATGCTGGCGGTAACCAGGCAAATGACTCCCCCCTTTTTCTCCCGGTATCTAGCCGTTCATCATCTGATGTCTCGGACGCCGTCGAGGGATGTGAAGCAATCATCGGAACACCACCATCCCCCGTTGCAGATCCCACCGAATCCCCTCATTTTCGTATACCCCTGGCTATTCAATCGCCATCCAAAATGAATACCCACTATGGGGGGGACCTGGGGGGCCACTGGCGGGTGAGACTACGCATGTCAAGGTACCGAAGCGTGGAGCTCCATCCGTTTCGGAAGATTGGGAGCATTTGAATAACAAATTGCGTCAATCTTCAAATATTGGCCAGTGGTTGAAAGCAACGGAGGACCTGAAGCATCGGGCACAGTTCGATGACGAAAAAGATGACGAAGACGCCAGTCCTGTTTAAGAGATTGCGTTGGACATTGTCCGCCGAGTGTGGTGGATCGGAGTGTGGTCCATCTGACGGCCCCTCGTTTGTATGCTAAGTCTACTAAGACATATATTAGTGATTTCAATTTCTGTTGGATAGATTTCATAGAGTAGTACCTAAGAGTTTTGGAATAGTGTTTAGATCTTGCTTCGATGAGTTGCTTCGTCTGGGTTCCCACATGGCGTAGTATGATAGCTTGTGGTCTTGTGTTCAGGTTCAGGCCAGGAGCTAGGGTCTTGGCTGACTCGGACACCAAGAGACGCCACTGTACGCGATGTCTCTTGGCGCATGCATACTTGTGAGACTTAAAACACTATCTCACGGGGTGCTGCAAGTCACCCGTGACAATCAAGACTCAGTACTTTTCATGATCGTTCGACAACCTAAGATCTATATCTTTATCCGCCGTCATTGGCAAAGTGCCTTCGTTATCTATCTCACGATACAGTATCCATCCCATACAGATCCAGATCTACATCACAATGTCGGGGTATACCCTAAGTCGCATTCTCTACTTGTACATCCCCTAGGGCTCACCGCCAGCGGAATGTACAGCATCGGTGAAATCCATATAAAGACCCCTCCGACCCCTCCCTCGCTCCACGCTCCGTGCCCTCTACACCTCCAGTCATTGAAATCACCACTCCACGTCGTTCAGTGCACGATCCCCCTTTGCCCCCTATCTTCTCCTGCCCTTCATGCTTCCCCTCCCTGATCTCCCATCGCTACGATGGATGGACTCCGTCCCCTCCCCTTTTCAAGGACCTCTTCAAGGGCTCCCTCAAGACAGGCATCGTCCCCAGACCTCACCGAGTCCCACCTCTAGATACGCGATCTCGTCCGCGAGACCCGTCAGAGGCTGAACTTTACCTCGGTCCAGCTCCCCATCCTCGACGACCAACAACTCCCTGTACTCTCTGACGGTGAGACCATTCTCGTGCCCCTCTGCTGCTGGGCTCTCAACACTGTCGCGGCCATGACGCATCAGCTCGACACCATAACAACACAATTGAGCACCATCCAATCAATTGTTACAACCCTGCCAACCTAGCCTGGTCTACAGGGAACCCTAGAACCTATCAACGCGGCCATACGTGACCTGTCACATAGGGTCTCGGTCCCCCCGCCCCAAGCGCCCGCCCCCTCTCGGCCTCCTGTTCTCCTGACTGGTACCACCAGACGCCCTGCACGCGGCCCCACTCGGCCAGCTGTTCCTCCGGCTAATGCGGTCGCACACAATCACCCCACACTGCCCCTACCCATGAATAGAAACTGCACGGCCCCCCCCAACACGGCCTCCTCATCCGCTTTCGATCCGGACATACCAAAATGACCCTGTCACACGCTCCTTTTATGGCGACCCCCAGGCATACGCCGATAGGGTTCTCGACTCGTGGGAGGCCAACGCGTTTCGAGAGGCGAAGTACCCCGATCCCACCACCTTGGTAGCAGGGCACCTCACCCCTGACTGCCCCAAACCCCACCCGTCGTATGCCAAAGCCGCCAGTTCCCGGGCTCCAAAAGGCAAGACGAATAAGACCTCCCTCACCGCCGCCAAAGTCGTGTCAGCAAGCAACAGTGCGCCTACTACCCAGGCACCAAAGTCGCTCCCTAAGGCTGAAAGCAGGTTCTACGCTCCCCATTCCTCCCCCTTCGAGCACCCACAAGCGTCTCTGATTGCTGCCACTTTCCCCAACATAGCTGCTCGCGTCCTAAGGGATGCGAACTGTATCCTCCCCCTCGCCGTCACGACAAACGTGAATGACCGAGGATCTGTTACCCTCTTCGTCACCGAGCCTGCCACCTCTGCCGCCGCCTTCGCACCCTACTTCGACGCCCTGTCTGCACAACTCAATAAGACTTTCCCGGTTGGTGAGTCTTCCTGGTTGCCCTTCCCCCTCGCCGCCAACGAGGCCCAACTCACCATCCACTCCCTCCCCATCGCCTTCCTCCCGGAAGACCCGGATGAAGTCTTTACCTGCCTCTCGGAGTGGATCCTCAACTCCAAAAACATACGCATCCTCGCCGTCAGATTCCTGATCCCAAACGCACAATCCAGGGAGGGCAAGTCAGCCACCTCCGTCATCGTCGCTCTCCACCCCGGGGACGTCCCAGCGATGGGCTTCGCGATCCGCCTCTTTTCCCGCTCAGGAACGGTTGAGCGCGCTTACTCCTCCAATAGGTACACGCAGTGTAAAGACTGCTGGGGATATGGCCACGTCGCCCCTAGATGACCTCATACCGATCCGGTCTGCCCCCGCTGTTCCCTCCACCACACCTGTGCGTCCCACCGATGCCCCAACCCCACCTGCACTGGAGGTGGCCACTTTAAGGCTACTCCTGGCTGTGGCTCTTCCTCACCACGGTGCTGCATCAACTGTGGCGGGCCTCGCACTGCGACTAACAGGGATTGTGACACCCGCCCGTCTCTGCCCACTCACAGGCGTTCGACCGCTGCCGAACCGATTGTCCCTGCGCCCCCCACTGACGATGAAATGGACACGGACGCAGACAAGGATGACATCTCGCCCCCCGCTTCACCCACGCGCGCTCTCCAGTCGGTGTTCGAGATGGCTACTCCAAGAGCCAGAAGGTCAACGATACTTCCGGCCGCTTTAGGGCCCCAACAAGGCAGCCGGTCGCTCCCTCCCGCGGAGCCCGCTAGCCCCTCTCCCATGAGAAGAACCCCATCGGGCCTGCCCCGCTAATGCAGCACAACTCTACATCGCGGGGTGGCGAGCAGGCCTGTCCCCACCCTCGGAAACCCTTCACACTCGTTCAACACAACTGCCTCGGTGTAACGGGGGCACTCTGTAGGATGACGGATCCTAAGATTGCGACTGCACCGAAGACTCAAGGTAGAAGTCAACATCAAAATAAAGATAAAGATAATTCAAAGTAGAATCAAGCGGTAAAAACTTAATATCGTTAAGCCTGAAAGCTTCACTCAATAAGTTCTCTGGAGGATCGTTGGTTATCAGAATAGGGTGTCTCTCGCTTTAGTTAAGTAGAATAATGTAAAGCCTGAGGACACCCGTCAACCATTCTGACCTTTCGTTGAGCATCCTGCTCAACTCAGGGCTGTCCAACTCACCCGCCTAGAGTGGGCTAACACTCGGAGGCAGTCGGACTGCTCGGATATTAACTATCTCCACAAATAGGAAGTGCTTCCGGTGATGTCTCTCTAACTACATCTGCATGAGCGAAAGCCCTTTCCTATCGGTAGCATATCAGTGGCCGACCGACATCCCCACCGTAGAGATAATATCCATTGGGACTCACTGGCCCAGCGGTGGTTTCGTCTATACAAGCAACGCAGTCCATCGGCCAATCTACTTGGCTTGTACTAAGCTTTTAAACCGGACTGCAGGCTCCCACGCTAAGAAGTCTCCTGCTGCTTGACTGAATGGGCGCTACCCACAGCCAACCATGCGGGACCCTCTTAAATCATGACAAGACTCACACCTCTAGAGTCCACTAATAACCCATGGTAATGCTACAGTTCACGGGGTAGCCTGGGACTGGCTTTGGGGTGGTTGTCCTGGAAGCCTTGCAGCTTCCCCGGTCAGCCCCAAGCCCTCTACTGTTAACCATACAACTACCCGGAGGTCAAACTATGCCCGTAGGTGGTTCCCAGGTGTTATCCAGGTGGCGCCCCAGGAGGCGGTCATTTTTTCTTTTTTTTTTGTACTCATGCGTTATTTGTTTCTAAGTACAAAAAGCCTTATGCAGCGCTAGCTATGACGAGAAAAACACCTATAAATGCAATCCCACCGCCTGCTTCACCTCTTCATGGGAAAAATCAAACAGCCCGAGTCCATAGGGAAAGTCTCCCCCCCCTAGCACCTAAGATAATATACCCCAGACACGTAAGGAAACAATACATAGAAACGTACAGGTAGAGAGACCCAAACCCTTCCGCAGGCTCCCAAAACAAAAGAAACGACGGCCGCGCTAAGGCCCTTTTGGGGCCTGATGGAGAGGATAGATGATCGCCGACACGGGAAAACTCATAGGTTGAGGGCCCACCAAAAACCATGATGTACGGTTGGGCAGGTCATTACATCGTTCCCAAGCGTTGGACAAAGCCACGGAGGCAGTGCTATACCACGACTAGGCGTAACGGCGGAATGGCCGAACTATCGGAGGGGGAGAGAAGGGCGAGCGGAGCCACCGAGCAGAGGGGATGCCAGCCAGGAAGGTGAGCAGTAGGGTGCCAGCCGGTGAGTAGCAGTAGGGTGCCAGCCAGAGGGGGTGGAGCAGTAGGGTGCCAGCCGGGGGAGGAGTTTTTAGCAGTAAGGTGCCAGCTTAAGGGGCAGTACGGTGCCTGTGGACGGAACAGGGAGGGGGGTAGAGGAAGGATCGCGAGCGGGCTAGCCACAACCGACTAACGGGCCATAGCAAGAGCATTTGGGGCGACAGTGAGACCGAGCGGGACTGTGATGTTACTAACCGAACCTTTCCCCATCAGAGGTACAAGCCCAGCAGAACCGAAGCCTTACTTTGACCGAGAGTCCGACACCGTAACGCCGACCGTGAGCAAAGCGAGAAACTTTCCGACCGTGCAAAATGCTAAGCGACATGCAAAGCAAGTGCGGGGTAAGGGGGAGAACCGAACATTATGAGCGGGAGTCAACGACAAACAGGAACGAGAACCCCAAGGAGGGGAGGCCGAGGCCACAGGAGAGGAGGGTAGATGGCTTAATGTCAACTCCTTGGCAGTAGCCATCGTGGGAGAAGAGAGGTGGGTGGGGGAAAGTGACGATGATTTCCTGTGGTGTTGAGATTTCAATCGCCGCAGGTGGAGGAGAGATGGTTCGTGCCCTAGGCGGCGGTCACCCTCACACCCCTTATATATCCTTCGAACAGCTTCTGGTCGGTTGGACGGCCACAACTCATACGGTGTTGTGGGAGCGTTCCTATGGATGTCCCTTTACTAGGAAGCACACAACTACACAGCCGTACCGTGCTGTCGCGCCATACCACCACTGGGGCCGCAGGGGGGTGTTAGGAATATCCCTGAAAGTTACAGGAGGTTCGGACCACTCCTGCTCCGTCAGTGGTCCGTTTCGTACCATACGAAGTGGCCCTATGAACATCTAAGAGCCCCACTATAGTGGGATAACTTCCCCCTAAGTCCGCAGATGACTTTGTCGGTGAAGGTAGGGTAACTGGGGTACCTCTGTAGGGTAACTGGGGTCCCAAGGTAGGGTAATCATGTTTCCAAGGTAGGGTAACTTCACCCTATCATCCCTTTCTTTCCTTCGGGAGTCCGCGCGACAACATATAATGTTGCCCCGGAGACCCGTGCAACGTTTACTCTGGGTCTTTTGCTTTATGCGAACATACTCTCCGAAGGTTACCCTGCCTAGTAGGGTAACTTTGGCCTACCTAGGTTACCCTGTCTAACCCAATGTCACCAAGTCACTTTGTAGACACTTGTACCAACTCATGTCTACCGCTAGTATACTAAGTATACTGGCCTATTCTCAATATGGTTACCACTTGGTATGTCATACGGGCTTGAGTCTAGGCCACTGTAGCTACCTATCTGTAGGGTCGTTACACTCGGGAGCTGGGATGTGTTTTTTTCCCTTTTCAGGTCCTACGCAAGCCTGGCCCAACCTCTGTCTATTGTCGCACTGCAAGACCCTCGGGTCTACAGTGGCAAACTTCTCTTGTTTAATTCCTTTTCGGGTTTCTCCCCCCCCACCGCTGGTGGCTGCAAGCGCCGGGTTGCCTTATAGGTTTACTGTTCCTTTTTGTCTACTGTTTCACCTCTCCCCCGTTCTTTTGGAAGGGGTGATGTTATGGCCCTGGACCTCTTCACCCCTGACGGCTTTTTCAACCCCTCTACCACTGGCTTCACGATAGTCAACTCCTCTAGCACCAAAGGTTGTCGCAACAACACCCGCTCCGTCCCCCCTGACATTATATTTCCGGTATCCCATCTCCCCACGCTCACTCTTGGGGACTATAACATACACCACCCGGCTGCAGAGCCTGCCAGGGTCTTCAAGGAAGACGAGATCGCCACCTCAACGCCCTATTTTGACAGGGCGGCAGACTTGGGATTTTCCCTCTTGAACACCCCGGGCGTCTTCACGAGTTTTTCTATGTCACTCATTGGGCGCCCCGGCGTCCTTGACCTTGCCTTTGCTTGTCCCCTGCTTGCCCCGTACTTTTCGGAATGGTCTGACCCCCTCCCCTCTACGGGCTCTGATCACATCCCGATCCTCCTCCGCTTTGAAGCCCCCCTGTTCTGAGATCCCCCCCCGACCCCCAACTGGGCCCTGACCGACTGGCTCCCTCTCGACTGCTCTCTTAAAGATACGTCAATCTCCCCGGCTCCTCCCCTTCCCACCACGAAATCTCTGGACACATGGTTCAAAACGAACCTGGACAAAGTAACCGCCCAGTTTGCCCTCCATACCCCCACGAAGACGGTAACTTTCCGCTCGAAACCTTGGTGGACAGAGCTCCTGGCTCAGCTTAGGAAAGCCTATAACTCCGCCCTCTGCTCCTCGAAGAGAGACAGATTTGATGCCGCCCTCCTTGACTCGGCAAGAGCCGCCAGAGCTGCCTCCTTTAAAGCCATTAAGACAGCCCAGAGAGAGCACTGGTCCTCCTTCCTGGCCACCGCGACCCCTAACAAGGTCTGGAGCGCGAAGAGGTTCGCTGTAGGTCGCCCCCCGCCTCGCTTCCCAGAGCTGCCCGGCACCTGCACTCCGCCGGAGCTGAACAAGGCCCTGCTCGACCACATCGTTCCAGGCGAACCTCCAAGGCCCCTCTACTCCACCCTGCTCGCGTTCGGAGACTGCCCAGCCCTGGAAAGGGATGAGGTCGGCAGGGCTCTGGCCCGATCATCACGGTCATTGGCCCCCGGGCCGGACATGACGCCCAACTCTGTTTGGAAGAGGGTGTTCCGGGTAGTGCCGCACCTGATCCAGGATCTTCTCACTCCTCTGGTGGCCCATGGCTTCCACCTCCCCACCATCAAAAGCCCTGACAGCATCGTGCTCGACAAACCGGGTAAGGCCTAGTATGACTCTCCCTCCTCTTTCCGGTTCATAGTTCTCCTTCAGACCTTCTCCCAGATCCTGGAAAGGATGATGAACTCTAGACTTTCGTGTGTGGCCCGCGTAGCCAGCCTCCTTAACCCCCACAAATGCAGATCGCGAGGTGGCCTTTCAGGCTTGGACGCGACAACCACCCTGACCCACGAGATAAGAACCCTCCAGATGCCTGGGAGGAAAGTGTCTACGCTTTTCCTGCATATCAAAGGGGGCTTCGACAATGTCAACCCAGCTCCCCTCTGCAACATGCTCAAATCAAAGGGCGTTAAGCCCTACCTCGTTTCATAGACTAGGTGCTTCCTCACCGGCAGGTCATGCCGGCTCCTCTACCAAGGATCGCCAAAGGTCTTCGCCCTGGTCTCGGTTGGCACCACCCAGTGGTCCCTGGTCTCCCCCCTCCTATTTGTTATCTATGTCTCCCGCCTGCACTCCGAGATCCCCCGAGGTCTCACCCTCTCCTACGTCGATGACTTCGGTCTGATGGCTTTCTCGACGTCCTATCGTCGGAACATCCAATTACTACAAAGGCAATACGTGGTTCTCAAGGCCAGAGGGGGCCGACTGGGTGTTAGCTTCTCCATCCCGAAAACTGAATTAATCCATTGAAGGACCAATAGGGACAGGGGTCCGATCTCCCGAGCACCGGTCCATTTAGATGGGTCTGTCCTTCCCCTGAAGAATGAGGTCGGGTGGCTAGGGTATTGGTTCAGGCCCTCGGTCTCCACCACCCCACACTTCACCAAGCGACTGGCCAAAGCCCAAGCTGCTTTCGTGGCCATCACAAGGCTCTCTCCTCTGGGCATGGGCCTTCCCCCTTTCCTCTGCCACCGACTAGCCTCCTCACTTCGGTTCCCCATCCTCAGCTACGGCGCGTATACTTTTAAACCCACCGTGCATATGACGAGAAAGCTCTCTGCCTTTTGGCACAAGGTCCAGCGGTGGACCACCAACGGCTTCTCCTGCACCCCTGTGGACATCTTGGCCATTGAGGCCTCCCTTCCCCCACTTGACCTTCTCCTCTCATACAAGTACCGCCTGGCATGCCTGAGGGTGATGTGCTCCCCCCCGGAGATCAACCCAGACGCCGCTAGACTCCCGCCCTCCCTGCAGACACGGTCGCTGCACCGCCACGCCCCCGACTCTGGAGCCCTTTTCCGTAAGAATGGGAGCTGTCTACCCCTCCCGTGGCTCCAGCCTAGCCCGTCCTCGAAGAACAGGGCTCATCTGGCCCCGGACGCCCTCCCCAACTCGATGCTCTTCATACTTGGCCCTGCAAGGTCGGCTCCACTACTGGTCACCTCATAGCACCTGCTGGGCGAAACCTATCCCGATCCTCCCCCAGGCAACGCCTACCCCCAGCTTAAGGGCCGCTGCAGAGACCTCCTCATGAGGGAGTGGGAGCAGGCTCCGCCCGACCACTCCAGGTACAATTTCCGCCCCTCACTACAACCCTAACATTTTATGGGCCTTTCCAAATTCGACGCTGGACGTTTACATCACACGAGGTCTGGCAAAAGCTACCTCCGCGCTCACCCCTCCTGGGACGATGACGGCCCAACCACCTGCCCCCGATGCGGAGAGAGCCCCGAGACCTTCGACCACGGCATCCTCCACTGGCCAGCCAAAGAGCTCGCCAGGACCCGCCACCTTCCGCGCGTCTCTGACCTCGGCCCAGACAGTCATGATTGGTCCTCTGCCGCCTTCGTGGGTGTGCTCACCCGGTTCATTAGGTCTATGGCCACCGCTTTCCCGCCGGACATGTTTTCTCGCCGCACTTCCTCCGCTGATTCAGTTTCTTCCCGCTTCTCTAATGTAGTTTCCTTTGGGTACTTTATGTTATCACAGTAGAGCTATGTTTACGTGTTTGTTTTTCATGATGTCCGCTGGTTGAAGGAGGGTTTCCTTTGTTTTACTTGCTGTAATTTCGCGCCCGTATGTGTGCCAGGGCTCGGTACGGACCCCAGCTGAAGAGACATGTTTTGGATTTTTCCTTTGTTAGTTCGTTTTGGATTTTGGGTTTTGCTTTTGCCATAGCTAGCGCTCCATGCGATTTCCTGTACCTTAACAACGAATATATGATATAAAAAAAAGAAAGACAAAAAGAAAAGAAAGAAAAAAAAGCCCCCTCCCTCGCTTATCTTTCTCGTCCGCTCCACATCCAGAAATTGAAATCTCAACACCATGAGAAATCATCGTGAGAGTGTCTCCCGCCTCTGGTCTCCCTTGATGCCTTCTGCCTGGGAGTACTACGCACCCGTCTATCCCTTTTCTCTCTCTGGGGTCTGTGGCCTTACCTCCCATGGCGTTCTTGATTCTGTCTTTGTTTAAGGCATGCTTGCGTTGATGTTTCTCCCCCTTACCCAGCACTTCGCGACACGCCTCGCTTCGCGATTTGCACTGTCGGCGCGCCTTCTTCCATCGTCAATACACGGTCGCTAGTTTCGGGTTATCGGTGAAGTAGTTGCCCTGGTGGCCCTGCTCTCTGAGTTTGCACTCTCTTCTGAGTTGCTCGGTCGGTACGGTCGGCTTTCGAAAAAGGGTGACCTCGTCTCCATCCTCCGTGTTCGTACTTCTTGGTCCTCGGCGAACCTTCCCTCTCCCGCTTCCCACGTGTTCGATCCGCTTGCACCGTACTGCTACACATAGCTGGCACCTCACTGCCCCGCCCCTTACTCCTCCTCCTCCTCCTTGGGTCTCCCCCTCGCCCGGGATCCCTTCCGATAGTGAGGCTCTCTCTCCTGTAACAAGGAACCACGTGAGAGGGGTGGTAATTTCGTCCCGTCGGCCCTTGGTCTATCCGTTGTGCCTGGCATCCCCTGTGCTGAGTGGCTCTCCTCGCCGGGTGGCTCCCCTCACCTTCTTCACCCGCTACGCCATTTACTCTAAGGTCGCAACTCGCATCGGTTACGGTATTCCATGGTATTGCACTATCCCCATTGATGTTCCTAAAGTCTGAAGCGCGCCGATTACAGGGCAGTCCGCCCGTGTTACTGTCTTGCCCCTAAACCAATAGGTTCGGGGACTTCCCTTAGCCACCAGGCAACAGTAGTTTTATCCTTCCGCACCGTCGGCCTCAGGCCGTAAGAATCTTTTCTGTTGTTTGGGGGCGCCTGCTGAAGGGTTTCTTTGCTCCTGTACATCTTTATGTTGGTTTTCTTCGTATTTGGCTTTCCTATGCTTTCCTCCCCATTAGTTTAGGCTGGTGGCTGGTGTGCGGTTAGGCCCGTACCATAGGGTCTTGGGAGTACGGTTTCGGTCTTCATGTTTGATTGCTTTCCTATGGGTGGGGGGTATTTGTTTGTCCCATGATGAAGTGAAGCGGGCCGTTGGATTGTTTTGTGGTTTTGTTTCTGCCATAGCTAGCCCTCCATGTAGTTTCTTGTACCTTAACAACGAATACTTGATTATAAAAAAAGAAAAAGAAAAAACAAAGAAAAAGAAAAAAGACACCTCCCTCGCTCTTACCTCCCCACCTACAAGACTTCCACCTTAATTTTGACCCTGCGTCCCCACATCTGGCGTCTTGAGATATACGAACATCAAACACCTTCCAACTGGGTATCACTCGAGCCCCCTTTTATTTGCCCTAGATATCAGATTCAAGGATCGCCGACGGACCAATGGCGCCTCCGGGAATAGCGAGATGTCAGTTGCGGAAGGGAAAGTATCCAAAACACCTCTCCTACTTGTATATTAGTAACAAATGTTAATACCTCTCTGGCCCTTAGAGGTCCCGCCGTGCTGCCACAGTCACAACAAATTCAGAGCGGTATACGAAGAACCACTCTGGCAGGTGCGGCCGCCTGTCGCCACGCAGAAGAGGGAGCCTAAGCAATCATGAAATGCTCTTTATCTGGAATGATAGGATATCGAACTCACAAACCTCCTTTAATGAACAGAGACCAGGAGGGTGAGGAGCGCGCCCACTTCCAACCGGCGGTGGGAGATTCAGTGTATATAAAGCCAAACCAAACTTCCCAGCAATAAGATTCTGGCATGCTGACAATCTCACTCAAACCAGGACCGTATATGGCGATATTGCTTATGCGAAATCGTGGTGTAGATTCCAACATCCCCGTGGCCCATCCTGTGTTTATGCAACATGGTGTGAGCAAATAAAGGCCTATATCGTAGCTGGCCCCCTGGACCCTGGTCGCCTAACAGAATCCGAAGTGGATTCAATTATATCGTTTGCTCGCGGCCTTTAGCCAGTCAAGGAGCGTGTTGAGTTCATCAAACACCATCACTACGCAGACGACGTTTGGGAACTCATCCGGCATCTGAAGATCCTCGTCAAAGATTCGGCCAAGAAACTGCGGACGTCCAACGAGCGTCAGAGGGCTGAGCAGGATGGTTGTGGCGACGTTGCGGAACCTCTGAGTAAGAGTTATCCATCTTTATTCCCGTAGCCCCGCACTAACAGGTGTTGCTAGTGGCTTATTCCGATTCATCAGCAAAAATAATACCCTGCGCCCTATGCGTCCTGTGCGTCTGACGCACCTGACGCCCGAACGCTAATCGCGAATCAGGACGCGACGTCGATCCGACGTTGCGTCCTGATTTTGCGTTACTTAGCGCCGTCCGTCCTGACGCCATCCCG
>Ga0307517_10006571_pt1 | contig 17171 bp, 12 predicted proteins | sample 23_EM_MG_FD_194515 | JGI IMG/M metagenome (GOLD analysis project Ga0307517, IMG submission 194515) | Populus trichocarpa ectomycorrhiza microbial communities from riparian zone in the Pacific Northwest, United States - 23_EM | ecosystem: Host-associated > Plants > Roots > Unclassified | place...
CAAAAGAGAATGAAAAAAATATCGATTTAATGATAATTTTTAAATACATGAAGGTTATCATAGAAATTAATTATTGGTAGATGATCTTTCAAATGTGAGCTTATTGGTAAAATAGAACTAACATCGATGCCGACAAAAAAATGTTAATTTTTTTCTATTTATTAATATCATTAAAGAGAGGTGATTATTTTCAGTTCGGTTCGGTTTTTATAAAAAAAAAATAATCAAACAGATTTTTTTTTTTAAAAACCGAAACCGGTTCAAACCGACCGCTTTCAGTTCGGTTCGGTTTTTTAGAACAAAAACCGGTTCAAACCGGTTTGGCTCGGTTTTTTTCCGATTTTGCTCGGTTTTTTTCCAGTTTTTTTGGGTTTTGGTTCGGTTTGGTTTTTTCGGTTTGAAGCTTGTAAAACCGAAACCGAACCGAACCGGTCGGTTTTTTTAAAATTCTAATCGGTTTAATCGGTTTTTTTTCACGGTTCGGTTTTTTCTGTTATTTTTTTTATTTTCTCGGTTTAATCAGTTTTTCAAGTTTTTTTGTTCACCCCTATTATCAGGGGAACAAAATATTTTTAGATATTAATTTTAATTGTTTATAGTTTCTATGCAATAAACAACATATAAAAAAAGTGCTCACATGAGATGAATGAATATCCTTGAGTGAATTTGTTTCTTAGTTTTTGTTTCAGTTTTTAGTTAATATTAAAATTCTTTTTATAATTTATTTTATTAAATAGAACCATCAATTTTCTAATTCTGAATTAATCTTTTTTACAGTGTCAAAAAATTTAACTTAAAATTTTATCCACAAGCGTAACACCAAGATTGGAATAGGAATACGAAGAGAAAAATGAAAGTAGGAGTTGGGGCGTCCCCATACCACGATAACAAGGAACAGTTTGTACACGGAAAGGAAACTTCCAAGAACCAGCTCTCAATGCGATGCAGTAAACAACAAAACATCCACTTTACTTTCTTTTCTTCAGTTCAACTTTAACCCTACAATCATCTCCACTTTGCTATCTATCTTTGTGGACTTCTCCGCCCACTGATATCACTCTCACCCTTTGTGGAAATGCGGAGGAACCTCAACTCTTGTTAAGGTATCTTTTTTATTTAATTCTTCTAGTATAAAGAATCTTGTTTCTTTTCTTGAACCATTCTAAAACAAAAATGGGTTGATCTGGAATTTGGAAAAAACGAGTTTTTCTTGAATACTGAATGTAGTAGATTGTGACTGTAAAGTTGTATGATCACTGGTGTGAATTCTGAAGGAGCACTAGAAAAGTATGTTGATGTTTCCGGTTTCAAATTTGGAACCGTGTTTCATGGTTATTGACCAATGAGAAAAGTCTAGATAGTAGATATATGTGGAAAAAGTAGCGCTTCAATAATGAAAAACAGGTTGTATAATTGTCTTTTTGAAGAGTTTGGATGGCACTCTTGAGCCATAGAATGTCTTGAGTCTTGACTAAATGGTTTTACATTAGGCAACAACTTGCGGTTTCCTTTTCAGGTCCCACATCAGTACCAGATAAGAAAACTTTGAAATGGAAAGAAATTGACCTGTGTTTTTGGCATGTCTGATTTTTATCGTTTTCAATTTCATGAACTAAGAATACTTGCTTTCCTTGAACTTTCTTGCCCTATGGCTATTATCAACATTTTCTTCCTCACACAGTATTTTGTTTTTAAACAATGTAGTTGAGGGGGTCGAGGCTGAAAAGGAATCTTTCCCTTTAATTAGGAGTTTATCTAGCTTTACTACTCTATCTTTTGCCAAGTTGTTTCATAGAATTTGTGGTAGTATTTATCATTGAGACTTTAAAGAGTGCCACTTTTCACTTAAATATTTAGAGAAGTATTTTATCAACCATAAAGAAAGGTTTACCAAAAACAATTCTTAGAAAGACTTAGTTCCCATGATGATGGTTATTTTTCCATTTCATCTATTTGGGAGAGTGAATTGTTTTTGAATTCGTTGGAATCGCAGAGAATTGATAGTTTGTAGCATTAATGGGAGGGATACTCTCCACACGTACAAGATCACGCTATCCTTCTAGTTCACATTCATGGAGTCATAACAGCTATCCCCAGTCACCATATGCTCAACCAAGTCAAGAACATACGGCATACCAGCACTATGCACCTCCACCTCAGAGCTATGGTGATCGAGCACCAAATTCTAGGAGATTGGAGAGAAAGTATTCAAGGATAGATGATAATTATAATAGCCTGGAGCAGGTGAGTTATGCTTTTTAATTTCTCTGTATATCAGCATAACCACAGTAAAGTTGTGGAGGAACTAATAAAATGTAGCTGATCTTTGATGCAAAGTGTGGGAGATGCTATCTTTGAGAATGTGTTATAGATTTTTATAATAGCCTGGAGCAGGTGAGATATGCCTTTTAATTTCTCTGTATATCAGCATAACCACAGTACAATTGTGGAGGAACTAATTAAATGTAGCTGATCTTTGTTGCAAAGTGTGGGGGATGCTATCTTTGAGAATGTGTTATAGATTTGCTTCGCATGGAATAAAATTTTTATACCAGCTTGAATTTTGAAGCTTGTTTTTAATGTTTTGACCATTCTCAGGGACAAGGGTGAATTACTCTAATGAAACCAAGATATTGATCTCTTAAGAAAATAATTTAATGTCTGGGTAATGAATTTGGTAATGTTGATTGTGATAACATCTTGTTGCAACAAAGAGTGTGATGTTGTGCTAAAATCAACGTATTCACAGGTTACTGATGCCCTGGCACGTGCTGGCTTGGAGTCTTCAAATCTTATTGTCGGTATTGATTTCACAAAAAGCAATGAGTGGACAGGTTTGACCTTAATAGTGCATATTCAAGCTTTTTTTTCTTTTCCTTTTTCCAAGTTGCTTTAATTTGTTAACCTTTTTAAATATCAGGTGCAAGGTCATTCAACAGGAGAAGCCTGCATCACATTGGAGATGAGCAAAATCCCTATGAGCAAGCAATATCTATCATTGGAAAAACATTATCTTCCTTTGATGAGGATAACTTAATTCCCTGTTTTGGATTTGGAGATGGTATTTCTCGGAACAAGTGTTGCATTGACTGCTAAAATATTTAATCCTCATGATAACTTATAAATGTAATTCTATAAACTATCAGCATCAACGCATGATCAAGAAGTTTTCAGTTTTTTTCCGGATGAGAGGTTTTGTAATGGATTTGCAGAAGTTTTGACACAATATAGAGAATTGGCCCCCCAGCTACGACTTGCAGGTTGCAAATCGAATCCCTTTCTTTAGCTTCTTTCTTGGTTGCTTTCCTGCTTACTGACTTTTCTCATATTTTTTGTTTTGTGATAGGACCAACATCTTTTGCCCCTATCATTGAAATGGCTATTACAATAGTTGAGCAAAGTGGCGGCCAGTACCATGTTTTACTTATAATAGCTGATGGGCAGGTACTTTGTGGCTGTGTTTGATATTTCATAGAATGTAATGAGTTACCAGCAAAAAGTTGCAACTGATGAATTTTTCACCATTCTAGCCCAATTGGATATATGACATTTTTAAACCTTCTGTGGCATTTGAAATAATTAGAAATGATACTATTTTGTACCAGCATAATTATAACTTTGATGCTGGCCTTGAACTTCCGTTAAACAACTTAGTTTCAGGTGAGAAAGCTGCATTTGAATTTTTTAACGTTCTTGTAACTGAGCAATCTTGCTGCTGAATAAATATACTGAAATAAGTTATGCTCAGGGGAATGTGATCAACAGAAGTATGGTAGGAGTTTCTTTTTGTTATTATTTTTATTTTTGTCTGTTGAATATTTTGCAGTGGGGATGATTTGAAATGGTACTCTAACTGTGAAGTCTCAGCTTTAAGTCCTTGATCACCGGACCAATGTTTCATTGGCATTGATAGAGTTTCTTTTTTATTTGATTTCTGGTTATTTTGTTTGGTGATTTTAGCTGTTTAGCACATCAGGCAGCACCTCAGGGTACATAGCTGGGCTTACGTAACTTTCTAATGAACTAAGCAACTCAGCTGAGTTCCTGAGTAATCAAAGTGGCTAGTATTTTAAAAAAATAAAAATAAATAATAATCAGAAAGCAAGTGAGGTCACTTATTATTACTAGCTTTGGAGCTTGTACAACAAAAAACTAAAATTTTCAATAGCACTGCTTAAAATTTCTTCCATGCTCAATACCTAGCACATGCAGCAACAAAATATGCTGTCCTAACTTCACACATGCTCGCTTTTATCTCATTTATCTAAGATTTATTATATGAACTATGGGTTGCCACAGGTGACAAGAAGTGTTGACACTGAGCGTGGCCAACTAAGCCCGCAGGAAAAGGGAACTGTTGAAGCAATTGTGAAAGCTAGGTAAGATGTTTAGCCTTGTTACATAAGTAGCCTTTTTCTTCCCCGAAAATCCTTTTGATGTCTTTGTTAGTTTGCAGTGAGTACCCCCTGTCCATTATATTAGTTGGGGTTGGAGATGGACCATGGGACATGATGAAGGAATTTGATGATAACATCCCTGCCCGGGCATTTGACAATTTCCAGGCAAGAATTTTTTATCTTCACTTTTATTTTCAAGTTCTGTAGTTCCTCACTTGTTCTTGGTCAGTGCTAAACTGGGAAATGCTACCTTTTGTAGTTTGTGAATTTTACAAAAATAATGTCAAAGAACATGGACCGATCCAGAAAAGAAGCAGAGTTTTCTCTTTCTGCTTTGATGGAAATACCTTCTCAGTATAAAGCAACACTAGAGCTTAATATTTTGGGGTAACTTTTGACTTCTCTACACTACACAGAGGTTTTTACTGCCCTGGAAGTGCTGAATGCAAATTGTTTTTTTATTTCCTTTCTTTATCAGTGCTACTAGAGGGAAGGGCATCGATAGGGTTCCTCTTCCCCCTCCCCAGTATGGTGCTGGTGCAGATTCATTCAGGAAGGGCATCGATAGGGTTCCTCTTCCCTCTCCCCGGTATGGTGCTGGTGCAGATTCATTCAGAAACCCAGAACCTGCTCAATCAAGCAGCACTCGTCCAAGTGCGCCTTCTTCTGAAAGACATGATGGCACAGCATTTCCTGGAAGTTCTGCTTCTGATAATCATGTACTTCACGTATTCATACCTATATGCTATTGAGTTAATATTTAAAGACTCCTTTTGTTTCACATTGTGCTTCTTCATAATAGTCTTACTAGTGCATTTACTCTTATAGAACACGGTTACGATGTTAGATCCAAAGTGAAAGAAATGAATTTAAACTTCTTATTTTCATTAACAGCTTTGTCCCATTTGCCTCACCGACCCTAAGGATATGGCCTTTAGTTGTGGACATCAGGTAAATATAACTCTCTCTCTCTCCACACACACACACACACACCCACACGCAATTCTCCATCTCTAGCATATAAATGGGAATGCATCTTATGTTAAGCTTTATTTAATTGCAGACATGCTGTGACTGTGGTCAAGATCTCCAGTTATGCCCCATCTGTCGAAGCACCATCCACACCAGAATAAAGCTCTATTAAATGGCATCTGCTTGCATTAAAGAAAAACAACCGAGTGAGTGCTTGTCCCAAAATATTGTATTTCTCTATTGTCAGCACTGTAACTCCATGTTATGCTATGTCTATGGATTACTACTTGGTGTGGATGTGCATAACAGATCAGATGGAAGGTTGTTCACAGGATCTTTAGCCTTGTAAATAAAGCAGTTCTGGCTGTTCATTGCCTTTAACTATATATAGTTTGATCAGCTATGGGAAGCCGGGTTCCATAGCTGGCAGCCTTGATTATGTAGTATTATTGTTTGAATTTAAGTTTACCCTGATTAAGGTGGCGGGGACACCGGACCCGGAAATATAGTTCACACCCGTGCTTGATTGTAGATGGAGTATAGCCGAACCTATTATTATTAGGCTTAATTTATATTGTTTTATTACATATTTTATTTAGCAGACCATAAACTTATTTATTGGTTTTTGTTAGTTTCTTTGTTTTGACTATTTATATGCTATTTTCTGCCATATGGAAAAATTATTAATTATGAAATAGGGCTATGGAATGCTATCACTATAATATTGTTGAAATCGTTCTTACCTTACTTGGATATGCTATCTCCCACAAACATTTGGTCTTATATCTTCAAAACTGATTTTTTTTTTTCTCATCAACCAAATGCTTACACTAATTCTTCAACAACAATCTTATCTTTTGAAACTTCTCAAATGATAACCTCACAATGCATTTCAATTTTATTTTTTTTGTTTCTTATGCTTTCCATTTCTACATAAATGTAACAAACATAAACTTTATTTTCACCTTGTCCTGTCTATCTTCCTTGGTTATAGTCTGGATCAACTAGAACTGTTGCATGAATATTTCAACTCGTCATGCCGTTCATCATTGTAAGTTCCATGAGACTTCATTAGTTTCCTCTCCATCATTACAACCTTTGCCTTCCTATCCTCTTGTCGTTGATTTTCCATGGATTAGAATTCTCATGTTTACCCTATTACCTCATCTCATGGTGTCGTCCTTTACCTCACCTCGTTCTACTCTCTCTGTCGATTAGAGAACTCCTTGCACTACTCCATCATCGGTCCCTTGTCTCCCCCTCCATCTAGTTCCTATTCTTCAACTCCAACACAGTCTCGTACTGTCTCTCATCATTTATCCATCTCTAGGACTCTGCCTGCTTATTTTGGTCTAAACATTTTCACAGACACTAGCTCATCCATTTCATCTTCTCCTTCAAATCACCCACCTCCTATCCATACTTACCCTATGACCTTTTGTTCATGCCAGCTCAAACATTATCATGTCCTACATCTTTCCCTAGTCAAGGTTGTTTTACCCTCTTTATCCGAAACTATTTGTTTCACTGAGGCCAAATGACATCCCAGGTGGGAAATCAGTGATGATAAAGGGGAAATTGATGTGTTGATTTGCAAACTCACCTCGTCTTTGGTTTTTTTTTTTTTATCTCTCTATGAATGTTACAAGGCTTGGTTGGTAGCCAAGGGTATTATCAACAAAAGAGTATTGAATTTGACGACACATGAATTCCTAATCATGCAATGCAAGGAGATATACCTTTTCTATTCTGGATTTTTTTATACATTATTACTTCAACATCCACGAAACGCATTCTTTTACTTTTATTTTTTAAGTATTGCTTTTATTCGATCAGGGTTGAGTTGATTTGAAAAAATTCTTGAAAAATGTAAGATTGGAGGAGCCGTGGGATTAATCTAATAATAATTAATTGCGTTAAAGGACTTGATCAGAGCAATTAAGTTCTGATGCAATCATAACTCGAAGAAAATGACTTACATTTGCTATTTTTATTGTCGGTAACAACACCATCTTAACTTTTCTTCTTGATAAATTAATCTACATCTACCGACACTTATGTAGATCTCTCCGAAAAATCTCTTCCTTACTAATTAAAAAAATTAATTAGCATGTCCCAGTCTCACCAGCATATTTCAGCTTCTTGATGCCTTGAATACACTCAACGACTTTCTGTCTCCTGTCACTTTCATTTTAAAGATAACAAGACTATCTAGCTACCGATCTGTCCCTTTAGATAATGGGAAGTAGAACACCACACTCTGATTTCCTTCAAAAACTCTTCTGGGTTCTCTTCAAGTATCATTAATCACATCTCTCTTTGACATGTCATCAGTCAGAAAATATTCTTATTATTACAGACTTGGACACGAAGGTTGGCTCGATGAGGAAGCTGAGGAAGAGAGAGCTTTGAGGAGGGTAAGGAACTTTCCTAGGCTTAAAAAGTTCACCATTACGAAGCGTCTGAGGCTCCGAGTTCCGGGCTTGAGAAGGTTCTTGAGGAAAAGAGCTAGGTTATTCTCTAGGGTTAAAGTTTCCTGGCTCAAGGCATGGAAGAGGCTGAAGAATGGCCAGGCTCATATTAACGACCTTTTTGGTGGAAATTTTCTAGTTATGCAGGTCAACCGTGCACCTTTCAAATGTGGTGAGAGACGTTTTGTATCTCACGGCCTTCATGGCTTGCCTCCAAGATATCCTCCTGGAAAAATTGCATGAAGAGTCTTCTATGCAATCAAATTTGCTTGTGTATAATGTGTAGTTTTTTTTAGCTCTCGTATAATGTGTTTGAATAAACTATAGTTTGTCGGTTTATATTTTATTTTATTCGTGAGTGGAGGTATTTTATTATATTTAGAATAAACAATTATTGTCAATGTATCTGAATTGACATTAATCAATAGATATTTCGAGTTCAAATCTATTCTTTGTAATAAAAAAATCCAAGAAATTATTCATCGACTCCATCTTAAAAACATGTTGAATTCGATGAAAAAAAGGTGCAAGTTAACTTTCAAAAAACGAGTATTTTTTATGATTTTTCAATTCAAACACATCGAATGCAGCAGGCAGTGTTATTTTCTCGTGATTTTTCTTTTAAATATACAGGTTGATGCATGTTTGCAACATATTATGTATCTGCAAAGAAGCTGTATTGATGGATATTATCGACAATCAATCGGACTGCAGAAGTTGTGATTGCAAACCCAAAGCCACAAAGAAAAAAAATATATATGATGTTGAACCAATGCCATAAGTTTTTCCCAATTGTAGCTGCCTTTACCTTGAACTGCGAAAATTAGGTGCATCTCTTAGCATGCTTAAATTTAAATGAAAGAGTTTACTGAAAAGAAGATTCAATACCCTCAGCCCATGAGATTATCATTCAGTACTCGCACTTTCAAGAAATATTGTTTGTTCCAAAAGTGATAAAGAATATCAATTGATAGTTAAAGGCTATCTCCACTAATTCTTGAAAAGGGACTCCTGTCATGAGCAGAGCAAGGAAGAGCCCGGTCGAAATAGGATGGTTCTTTTAAAATCATAGGAGTAACACTTATCATTTATAAGATATGAAAAGAAATAATTTCTCTCATTTTTAGCATTTTGATCCTTTAATATTATATCATACTAAATAAAAGTGTAAGTTTCTAATCTATGAATGTTTTATTCAAAATAATTATGTTTTTACATTCTCCGGCTAATGCCTAAGGACTCCAAGAAATGGGTATGTAATCTCCCTGGGGGAATAGCCCCACCACTCCCTAAGGAATAAATATGTGATCTCTCTAAGGCAATAGTCCCACAATCTCTAAGGGAAGGTTTTGAAGCTTTTATAGTGCAATAACACTATTATCTAAGTGAAGCCTAGGGCCTTTCATCAATTTATGTATTAAAGTTAGGCTCTGAAAATTAGTTCTGCAAGAGTCGAAGTAAGATAAGATAAGGGGAAAAGGGTGTAGCGAGCATATTTGAGTAAAAAGCATATATTTGAGTGAAACACAAGGGGAGTATAAACACGTGAGGAAGTGGGTAAGGAATATATATTTCTTATCAAATAACCAATTTAAAGATTTAAAGATGTTGGAAGTAAGCAACAACTTGGCACCACAGAGAGGACAATGAAATTGTAACTTAGTTACGCATTATGAATAAGTGGATTGTAGAGTCGCATCATTAAATGGAGTTGGAGGAGATGATGCATATGGTCATGAACGTAGATAAACAGCTTAAACGAGAGGGTACCATTCTTATGCATGATGGAGTGACAAATAGGTATTCGTTTAAAATAAATGGAAGATCTATAACTCTTTTATCTTTGACGCCTAAGAAAATATAAGCAACTGAAATTGAAGAATGAGAAGATTGTTAAAAAGAAGAGCTTGCATGTCAAAGAGACCTTCTTTGCTAATAAGGTTCTTCTTGGTTTTGATGATGATGTTATTCTTCAGTTTTGTACTGATTTTTTTAACCTTATAAGATGTTTTTCATGATATAGATTCGAGGTCAAATCTTAAAAAAAAAAAAAGGGATGATACGAATCAAGTCAGGTCTTAATTTGACTTTAAAATGCTTGTTGACTAGTTTTGCGAAATCAGTCAGAACGAGCTAAAATATCACAGAGAAATACTAGACACATGTAACTATACTTTGGTAAACTTTCAAGTCAAATGGAGTTTGGGAATATATTATTTCATAGGATCAAAGTTACTAGACAAATCTGTTAGACTAGATCTTTGTATTGCAAATATTTTAGGCCTATTAACTTGCAACCCAAAATGGACCTATTAGGATAAGTTAGAGGAGACTATATTATGGTTTTTTAGCTGCAAATTCTAACAGCAAGTTGGAGAATTAACATGAGTTTTTCTTTTATTTGTTTATAGCAAAACAATTTTTCTTTGTAAGAAAAATATCATACACAGGTTTATCGAATATTAACTGGCTTTATAGTGTCATTTATATATTTAGAGTTTTTAAATATAAGATTATCTGTAGATTCAAGTTTTTTTTTTCCAATACGTTTGGCTTTTACGTATGAGGTTATATTTGAATCAAAGTTTTATCAAACCTAATTTTTAACATTCCGAATTGTTATCTATTTCTTTAAGAATTGCTTAATCACATAATTAAAAGATCCGCATGGCATTTAAAATATTTGCAATTCCACTACTTTTTAATTAATTAGGAACGACCTCCCCAGATTTTCCTTCCATACTTTATATAAATTAAATTTGTTTTTTTCTTCTATAAATTTTTCTCATACCATCTTATACAAAAGTGAAATAACCAATGACTTGAAGTCATTCACAAAAATATGTAATGTTGTCATCAGAATAGCCCAGCTGGGATGGCCACCCGTTTCCATCATCAAGAACCAACCTTTTTCAATATTGAAAGACCGAGTCAAAATCAAACTATGACTATAAATCTATAATCCATCTCATTGGCACGTCAGCTGGACTTTCCAGTCTTAACCTATCTTGTTCTTTAGCTTTGACCTCCGCGCATTCCGATCTGCCCTAGTTTTAATAAACTTCAATTAATTAACTCTATGCCACAATTCAGGCATAAGAAAGTATATTATTTCTTCTCTCTTATTTTGATTAAATTATGCGTCGAAAAAAAATTACCAATACCAGTCAAATACAAGACAGTAAATGCAAGACCATTTTGCTGACGAGGATAAAGAGGTTCCAGAAACAATGACTCAGTGCACCGAAAGTTCCATTCTCTGATCTGATCTACAATCTTGTCGACTAACATTTTGTATTTTTGTTCGGAACATTAATCATAAGAAAAGTCGAGAACTTTGAGGATCAGTTATTTTAATGGTAGATAAAGATAATGACATCTTCATGACTTATCTTCTTCTTTCTTTTTCCACTTTTGTTACCTGAGATTAATGACTCCACGTTTCAGCGGTTTTTGAGATTGTGGATTGGCTATATATATATATATATATATAAAAAAGTAAAAGCAGGATGTTTCCCCTACAGAAAAAAGAAAAGAAAAAACACAGCAGCCGGAAAAAGACAAGTATAAATTGCTGCCTTGTTTGGTGAACTTAGCAACACTTTGTATTTTTTCCATCAAAATCTGTTCGCATTCTTTCATTCCCCACTTTGTCCTAAACAAACTTTGTTAGTCTTCAAAATTGGTCTTATAACTTCCCTCGGGCAAAAGCTTGTACCTGTTTTTTTTAAGAGACATAAAACTAATTGCAGTTTTGTTTCGACTAAAATGACAATCAAAGCCACGCCTATCATCAAAGATGGCTGCCTCATGGTGAGAGGCAAGGTGGTTCTGAGCAGAGTTCCACAAAACATTCTTGTTTCTCCGGCAAGCAATGGCTCTGCTTTCTTTGGTGCTACATCTCCATCTCCTAGTTCTCGCCATGTGTTTAGCCTTGGAGTTCTTGAGTAAGTTTCTGTACCCATTGAAATTTTTGCTTTAATGATATTGGTTTCGTTTTACTTTATCTGACTTCACATTCTATTTGAAAAAGAAAATGCAAACTTGAGAATTTTACATCAAGAACTAATAAGCCCTCATCTTAATTTTGTTTGCGCCGTGTCACTAGTCGTTTCATTGTGATGTATTTGGTCATTACAGGAAGTACAGGTTCTTGTGCCTTTTTAGAGTCAAAATCTGGTGGATGATACCTCGTGTAGGGAAATCCGGTAGTGAAATTCCCATGGAAACTCAAATGCTTTTGTTGGAAGCAACAGAGGAATCTGCCCTGAATGACGAGGTGAATTCTTCTGAAACATCGACAGATAACACTTTCTACATTCTTTTCTTGCCTGTCTTGGATGGACTATTTCGATCTAGTTTGCAAGGAACTTCGGAAAATGAGCTCCACTTCTGCGTTGAAAGCGGTTAGTTTGAGATTATTTTGCCTTCACTGATTTCTATATAATTCAATTAAAGGCTTTATTTTAGTATCAATTCATTTTCATATGTTTTGTGTTTGCTTGTGATATGTTTTCGGTTCTTTGATATGATTTCTTAGGAGATGCTAATGTCCAAACCTCACAAGCACTTGAAGCAGTATTTGTGAACTCAGGGGAGAACCCTTTTGAGCTTATTAAGAATTCTGTCAAGTATGTTTCACATCAACATAAATTTATGATCTTTTACTTAATGAATTTCTTCTTAATGTCATTCCTTTTGTATGTACCATTGATGAATCATACAGGATACTGGAGCAACACAAGGGGACCTTTTGCCACATTGAGAACAAGAAGGTATAATGTTTAGTATTTGTTTAAAATGTAGACGGATGACAGTAAAATCTCATTTCAAATGACTGGTTTTGTGGCAGATTCCTGCACATTTAGACTGGTTTGGCTGGTGTACTTGGGATGCTTTTTACACTCAAGTAAATCCACAAGGAATCAAAGAGGGTCTTCAAAGGTACAATAAGAAAGTAGATAACCCTCTGTATGTGGGAAGAAACCTATTTATTTATCTGATGGAATTTTATTAATGCTGTTTATTTGCACTATGTTTTCTAACAGTTTCTTAGAAGGTGGGTGTTCACCAAAGTTTCTTATTATTGATGATGGATGGCAAGACACAGTGAATGAATTTCGCAAGGAAGGTGAACCTCTTATCGAAGGGACACAGTAAGTTTAATCTTCAATCTGACGAGTATTCCTCTTGTTTTAACCTGAAATGGTAAATAAGCATTTTCACTTCTTCCTATCTACACAGGTTTGCTACTAGATTGGTAGATATAAAAGAAAATGGAAAATTCAGAAGTTCAGGTCCAGATGAAGACTGCACCGATTTGCATGAATTTATTGATACCATCAAAGAGAAATATGGATTAAAGTAACCATTCTAATCTGGATGTTGAATTTCAATTTTGATTTCCCATAGAGATTCTTCTATTGCTAATGTAATTGTATAGTTAACCATAGAGAAAATCTTGATAAATGCAGATTTGTTTATATGTGGCACGCTTTAGCTGGTTATTGGGGAGGGGTTCTTCCATCATCTGATTCAATGAAAAAGTACAACCCGAAACTTGTATATCCAATTCAGTCACCTGGTAATGTGGGGAACATGAGAGACATTGCAATGGACAGCTTGGAGAAATATGGAGTTGGAGTCATTGATCCCAGTAAGATATTTGATTTCTACAATGATCTTCATAGCTATCTGGCAAGCAATGGTGTAGATGGAGTCAAGGTGGACGTCCAGAATCTGATTGAAACTTTAGGTTCTGGATGTGGAGGTCGAGTGACGTTGACTAGACAGTATCAGGAAGCACTTGAGAGATCTATTTCAAGAAACTTTAAAGAAAATAATCTAATTTGTTGCATGAGTCACAACTCTGACTCAATTTACAGGTTTTCATCTTTCCTGCCTTTTCAATCTTAAAATATGCAACGCCAAGTTATATGCAGAACTGTCTTGTAATTCTGATTAGAGTGAATATTTGTTGACAGTTCGAAGAGAAGTGCAATTGCAAGAGCATCAGAGGATTTCATGCCAAGAGAGCCAACATTTCAGACCTTGCACATTGCGTCTGTAGCTTTCAACAGCTTTCTTCTTGGGGAGATTGTTGTTCCAGACTGGGACATGTTCCATGTAAGATATCTTGCATATTCCGAAAATGATATCTAATAAACATATAGTTGAATATTCTGTATCATGCATGGAACCTGGTATAATTATCAAAATTTCCATGAGTTGCATTAATGAAAAGCTTTGTATTACAGAAACTGTCTGCAGTTGAAACCCAGTGAACAGAATTTTTTAAAAAAATTACAAATAGACATCATTTTTGTATCCAGATATTAAAAAAAATTAAGCATAGGTATTCAAACAATTAATTACAAATAGAAGTGGAAACTTTGTTTTCTTTTCTTTTTTATGAGAAATAGTACTGAAGCTTAACATTACAGAAACAAAAGTAATATTCATTCTTGGTTTTCAGAGCAAACATGATACTGCTGATTTCCATGGTGCTGCAAGAGCATTGGGTGGATGTGCAGTATATGTAAGGTGAGGCAAAATGATTAAGACCCTTCTCTCTTTTGATTTTTGAATCTCTTCAGGAAAAATCTATGCAATTCTTACATACCTTTCATTGCAAAAATATTTTATTATTTCATATGAATACAGTGACAAGCCAGGCATTCATGACTTCAAAATCCTTAAGAAGCTCGTGTTGCCTGACGGGTCTATCCTGAGAGCTAGACATGCTGGCCGTCCCACAAGAGATTGCTTATTTGAAGATCCTGTCATGGATGCGAAAAGGTGAACATGCTATCCCAGATTACAATCCCAAGTGTGTCAATAATAAACATCTACCTGGCCTTTTACTAATCAGTTTGTGCTTTCAACTCTTTTGTAGTTTGTTGAAGATATGGAACTTGAACAAGTTAACTGGGGTCATCGGTGTTTTTAATTGCCAAGGAGCAGGAAGTTGGCCAATGAAACAAGAAGCTGAAGAAATACCTGCTGTGCCTTCCGGGCCTTCATCCCTTTCAGGTCATTTGAGTCCTATTGATGTTGAATTTCTCGACGATATTGCCGGTGAAGATTGGAATGGAGATTGTGCGGTCTATGCTTTCAATTCAGGTTACTTTTCCAATCCGTCATTTTCTTTATCTTATCAGATACTCTGCATCCAAAACCAACTTACCTAGAATTTCTGGTAAATTATTTCCTGTTGCAGGATCTCTTTCCATGCTGCCAAAGAAAGGGATTCTTGAAGTGTCCTTGACCACTCTAAAATACGAGATATATACCATCTCTCCAATTAAGGTCAGTAAATTAACCTCCTTGCTTTACCATTATGTTATCTTCCTGTAAAGTCTACTCAGAACCAGGCTGATTTATTATGTAACAGGTTTTTGGTCAGAATCTTCAGTTTTCTCCGATGGGATTGCTTGACATGTACAACTCAGGAGGAGCAGTGGAAGCTGTGAACTGCATTATCGATGTTTCATCTTACACAATCAAAGTCAATGGCCGAGGCGGCGGCCGATTTGGAGCCTACTCCAACACTAAACCAACCTTTTGCAGGGTGGACATGAAAGAAGAAGAGTTCACTTACAACGACAAAAATGGATTATTGACAATCAAACTTGAATGCACAGGCAATTTAAGAGAGATTGAATTCATATATTAGGGTGTTTGTCTTTCCATAGAAATATGCATTCTACAAAAGTTCAAGAGTTCCATTCCAGGATTTGGCTTTAATTGATTCTGTAGACACGATTTTTTAAGCCTTAAATTAAGCAATCACAATTGTATAAATATTTGATTTAATAAAATATATGATTGTGTACCATTTTTATTTAAAATATTCTTATAAAAAAAGAAATAATCATATGATTTTTTTCTTGAATTTGATAAACAATGACTTGATTTTTTAGTGAAATCAAGTCAATATTTATGTCTTGTTGGAACGAGAATGTAAACATTTATTACAGAGAATGATTTGATGTTTTAAATAGTATATTTGATTTATTTTTAAAATGTTTTTGAAAAACTCTTATCCCAGATGAAATAGGTTTAAGAGTTTTTGGTACACGTTTTGTCTTGAAAAAAATTTTATAACTCAAATAATTTCTTTTTTTTTACTAAGGTGAGAGCTTTTATTTAGAAAGATTTGTAAGGTTTTTCAAGTTCAATACCACATGATATTATTTTATTGGTTAATTTTTATTTATAAAATCTTATATTTATAATAAGATAACTTAAATATCTTATCACATGCATCAATCTTTCATTGGTCAAAAAACATATGACTTATTTATTTTTCATGTCATTTATTTTAATTTTATTTCATATTTTTATATAAAAATAAAATAAAAATGACATGTGACAAGATTTGATTGGTAGAAAATTTTTATTTTTATATATGCCTCTCGAAACAAGTTTGCTTATATTTAAAAATAAATGGGCATGTCTTGAAAGTACAATGAAGAGAGTTTTAACTTTAAATATATTTTGACTAAAATTTGATTTATTATATTAATTTTTCATAATAAATTAATGTATATATATTTTATTGTAAAATTAAAATATAATTATCAAAATTGAAAATTTAGTGTCAATTTTAATTGAAATTATCAAAACAAATAATAAAATCAAAGTTAGATACCCAATTTAAAACAATTGCACATTCTAGGACCAAATAAAATGTATCATTTCTTATCAATAAATAATAATTAATAATTTTTTACCTGATTGTTGGATTTTTTAATTTTTTTTTTTTGCTAAAAGTGATTACTGGTGGGGGGACCTGGATTCAATAGCGCAATCCATTCACAATTATAAATTCTGACTAAATGTTGAAGAGTTGTGACCTCTGGAAAATTTTATTTTTTTTCTTTGGAACCGTGCACTCCTCTTGATGTAACTTCTTTCCTTTGCTTGTCATCCGAGAAAGAGCAAAAAGAATTTCCTGTAATGCTAAACCGACTTTGCCTTGTTGCCCGTGTATGTTCAGCTGAGAATTTAATTTTTTTTTTTTTTGCTAAAATTTAATATGGTTTGTATGTTTTGAATCATTTTGATGTGCTAATGTCAAAAATAATTTTTAAAAAATGAAAAAATATCATTGGCATGCATTTCGGCACGAAAAGTTATTTGAAAAGCAACCGCTACCACACTGTCAAGCACTTTCTAGATCTTTTCCCCTCATAAACATGCCAGTGACGCTAGTGAGAAAGACTCTTTAAGTTCCACAACCATTGAGAAAATGGTCATTCAAACACCATTACAACTGAGGAATGATTCACCAAAAAATACAACCGTTGAGAAATGACTCACACATCAA
>Ga0307517_10006572_pt1 | contig 17170 bp, 25 predicted proteins | sample 23_EM_MG_FD_194515 | JGI IMG/M metagenome (GOLD analysis project Ga0307517, IMG submission 194515) | Populus trichocarpa ectomycorrhiza microbial communities from riparian zone in the Pacific Northwest, United States - 23_EM | ecosystem: Host-associated > Plants > Roots > Unclassified | place...
CCTGAATACAGAGAATTTTTTGTCTGTTTTCACAGAATACAAAGAATCAAACAGTTTTCCATTTTTGTGTGAAAACAGATGGAATAATTGTATTATGTTTTCTCTTTGTTTGCATGGGAAACAGTCTAACTGTTTTCCAGGCAAACACGAACTTTACATGTTTTCTACCTCTGTTTTCTTGGAATACAGAGATGATCCCCAGCAGTGTGGTTCTAGATAGGTTCAAATTAAGAACCTGTTCAAAGCACATGAGTAGGGAACACCTTAATAGATAAGGAGGAACTTGCAAGTGACCGCTCTTGTGGAGAAAGGGTAATGTTGAGGGAAATGGACAACGGTCCAGAAGCTGGGGGGTCAGGGATGGACATTTGTTTAGCATCAAGGAGAAAGAACAGTGTATAAATACCTTTGAGATGAAAAAAGCACCTAAATGTTGGTTGTTGGAAAGGGCAAAGCGGCCATTTGCCTTTCAAGGTTGAGGATAGGTGCTGCCAAGGTGCTGCTGAGGTTTGGACCTGACGTTGAAGGCGCAGTTACGAATTTGGTCACAGCAACCCAAATTGGGCATGAGTCGCTTTGAGCTCAGCATTTGGAACCCTCAAATACCGTCGAAATCAAACTTAACTAAGGTAACTAGAACACGTTTTTTGAAGAACATTACAAAACATTATATCCTGACTATTCTACTTCTGCGGTGTAATGACTGCAGGTGGTTGACTGTTGAATATATCATGAAAATTAATGACTCGCTTGATTGAGACCTTCATGTAATTGGGATACTGAGCAAAAATAATGAATGGCCATGATATAGCTTTAATTCAAATATTGGCCCTGCCCTGTACTCAAAACCAGCCTCCTTATCGTACTCTTTCTGTAATGTAATAAGTTAGGAGCCTTGTGCAGGCCGATGACCCGCCGTTCCACATGATCGCCATTTTCAAAGTATTTTTGATGCCGCCTTTACCTTGAAAGTTCTTGTCTACATTCTTTGGTTCTCTGGGTGGGTTCATGGTCGACCATCGGGAGAAAAACTCTGATAATGAACAGGGTCATGGTTAGCATCATTAAAGGCAACATCCTTCGGACAGCAATCTTACCAACTTTCTTGGAGTTGCACTCGGCACTTCTCTCCCAAGTAGGATCTGCGGTACTACATCTGTTCGCCCTTCGAGATAGAATGGATTTATCCGAGTTGGCCCAGTTGAAGGTGAATGAGCAAATTTTGAAGTTGTGGTTTCTATATGTCGATGGCTATGGGTAAGTGGTGAGAAATCGAAGTCACTGATCAAAAGAGTCTACTGGTGAAAACTTGTCCAAGTCGTTGAACAAAGTGCTTAGCCAGAAGAAAAAGAGTCTCTAATAATTATTTTGCGAATTACAGAACCTTTCAAACTATACAACCGAGGCAATGGGCCGTCTCCTCGAAGCAGGCTTGCTCCGTTTTCGTTTCTTTCCTTGCCCGAACGCATTCGCACTTTTAAGATCTCGACCGAGAGGATCTTCTTTCTTGACCTGGTAAATACGGACCTGTACGAATAAAATACGCCATGTCAGCAACGGGTATTTAGAAATGGAGAGGAAAGCAATAAGAGTTGAGGATTAGACTTACGATCCAATTTTCAGAAGTGAATGCCTCATCTGTGGAGAGGGATGGTTGATTCAGTAAATGTCGCTTTGATACCAGGATGCAACGTGACAGACCAAGGTAATCCAAAGTGGGGCCAACTTTTGGCACCTGTTGTTGGCGTACACGATCGGTCCCGGGATTGCCACCAAAGAGTTCATTGAATCTAATAATAGGACCGTAAGTCACCGATAACAGAATTGCTCAGGGAAAGAAGGAAGGGCCTGGCAGGACGACCAGGGAAGAGTGGGGGGAGAGAAAAACGAAACAAGCAAGAACGAAAACACACCGGTAGTACGACATCTTATACATCAAGCTGTCCTTCATTGCCTGCGACGCCCTGTCGTCGATTCTATACTCTCCTTGCGGGGTGAAGTAATTTGGCTCCTGAATCTCATCCGGCCAAACACCCTGCGCGATACGGACCATCCACAAGAACTTGTTGATATCATCACCGGAGTACCCAATCAATGCACCGAAAATGACGAGCACATATTCGACATCGTGTTTCCTCAGGATAGGATATGCAACTTCTTCTGAACTTGACATGGCCTTTCCAACAGTCGCGATGTGGGCTAGCAAGTAGAGGAAAACGCGACAGTATCATTAGAATTAATTACCAGGAGGGAGTTAAAGTTCAAGGGTCGCGACTTACTATTATTCCAGGTGTTGTTATCCACCAACGTGGGCCGATCCGCCATTCCTGCAATTTGATATCCATAATCCCACCAACTCATCACCACAGCATCCTCAGCCGTGTTTTGTCGCAGCCAGTAATATGCCTCCCGGAAGTCATCGATGATATGTTGTGAGCCATCAGGGTTCTGAGATGCCAATACGACGGATGGAGATGAATAAGCATTAGACGTGACCCATGTGCAATGGAAAACGAAAAAGAACAACATGCACAACGTGTTGAAGATGACCACGAGACGCGCATCGATGCCAAATATCCCTTTCGGCCTGGAAGCGCCGCTTTTGGACGTAGCAGCTGTGACCAGGTCGGCTAACGGACCTTTCAGGGCGGGACCTGCTGCGCTAGTTGCAGCGGCAGTTTTCTTCGCCTTTTTTGTTGAGGGTGCGGTTGTGGATGCATTAGTGACGACGAAAGTGGAACCAGTCTCGCTGTGGCTGTCATCCCTAACCGGTGGCTCGGTAGGATCTATATAAGTGTCGAGGAGTGTGGAAAGAGCCACTGCAGAGGCGACGCATACGACGGGGGTAAGTGTCAGCATGAGACGAACCATCACTCCAGCAAAGTAACTGGCCACGACAGCGTATATAATCACGAAAAGATGTTCATCGCGAAGTTCGCGGAAACACAGGGCGACACCAGCTGGGAACGTGAAGATCAAGAATTGCAGATCCATGAAGAACGAAGGCCAGGCGGTTGGTTGATGCTCTGACACCGATGCGATGATTGGAATGTACCTGATGCAGGAGTCAACCTTCGTCTTTCTTGAATTCATGACCGCTTACTTTTTCGCATAACCGGTATCCCAAAGAGAGTAGAAACGGCCAGTCCACGGGGCAATTTTGCCCTTATAAGTCAAGAGAACGAAACCAGAAGCCCCAAGGACTCCGATAGCAATGACGGCACCAAAAAGGAGTTTCTGGAATTGCTGCGAAGAAACGTGGGTTCTTACCAATTGACCGAACGCCACAATTTGAAGCAACCCAAACACGCCTTTGAGAAGTATTTAATCGTTAGTTCATGAGCAAACATATGGACATTAAAAATAGATCATACCAAGCGCGCCCATATGTTCGCTCGTACTAACAGGCTGGAACCCAACAAATGGCACTTGCATACTGGACAGTGTCCCGATGGCATACCACGATGAATAAGCGACGTATAGGCGGTCGGAGAACCGGCCCATCAGCACTAACACCAGTGCATGCAATGGAATCATGTTGGTGATAAAGGCATAACCACCTTGTGAAGCGAAAGGTTATTGACTCGCAATGAAGAGGGATAGTTTCGAAACGTACCCCATGCAGCCACCATATAGAAGTAAAATACGGCTGCCATAGTGCCAAAGAGTGCGCTTCCTTGCTTTAGAGCTTTGATCCAGCAGTAGAACGTGAACATAAGGAGGAAGATAGCAATAGCTTCATTATCATAGGACCCGGCTACTGAACGCGAGATGTATCCAGGAACAATGCCAATAAATGCGGCAGCGAGTAGTCCCGCACTTTCATCCTTCATTTCTTTGGTGAACCTTGACGATAACTTTCAGCATCTGACCGTTGCCAAAGTGATGTCGTTACCCACATGTAGGTTGCCCATGCCGTCAAGGCGCTAAATCCTGGGGCAAGCAGGACACAAACATTTCGAATATCGACCGGGAGATTGAGTGCACGGAGAATGTTGTAGATGACTCCACTAGTGACCATAAGACCAGGATAGACCGTGCCTCCGACAACACGACCAAGAGGATACCAGGCTGTGGGATCGAACCAATTCCAGAATTCCTGTCAAGACGCGTCAACAGGTAGTTCAGGATTTGAGCGAGTAAAGTCCGCACATAGAAACCCTTCTCTGCTAACACCCTCGTGGCCCGACTTCAAAAGATGCTCAACCTCAACCCATCAGCACATCAACCAAAATACTCACTAGTTGAACCATGGGTCGCTGGAGAATCATAGATTAGCACTGGATAAATGCAAGTGTGAGTACGTACAATTCGTGAATTATACTTTCAAAGTTGATAACTGCAAATAAACGAGAGGCAATGGCAGCGCCAGAGATGAGTGCAAGAGCAACGATGCGTAGTAAGGATGCTGTATTCTTCACAGTCGAAGGTGAGATATCCGTAGGAAGAGGATAGGCCGTCGACATGGCCAGTAGCGGTGGATGTCGTCCACAGCGAAGACGATGTCGGATATTGTTGTATGGAAGATAGTCACTGTGTCAGTAACGTCGACGTGTCGTGCTTAGTGCTTAGTCAGAAATTGCTGTCGCGCTCCAAATTTGGCAACTTTCACCTGAACTATTCATCAAGAATTCAAAAGCGAAGCCGAAATTGGGATCATATTTTTCCGAGCTACATCAGAGCGCAGATCAGAGTTCGCATCATGCGTGGTTTTTCCAGTGCAAGAGCATCTGGCGTTCTCGAGATTGCGCATGATAGCCTAGTTTATTTCTACATATTGATGAAAGGCAAAAAACGCCTTTACTTAGTTCAAATGTTCTACAGAAGTGAAGTTGGACGAAGACTTTAATCCTTTGGAAATTCCATCCACCCGCTATCGCATTCACTCTCATTGCCAGCTTGCGGTTTACCTACCCACCAAGATATTGTTCCCCCTCTTCCCTATTCCTTTCTATGCTCTTCTTGATTTCCAAATCCCAGTCAGTCCCACGCCAGACCACGCAGTATTCCGATATTCCAACTATAAAAAGGGCAACGACTTGCCCTAAAATAGCGCGATTAAATAATATAGAAAAAAATTGGAAAGATACCGCAGACTCACCGACCCAGAGACCTTGCAAACCATAATTTAGACTTGGGTGAAAAGCGAGAGTAATCCCCATCGGAAGTGCAAGTATATAGTATGCAATAATGTTGAATAAGGCGCCTAGATGCTGCCGACCTGTTGAACGGATTATTAGTTTATGGTCCGTCAACGAGGCGGAGATGATATCACCTTGCCCACGAAGGACGCCGCCACAAGACCCAGCTAAGCCGTCCGCGACCTGGAAAGATGCGACGAGTGGCATTACTTTGCTCACGAGCAGGACGACATCTCTGTCATCGCTGAACAACAAACCGAAGACCTGGAGTGGAAGGTTGATAAACACCAACGCACAGTCATAAAAGCGAACTTGCATCCTTAGATGCCATCATGGCCACCATTACAATCATGCCCACGATGACACTTAGTAAAGCCGACGCATGGGCCGCTGCTTTCGCGCCAGAGGAGGATCGAGAACCAATGAAATTGCCGACGCGGGTGGATGCGGCAACACCAATACCAAAGGGTAGGGTGTTCAAAACTAGTATAAACTGGTTAAATCACGGCAAGGATGGAAGGCTAAGTGGACTCACTTTGATCAGTTGTCATAATGATGGACTGCGCTGCGAGAGGAATTGCTCCGAGACGTCCAGCAGCCAACGCTACGATCTCGAAAGCAGCCCTGTTCCACAGAAATTCTGAGTAGAATCCTTGAAAACAAGATATTAATTTACCATTCAGTACCAACCATCAAAATTCCTGGGAGAGCAAGTCTAAGAAATTCATAACAGCTCTTGAAATCGAGAACGGTTCGAAGTTGGATTCCACCCCAGGTCCTATTCTCCGTATGGATGGGAGAAAGGTAAGTATATATCGCAAGAAAAGCGAAGCAAAGCCAGTAGGTGATAGAAACAGCCAATGGAGATCCAAGAAGTCCCAGCGATGTATAATGAATGAGGACAATATTAAGGCCAATGTTAATTGGCGACACTATCACCAGAATTGTGGTTGATGCTCCCATTATTCCTAGCGCGGTAGATGAGCAAAGCATATGCGAAGCAATACCCCATGTCATACCTTGACACTGAAGATATTTCTTCATACTCTCGAATCCGACATACCCAGGAGCCCCAACAATCAAAACGCGCAAGAATCGTTGTACATGGAGTGCCAAAAAAGGAGGTTGTCCAAGAGCCAGTAATACAGGTTCCATGAACGCCCATAAAATAGAAACAGGAATGAGCAAGATCCACAAGAGTAATACACATCTCTGAAAATGAATACCCAAATCGGTCTTCCGAGTGGCGCCAGTGAAAGCTTGAGATCCAAGCGTATCGAGTGCAGTAGTACCACCAAGCGCGACGCACCACCCTATAAGCGTAGACGTGGGATCATCTTTATGGTATGCAAGCAATTTTATACTCGCCAGTGACGAAAGCAAGCATCAAGGAAAATGCCGCAACCGATAATTCATCTGGCCCAAGACGTCCCGCGATTATGATAGATGCAGTTTGGATGGAATTCTGAAGGATATAGGATAATATCACTGTTAACGCTCATGGTCAATATCCCAGATGCCAATCGCGATAGGTGGCCACCCACCTGGAATCGAGTCGAACAACAGGGACTTAAAAAGCTTAAAATCCAGTCTCACTATTGATCCATCGGGCCGGACAACTGTTTCCTCTTCTGGAAAGTTTTCAACAGTTGTGGTGGACGACGATGGGGACTCGACAACTACAGGATCTCGTTCGCGTCGATTATCACCGGAAATAAGGGGAGTCCTTTCGGTAGGGTATGAGGGGAATGTCATGGTAGAATGGTGAGTGGGCCAGTTACTTTCGACGCTGAAACGTTCTTCCGCGTTCCTTGTGGGTTTGATAAAATTTCCTACCCACTTTTTATCCTCTGTTGTCCCTCAAAATACCCCTGGGGTTTGCAATCCTCGAGGCTAAACCCTTTAAAGTCTTATAGATCCCATATAGATCGATCTGTATTTAATTCCTCCTGGTGACTCCGGCGAGTCCTTATCATGACTGCTTCAGGCGGCTTGGGGTCCATCTCGATAAGTTGAGATTCATAAACCCTATCACCTCAAGGCGCACACGAAGCAAACACGGACCATGTTTTTGTATATTTTTCCCTCTGCGTTTTATGCCGTCATTCTTGGTCCATGGGGGTTGGTCATGAGGTGATTATCTTTGCCAACGTGTTGCTTTTTTGAACACCTTTTCTCCGAGCTTGTGGGCACCCAGACACTGATAAAAGGAGGGCTGAACGCTTTCGGAACATCATCGAATTATCCATACCATTATTCACCTTATTCTGTTATGCAGATAATTTCCTTCTTAGCATTTGGGTTGCTTTTCGCCCTGGCTCGTGGCCACGCCGGACACGACGACCAAATGCCTCTCGACTACGTTAAGTTTCCCTTCCAACCCATATATCGTGGAAGGAACGGTGAAGGTGAGCTTCCTTCCTACCTGCGTAAATAGCATCCTTATTGTTACTAGTGACGGCCGACGCAATTTTTTCGGGTATCACGACATTCGCAAGGCTTCCCTGGGTTCAATGTCTTACGAAGGACAGAGAAACCCCCTTTGACATTGCCTTCATCGGTGCCCCGTTCGTAAGTCCTCTCCAAACACGTTGGAAGGATTACCCTTTCTCAACCTTTTTTTGTAGGACACTGGCACCAGCTATAGACCAGGAGCACGTTTCGGCCCAGGTACCGTTATTATATTTCTACCGAGCAGGACCCTTGGCTCATAAGCGATCTAGCCGGCATCCGTGCAGGTTCCCGTCGTTTGACGCTTTATGGTGGATACAACGTTCCTCTCGAAGTTAATCCCTTCAACGCAGGCCTCAGGCTTGTCGATTGCGGTGATATACCGGTAACGTGAGTCTACACCCTCGAATTTTGATGAAATGAAATGAATATTCATCCTTTCGTCAGCCCATACGACAACAAATATGCAATTCAACAAATCGAAGATGGGCATAAGGCCTTACTTCACCGTGAAGCATATTCGCCACTGGGTAATGATTCGGTGACTGGGGAGAAGCTTGTTCCCATTTCCCTTGACGGGAAAAATCACCCTCGCATCATCACACTTGGTGGTGATCACACAATCGTCCTTCCATTGCTTAGATCGATCTACTCGGCTTACGGACCCATCTCCGTCATCCACTTCGATTCTCATCTCGGTATGTGACGCTGCTATTCTGGTATTCACACTGCTCATTTGATAACTCAGATACTTGGAAACCCTCAGTGTTTGGAGGCGCCCCTTCTGCCCAAGCGGCTATCAACCACGGCACATACTTTTATTGGGCCAGCCAGGAAGGGCTCATCAATAACGGGACATCAATTGCAAGTGTTTTCGTTCCATTTCTCGCCCCCCTTCCTCCAGAGAAGTTTTGATCCTAGTCCATTCTTCACAGCACGGTGCTATAAGGACCACGTTGTCGGGGCCTGAGGACTACGAAAACGATGACACAATAGGATTTAAACGAATTGAAGCTCGTGAAATAGATACTATCGGTAAGATTGCTCCCCAATTCCGTCGATGACCGCGTTTTAATTGAGGTTTTCAGGTACAGACGGAATAATTAAGAAGATCCGCGATACCGTAGGAAATGGCCCCGTTTATTTATCTATTGATGTGAGTCCCCATTCCTCACGATCTGTGGGGAATTTGGCCTGCCAGACATCAGGTTAACTTTGGGTCAGATTGACTCCTTAGACCCTGCCTTCGCCCCAGCGACAGGAACTCCGGAAACAGGTGGCTGGTCTACGCGGGAGCTTCGTACCATTTTGAGGGGACTCGATGGACTCCATATTGTCTCGGCAGATATTGTCGAAGTAGCACCCGCCTATGACACGAACGCCGAGCTGACAACTATGGTATGTGCTCTCTATTTTCAAGATCACGTTCGAGCGGTGTGTTCACGTCGCGATTCGCTAGGCCGCAGCCGATGTAGGCTTTTCTCTCGGAGTCCTCTTTCAACCCTCCCTTACTGAAAAATCCAGGTTTTATTCGAGGTTTTGAGTGTCATGGCGAAGACCCCGTTAGGTAAGGTCGTGGGCTGAAAGCAATCACCGATCGAGGTGAAAAGCCTGCCTTGCAATCTTTTATGATTCGATGGACTTACTAGTCACTGCGTTATGTCCTTGGTTTTCTTTCCTCTATTTTTTTCTCATCTGAATTTGAAATGCACGCAGAGTTTCTGCAAAGTGGCCCTGTACTCAAATGTTGCATATGTAGCTTCAATTTTCCATCTTCGTTCCAACTTGAACATGAGGTCGACCCATGATACATTCTATAAGGCAGGTAAGGCCGCTAACCTCCGGTGCCTTTTCATGTATATAACATTGTCATGTCATTGGATGACTTACCCTAAGGTTTTAATCTGAAGAATAAAAAATATCCGAACAGGTCCAATGACGCTGCTAAAAACAAGTCCATTCGAGGGGGCCCTCTGAATATGATATGTTTTTAATCTTTTGACAGCGGCATCGCGACCAAGGCCCTGGATACATTCTATTCCCTAGAATAAATGCTTACAGAAAGCCATCCACTAGTAGGATGTCGAAGGGGCAAGCAGGATGTACATATCAGCACTCGGAGATAGGGTATACAGCAGAGGGTGTTGTACACGGAAGGAAAAAAAGGGGAGATGTATGGGTGAGAGCATAATGCAGTACACAAGATAAGGAAACTTGTGAAAATTTCAACGTGTATGTGAATTCGAGGGTGATAATAGAGGCGCGTAAGTATGAAAATGCGATGTAATTCCAAGGGGCCGTGGCAGTCTTCGGAAAAATAGAACGCAATTCGCCGATTTTTCAATGTCGGTGACAGCTGCCAGCCACTGACACGGCAAGTCGATGGAATAAATATAAATTGGGAGGTCCGAAATACAACCCTGAGTTCTAAGTAGAACCCAGGTCCGCAAGTTCTCAAGCAATTTCTTTACCGCAAAAGTCAACAGTGACCCCATCTTTTTGGTTGTACAAAGCTATAAGCTATAAGATTACGATCTGTTCTCGCAAATGAGATAGGACGCTGAGCAAGGGTTAATGTTACTCACTCCAATGATTCGGATCTATGTCATTCATAGGTCCATCAAACCACTTTCTGGCTGGGAGTCCATGATGTAGACGCAATTATGAAAACGCCAACGATTATGGCCACTGAATAGTCTTGAATAACGCTACCTAATACTTAGCCTGGTTATCCCAAGAATGATAAGTTATGCGAGCTTCTCCTTTCTTGTGCAGTCCGATTTTGTCCGAGTGGGAAAAAAGGCATAACCACGATAAAATACACCCACGCAACAGAAATAACACTAACAGGAGCCCCAGGCCCAAGGCTAAATGGACCCGGAGCTAACTTATGCCTCCCGTGGGTAATGTGAAGGAAGATTGGAGCCATATCCAACGTGTAGAGTCCAATCACAGAAGACCTGCAAAAATAATTTGAGCACAGACAGTGAACCTTATTATATCGATCCACGTACAGACCAAGAGACGTGAACGCCGTTTCCGAGAAATTTGAGATTCCACAAAGCGAGAAGACAGCTACGACCAAGCTACGACAAAACATATGGCATTTACTGGCGTTTGCGTGGACCGATTCATTCTTTTCCAGTAACACGATCCATGTACTGTAGGTCCGTCTAGTTTGCAGGCCTCCAAAAATCGACCAAAAAAAGGATGTAGATTTGAGCAAATTTGCACTCATTTTGGCAAGGAAAAAATTGATATAGGGCACCGCTAAAGACGCTTCGACCAGTCCTCGGGTAGATTTTCTCGCCGATACAACCATCCAAATATGCTAAAAGGGCCCTTACCCACCTTGAAGCAAAGCAACTAAAATCTCCCCCTCCCATTTTCGGTCACCAAGCACCACGGCCTGGGAGCAGAGTAGATAAGTCGGGTAATGCATCCACCTCTTGCGTCGGCAGGCAATGTGATCAGGTTTGGTAATATATCTAGCGCACTTGTAAAATCGCCGAAAATTAAATTACACATGCAAATCAGGCGATCCACAACCCAGATGCAAATTTGCCATGCGAATTCGACCCCGACCTATTTCTCGCAACACTAGATCATCATCCAGGAAGGCTCGGAGCATTATCCCTAGCGAAGGCAAACACAACATGGGAAGCATCAACTACCTGCGCAGCACGAGTGACAAGCTTTTGGCCTTGCGTCAACATAAAGCTAACATGATCATGGACAGGGTACTTACTTAAATTTAAACCACAATAATCAAAGACCAAATGGCAAGCATGGCACGTTTTTCCGAGAACCTGACCCATGGGGCGAGGAAGATTCGTGCCTAATATCTTTCTCACAGGTATCGCAAACGAAGCGGCTATGACCAATAACCATATCAGCGGCGATGGCTCTCCCCAACTTGGCAACACCGAGGCAACGATGGCCAGAGGTGCTGCCCGGGTCGCGTTTGCGGTCTCTTCAGCTACTTATATGAGCGGCGGCGTCAACGTCGTAAGAACATGGCAGTATTAGGTCGCGACAGATTTTCCGGTGCACCTCCCCTCACAACCTGTCAAAGTCCACATCGGAGTGATAAACGCCAACCTGAAAGGCCAACCATCTGCTGAGCGTTGACAATTGCAAACCATCACTGATTTCACAACTAACTGAACTACTGTTGTTCCAACCCGATCAATTGTTTTCGAAAAGAATAAACGCATCTGCCCGTCAGAAAGTACAAAAGGAGAGGTAATAGCAGCGACAGTGGTACCCACCGTGAAGAGTCAGTTATAAATTACAGAGGGGTATCGGACAAGAAAAATTGCCGTTTATGATGTCGTAGAAAAGGTTCAGTCTTGCAAGGACACCGGTGGCAGCAGAGCATACCATTCCATGAGAAAATAAAAGGGCAACCGGGATCCCAAATGTCGTTCCAGGCGATATAATAGCGGCACCATCGGTGGCAACAGCAATTACAATTGTAATCATCTGAGCACAGGTGAAAAAGATTCCACAGAACTAATGTCACCCTGTGCCCAGTAACATTTGCCCATCTCGTGGTCCAGCTGGCGGGAGGTGCATACTTTGGAGGTGCCAATTTTGCCGAGAAGGCCGGCGCTTGTCCTGCAGGATCGTGAAACATTTAAATACGGGCCTGTCATATGATTGGCCGAGTCATGGCATCGGGGACATCAGTTCCGTCATGGAAAGGGCGACAAATATAATAAAGGAGGAGGGAATGAGCCATCCAAACACAATGACTATGTGGCCACCTAGTGAAAAATGTCCACATTCAAATTAAACAAGGACACTGATTCAAACCATTAATGAGTCCAAAGGCAAAACGTCGACCTTACGCTTGCAATGACTCCCATGATTGAGAATGCAAACGACACGGTTTTTAAGATCTAAGCGCTAGCATTCAGTAAAAAAAAATGAGGCCATGCACAAAATGCTAACTTTCGAGCGACACTCACCGAGATTTCGTGTTGAAACTCCGAGTCCGACTCTCTCCTACATGTATAGTTCGGCGAGTTTGGCATCATTGGTTTGAACAATCGATTGAGCGTCGCGCTCGACAGTCACCACTGAGTCTGAAGTTTCTCTCCTTTTTCGGATTTGTAGTCCATATTCTCGGAAGTGATTGAGTAAAGCGAAGCAAGGTGTGCCTAAGGTGATCGAATCAAGGGTGCACGTGGTCGAATGGACGTTTTGAGATCACCACGGTGCCAAGCCAAGATTCTGAGCCCTCGCGTTCCATCCACTTTTTATTGGATGATAGGGAGGTGATAGATGGGAACGGTTCAGCGGTTGGCCACATTTTCCTGGCACGTTTATCTCACTGATAACATGTAACACTCAACCAACTGCCTTATCTACTGAAATAATGTGGCAAACACGGACCTGCAGATTCATCTTGTGGCACTGCTAAATGGGGTTCGCTCAATGGGGAGCTTATCTTGTGGCGTTCGTGTCTGATAAGGTAACGGGAGATAAAAAGTGACCCACAACTCAAAAACGAAACATAATGCCTAATAATCAATGCCTACTTAGCCCTTGGATTTGCATGTTATAACTCTATTAATATACCTTACTGCGAAATCGTGTTGTGGCATGTGGTGATTCCATAATTGGGTGCAGTTTTGAGTTCTAATTCTCATCGGAAATATCCGGTTGGCAGCTCCATCGTGTGGCACTAATCAACGGACGCAAGTTACTTACTTCTAAAGTTTGTTCTCCTGGATGCCCGCGAAACGAGTTCTGATTGGATTTGGAGTGGACGTAGACGCCGTTGCTGGATGGTCAGTGGGCGTACACAACCATGGGCCTCACGGGCGCTAACCAGAATACGCTCATAGGTTGGGATCCTACGGCGGGGAAGATTCTCCCCTGGACATTTCCCGCGTACTCCAGAAGTGTTTGGTGAAATTCGCACCTCACTCACCTATATTGCACAGGGAATGTATGCTGGAGAGGTTGGCGTTCCTCGTTTGCTCAAACTGTTCAAGAAATACGACATCAGGACGACTTGGTTCATCCCCGGTAAACTTCTTGTTGTTAGCGGAACGCAGAATTATCTTGATCCTTTCCATAGGTCATAGTTTAGAAACATTTCCTGAGGAAATGAAGGCAGTCCGAGACGCTGGACATGAACTGTAAGACTTATAGCTCTCTGTCTAATCATTACGCTCACTTTCAGGCAGTGGATTGCACGGTTACTCTCACGAGGTACTATTCCTAGAGCTTAAGATCTGCATTTACTGCGAAATTTAACTGATGTGCGCAGAACCCGGTCTCAATGACTGTAGAGCAACAAAAGGACATCTTGGATCATACCTATAAACTCCTGACGGAATTCAATCACGGCATACCTCCAAAGGTCTGCGTTTTGTCAGTGTGAGTGTAGCTTAAGAGTTAAAAAATGCTGCAACTCAGGGAAGCGTCGCACCATGGTGGGAGACTAGCAAGGAAGGAACGGAAATTTTGCTTGATAAGGGTATTGAATATGGTTTGTCGTTTCACCGGTTCTCATGAAATGCTTTTATGTTTACATGGAAAGATCATTCCAGCATGGCTCATGAGTGCGTAATTATCATCCACCCCGAATGATTAAATTAAGCGCTCGCGTAGCTGCCAAGCGTATTATATGCGAGACGCAGACTCTTGGACAAAGATTGACTATACCACCAAGGCTGAAGCATGGATGAAGCCGCTTCGAAAGGGAAACGAAACGGGACTGGTTTGTATCCCGGCGAATTGGTACGCGGTTATATGTCTTCGCTCAGTGGCTTTTTACCTTCGATTCCTTCTCTGCAGGTACTTGGATGATCTCCCCCCTATGATGTAAGAATGCAGATCTTACCGCGGGACACGGGCGGTCTTGCTCAATTTTTGAAGGTTTATCAAATCGAGTCCCAACTCGCATGGCTGGGTGGGTTATTCAGTACTTACTTTGCTTTAATTATTACTTACCGCTCGTTCAAGGTTAACGCAAGAGATGTCGAGGAACTCTGGAAAGACACGTTCTCCTATTGTTATAGGTATTGATGTGCATATCATCGTCGAAGTCTGTTACATTCTGATGACTACACGCCAGGGAGGAAGAGGAGTTTATCTTCCCTATAACAATTCATCCAGATGTCAGCGGGTAAGCTGATTTGACCGTCCTTTGGTCATGACGCAAGCTAATCATGGTTCTCGCTTTAAGCCGCCCCCACGTATTATTAATGCTCGTGAGTTGAAATGATTTTTTTGCTCTGAATACTCACTTCTTTGAACCAGGAACGCTTCATCGAATGGGTTAATGCCCACGACAATGTCCATTGGGTACCCATGATAGAAATGGCGCGTGACTTTAGGATTAAGAAGGCTCCATCCCCTATAGCAAAGATGCCACTCGGATACAAACAGGGGGGACCCTCTCATGTTTGCTAGAACGATCGTACTGGGCTGTGCACAAATGATCATTGAATGATCATATTAAATTTATTTTATCTGTGGAGGCTCATCTCAACAATAGCTTTAAGCTCAACCATCCGCTGAAAGCAAACTGTTAACATGAATAATCTCAGCTCCAACATTTGGAAGTTTTGACTCTGAGAGAATGAGAGAATGAGAGCTCCTATTACTGTAACGGGCAGGTTATCGGGTAATCCCCGGACCGGTCAACGCCCGTCCCTCGCACACTGGCGTTTGATCGCACCTCTGATGAGAACCCCATAAAAGCACGGCCAAATCTCATGCGAAGCAAGCAGAGGGACCTAGGACGGTTCCGTGTCATAGCCACTTTATCATCAAAACTACCCATTCCATGGTTGAAGGTACACACCTCCACGATGAGTTGGCGAAAAATCCGGCTCGGGTGACTGTTCTGACCGCTTTCGGACCTGTTGTGGGTGGGAGAGCAACTAACGGGTCCGTCATTTTCCTGGGTAAGACTGGTATTGCTTAATGCGCTGCATTGTCTGACGCAGCGATGCAGAAATACCGTTTGCTTTGGCTCCAGGACGCTTCGAAGATCCTGTCCCCTTGCCTAGGGGTTATCGGTATGAAAGGAAGGAGTACATCCAGGAAACAGTCTGTACGTTTTTGGAAAGAAGGATTTGGCTGTGGACCCGCTGACAGTGGTAACTTGAATCATAGATGCTGTTCAACCTATGAAAAATGGTCAGGGTCGAGGTAAAAATTCTTTTGAAAAACGAGTCGAGCACTCCATGTTGATGGCCGCCTTCTGTAGGTTCGCGATTCCAAGATGAAGTTGGGTATGGGAGACCTTCTGAGAACCCGTGGGTGTCCTCACTCAGTAGCCGTGTCTTCTACTAATAAATTAGCAGGCTCTTTTTAAACATTGCGATTCCGCCCGCATTCCCGAAGCAAAGGAATTTCCCAGTTAAAGTATACGTCCATGGGGGGTATGGTCCTTGTTTTTTTGTCCTGATCGACAGTCCACCTACACCCTTGCTCTTTTTTTTTTTGGTTCCAGGTTCCTTCAATTCGGTTCCCCACACTCCCTCGGATCCCAGGCGCAACACATCGCAGCTGAACGCTCTGAGATTTGGGTCAATATGGGCTATCGGCTATCAGCGTTTGGTTTTTTAGCGAGTGAAACCCCAAGTTTGACTGGGAATTACGGATTCAAGGATCAATGGCTGGCTTTGGAGTGGATTTCAGCAAACATAGAGGCATTTGGAGGTCAGTTCCTGACCCATGAGTATTACCTAGAAAGTTTCTTAGACTTTATTTTTATTTTTTTGCAGGCAATCCCCAAGATATCCAGCTCACTGGACTCTCAGCAGGTACGCTTGAGTAGTTATCTAATAACGGTAGACAAATAACCACACGAAGGTGCACATTCGGTGCATCAGTTCCTTCATCATGCCTCCCTTTTACCGGAGGGACAGAAAGCCCCATTTCATACGGTTGTCATGCAATCCAATGCCATGTTGTGCGTTGAGCCTTCTTGACTCAATGGTTATTAATTTCGTTCCCCCAGGACCGACTCTAAAACACAGGCTGAACTCCAAACTCAGTTCAATGCGCTATGCCGTGCGCTTCACCTAAATCCTGAATCTCCTGACATTATGACGACCCTACGGGATCCAGCTCGGGTTTCCTGGGAATCGATCATCAAGGTCATTGAAACGGATGGACTAGGACCCTACGGCACCTTCCGCGGATGCTCGTCGGAAGATTGGATCTCCACAAACCCTGGACCGATGGAGTGGCAGAAATCAGGCGGCCTCGCTCGTGGTCTAAAAGCTCGTGGAGTACGAGCGGTGGTCATAGGAGACCTTACAGAGGAATGGTACCTCTATTCGATCGCACATCCCATCAGAGGTCCTCAAGATGTTTTGCCCAACTTGGAGCGATATTTCCCCACAGACGTGGCGAAGCAGATGCTCGAGATCTTCCCTAAATTGCCGTCTTCCGCAGATACCAAGGCAGCCGCGAAATTGTATGGTGATATTATGAGCTGCGGCCAGGTTCATCTACCGGTGCGAATGTTTGCGAGAGACATGGAGATGAATGGGTTTCCCGTTCTTCGTTATGAAATACGATGGACGCCTGAACAATATCGACCT
>Ga0307517_10006573_pt1 | contig 17168 bp, 8 predicted proteins | sample 23_EM_MG_FD_194515 | JGI IMG/M metagenome (GOLD analysis project Ga0307517, IMG submission 194515) | Populus trichocarpa ectomycorrhiza microbial communities from riparian zone in the Pacific Northwest, United States - 23_EM | ecosystem: Host-associated > Plants > Roots > Unclassified | place...
GCAGGCGATGAAATCCTTCCAAAATAAATCAATGGCACAAAGAATAACAGATATCCAACAAGGGCACCAAAACAAAAACAGAACAATTCAAGGAAGCTCGAGTGGATGCAACCCATTTGCCATCACAAAGACATAAACATAAAAGAATAATATAAATAATATCCTGGAATCTCACTCAAAAACTTAAACTATTGGATTGAAATGGTTTTTTGATATGGTATAAGAGTCTTGATGATCAAGCGGTCACGAGTTCGAATCTCACCATCCCTATTTATTTGATAAAAATTAAATACAAGTAATATTAGTCTCTGCAAGTTTCAAGTTCAAACAGCTTTCACTTGAGGAGGTATGTTAGAGAATAATATAAATCATATTCTAGGACTTCACCTAATAGCTTAAATTTTTGAGTTGAATTGGTTCTTTAACAAAAAAAAAAAAACACCAAAACCCAAACAAATCTGATGGAGAAAATCCAAAAAAAGTCCTAGTCTCCTTAATTCTTGAAAATATAAACTAAATTATAAAATACTAAATATAATTTTTTCAATATATTTAGTAAACACATAGCTTTTCAAAACTTGTTGATGCTTTTTCCAGTTTACCCTGTATAAGACTTGCATTGCATTACCGAGCATGTATTAAGAAAGTATCCCAAAAGTAGCTCTGATTGTTTTCTCCTTTTAATTTTTTGGATGATTAAGAAAATCTTAAACGCGCCGATGATGGAGGAAATGTATTTTTAAATTGAGTTGATATGCAAGGTAATCCAAAAATATCAGTACGATGGAAAAAGAAGAGCAAGGAAAAACTGCTAAAAAAGAGGCTCGGTGGAAAAACTGGATTTACAAAAAACAAAGGACAGAGTCAGCAGGCAGCAAGCATCCTGGCTGTGCACGAATACAACACACCAATAGAACTCTCTTGAAGGAACAAAGTGTATAGGGAATATCCTTAATAAGGTTCCTAGATCGAACAGCCCATGGCAGGAGGCAAAAATGTTGAAATGCGTTGGAGCAAAAATTTTATGAAATTGAAAGACCTCTTATGGTTCCCAGATGCACAAAATCACTGTAACTTTATTTTATTGCAAACAATCTCATGAGTAACCAGCAGAAACCTCGAACAATCCAATCGTGTTGAAGACAACCTTAAAGAGGTTAATATAGTTTGGGTATAACATAGTTTGGACCTCCTTTCTTTTCATACAGACATGTTGCATCTGTACTGATAAGCATCTGCTTTCCTCAAGCTTGGAGCGCTGCGTACATAGGCGAAGACAATGCATGTTCATGCTGCGCGACCATCATGATTTGTGCTGGTGTGGAGACTGGAGAGTGATCATGAGTAAGAATTTAAAGGAAAGGCTCGTACATGTCACGTGCCCAGTGTAATAAGTACTTCCGACTCACTATCACTTGACACGGGTTATATATGCAGTGCGCCTCCGTCATTTATATGATAACATGATGAATGCATTGCCCAAGCCGAGATCTCTCTCTATCCCATCCCGTCATAAAAGGCTAGAACTAACGCCACTATTCATCTTTTATTATAAAATTTTAAAGTGCTTTTTTTAAATATTTTTTATTTAAAAATATATTAAAATATTATTTTTGATATTAATATATTAAAATATTCTAAAAACATAAAAAAAATATTGATTCAAAATAAAAATACTTTTAAAACATAAAAATAAAAATATTATTAGATTAGATTATTGATATTGATGTATCAAAAGAGGTTTCAAATGGTACGTGTAGTTTAATTTTAATCTAATCATAATCACGCAAAAATTACCGAGAAATTATTTGTTATTAACGTAATTAGAGTATAATTCATGATTTATCAATTGTAAATCTAAGAACAGGTTTAATGATCGTGGAGGTTTACTCAATTTATTGAGTTTTTAATGAGAAATTATTTTTTTAAAATTATTATATTAAAACAAGGGATGCATCTGTAAGGTTATTCTAAAAGATAATTATAGTTTCGATTAATGATACTAATACATCCTTTATCGTTAAAAAAATGAATCGCCAATCATATAGGTGAGATTTAAAAAAAAAAAAAATTATTATTATTATTATGGATGGGTTTTAATTAGGTCGTAGGAGATTAATTACACCAACACTGATGTCGATAGCAAAGACAATCCAATTAAAGTAAAGAACGATAGGGTAATGGTTAAACATTGCTGAGCCGATACTGTTCATACATTCACAACTCATTGTTGACTTATTATGTATTTTTCAATAATTTATTCTCGTTTTTAAAATTTTATTTTGGATAATTTAATTCTAATTAAAAACTAATTGCTTTTTATTTCTTGAACAAGAGTAAAATTAAAAGAAGAAGGACTAAAATGAAAAGGACACTAAACATAACTAACGTGCTATAGTTTTTTAAAATAATACACTTAAATTCTCAAACTTTAAAAACAACACAAATTAGATAATTTAGATCCCTTTAGATTTCAAGAAAATTAGTTTTGGTATAAAAATTTATTTATAGTATTTTTTTCAGTTTTTTGTTAAAGAGAAGGGTTGTCAGGTTTCGGAGACGAGAGAAAAGGTCGTCGTTCAAGCCATTTTCAACCACCAAAATGGATTTTTTTTATGTTCGTGGGTTCCATGAGGTAAGAGGGGTTGCTAGATTCCGTCGATAAGAGAGAATATCACTGTTCAAGCCGTTTCCGTCCACCAAAATAGATTTTTTTTATGTTCACGAGTTTCATGAGATGAAAGGGTTTTTTATGGTGGTTGTTTAAAACCTCAATGTCACCTAAAAGAACAAATATAAATCGAGAAAGATAAATCTAACCCGGTTTGATTTCGTGAATTTGGATATTTTTTGGTATTTTGAGTTGATGGATTTGTTAATGGATGTTTCAAAGGTGTTGGGGGTGTGTTTTTTGGTTAAAATAACTTAAAACTTTTTTATTTTTTGGAGAAAAAAGGTCTGCCTTGACTTTCCGACCACCACTGGGTGGCTTGAATTTAGGTTCGTAGATGACATGTCGTCTACGTATTTTTTTTTAAAAAAATAAGGGTGGACACCGACCCCTTTACAATATATAAAACATAAAATAAAGTCCAAGTATGCGGGTCTAGCTTAAAGGTCTACCCACGTGCCTGCGCTTTTCCTTGCAATGACCCAGACACATTAGGCCATATGCTTGAGAGCTTTAGCTGAGTTTTGGCTCTCTTTTGTTTTGTTTTTTTAAAGGTTAAATATAAATCCAAGAAAAAAAATTAGTGATCCCGATTGAATTCATAGCCCGGAGTACATGTTTGACGTGTTGAGCCACAACATCTATACTATTTTTTTCTATTTAATATTGCTTTATTTATTTGGTATATTTGTTCTTAAATAATTTTTAAATTCATGTTTCAATTAACATCTATCATCTGTGATTTTTTTTATTTAACTTTTTTTTGATAAAGATGTTTTTTAAGGGAGTCCTTGTGTATTTGTTTTTTGAAAAAAATATTCTTATTCATTTATAATATTTTAATATTTAATATAAATAAACTTTATTTTTATAATAAATAATATTTCTAATATGTATTGTCATGCATTATATATATTTTTTTCAATCAATCTAACGTGTGTCTATTTATATTATTGTCTAATTGAATAAACAATTAATTTTAATAAATAAATTCAGCAAGCATAACCGAGTAAATATTCTGTTTAGCAATATTAAATATCTTGATCTATACTTGTTTTTTGATTTTTTTAATTGTTTTTTAGTAATTTTTTTCTCATTTATGATTTTTAAATTTATTTAATTACATGTTCACATAAATTTTTAATTTATAAAAATCTTTTACATATAAAAGGACGTCAAAAAATTTAATATATATAATTTTTTTTATAGGAAAAAATATCTGATCGTTGGTAGACTGTAGTTATAATAGCCAGTTAAAAACTAAACTCTGTTGGATTAAAAATTAAACTCATTTCGGTGCAGAATTTGACAAATAATAGCGCGTGGCGGCAGTGCATTTCCTTCTCGCAAGTCGCAAGACGGTCCAAAACACACAATAAGCACCATGTTGGCGAATCAAAGCGAGTTCCTCAAACATTTCCGTTAACTCCAAATTTTCTCTCTCTCTAGCCGTTGAGTTTCAGTTTCCCCTCCATTTCGCGCAACGTTCCTCAAAATAAACACTGCCATTATTTAGTCTCACACACTCTCCATTGACCTTCCCCTCTTCCCTTGTCTCTCACGTTTCGAGTCTCCCCACCCTCTCCATTTACTTTGACAAAACTGTTTTCAATTTGACCTTCTCCATTAACCATGCTTTAACCATTCAACTCATCCTTCAAACCACTCTCTTTATCAAAAAAACGCCATGAACGACTCTCATAGTTCCTCCTTCGATTCCGCCTCCAAGGCTGCCATCGATCAGGTTCTCTTTTCATCCAACTCTCCAATTTCCTCTCTCTCTCTACAACAGTGTAATTTTCAATTTCGTGATCTTAAATAACGAGGCAGTGATTTCAAAATTCACGTTTGATTGATGTTCGATGTTTCTTACTTTGTTTTTATCAAATTTAGAAATCATTCAGTGTTTATGTTTTGGTTTCGAGTCCTTTCAGTATCTGTGCGAGTCCCGTACCACCCGGGTGGGACCAACATGTACCTGTACTGTACAACGTTAGTACTGGAGTTTTTCAGTTCAGTGGCCATTTTTAGTATATGTCGACACTAACGTTTGGATTAGGGAACAATTAAGTCTGATAGCTCTTTTTTTTATATATAATTCCCTGTAACTTTGATTTAATTTTACAATTGACTACGGGAACAATTCTTTATTATTTTTTTACCATTTTAATGATTGAGAATGCTGAATTCGGATTTTGTTTGTTTGTTTGTTTGTTTTCTCTATGCTTGATTGTGGTTGCAGAATGTCGGGAGGAGTCGAAGAAATGGGAATGGTGATCTAACACTGGCGACCGATATACCACGCCACTGGCATGATATTTTCTGGTTAGGAGTCTTTTTGTTTCACTTGATGGGATTAGCACTTGGTCTTGCAGTTCTTGGGCTCAATAGGTTTAAGAAATCAGACAGGTTTAATTTCGATAGATACACTACTAACACAACTGGCACCGTGGGAAATAGTCATGGACTTACGGAAGATTATTGGCCAATGTTTGGTCTTGGTGGTGGAGTTGGGACTGTACTTGGATGGGCTTGGTTGTTGTTGCTTGGTTTTCAGGCGAATCATATGATGAAGATCTCGGTGCATATTTTGACTACTTATCTTGCTGTGGTTAGTGTTTTGTGTTTCTGGAGCGAGCATTTTTTATGGGGTGTCACGTTTGCAATTGGTGCTGCTTTGCAGTTTTTATATGTCATATCTGTTATAGACAGGTACGAGCTTGAAATGATATGGTTTTGCATTAAATGTGATTATGGCGAGTGTCTGGTGCTTGTAAAGGGGTGTCCTCTGGCTCACAATTTCATTACTTTAGTGCAAAAGGTTGAAAAGTTCTAGAAGAGAGTTGTGCATCTTATGTTCATGCAGTAACAAGTTGAGCACTTAAATTTGAGTTTCTCCTTGTCAATGTGCTCTCCTTTAATCATTGACCATTTTTGTTATACTGGCCTCTATATCAGTGCTTTGCTTGTGAATCAGTATATTATAAACTTACAATCTTCTAATTTAGTCAGATCAAAAGCTTTTAACTTATTGTATTGCCTTAGTAAATTTGAAATGTAGTTGATTATCTATAACTTTAGCCGGTGTAATCTTTAGAAGAATGATTTTATCGCCTAAATAGGCTAAAATTTTACTTATTTTTTCATTTTCATTAATTGTTTTATCCATAAATTTTGGTTTTTCAATTCTCATGAAATTGTTATTACGAGGCTTTGAACTGTATAAGAAGCACACCTACATGAAAAATAGATTTTAGTGCAGTCCCTGCTAAATTTGTTTTGTGAAAGCTAAGATATATTCTTCTTCCTGGAGAAGATCTGGAACATGTCAATTCGCAGGGGTCAACTTTATTCTTCACCGTCTATATCTTAAAGCAAACGTGGTAATTATTATGCACTGTAGTTTCAGTGATTAAATCATGCGTAGATCATAAGTGTCTGGAGTCAAAGCTTTTCCTTTTTTCTTTAAACTTGAATATTTACATCGAGTTTCACTATATTTTTTTCTCCCATATTCCTTTCCAATTGGTGAACTTGTAATGAAACAACCTACAGATCTATCATGATAGTGATAAAATTTAGAACACTATGCTTGTGCAATCATGCAGTATATAAACTTTTCCGTAATGCCAAAGCAGATGCAATATTTAGTTTCCTTTAAGGGTTCTATGTCTAAGTGAAAACTTGGATTTCTAGAAATCCCTCTGACCATTTGCTATTATTTCAGACTCCCATTTACCATGCTGGTGCTTCAAAAAGCCGTGAAAATGGTATGGAGCCTTCCTGAAGTTATGAGAGTTTCGTATGCATTTATGCTAGTCATGCTTTTGTGGATGGGATTGTGGTCTTTTGGGGCAGCTGGTGTTGTGGCTTCAAACATCAATCTCAATGGACGCTGGTGGCTTCTTGTGGTGAGCTTGCAAGTTTTGCACTTTATTCCATCTTTTGTTACTGGGATGAGAACTGCAACAAAGCTCTACTAGAACATCCCTTAGCTATAAGAGACCTTTTTAATGTTGTTAATTGCACACCCAGGTTTTGTCACTAAGCTTATTTTGGACGGGTGCAGTCCTCTGTAATACTGTACATGTTATAGTGTCTGGGATGGTGTTCCTTGTTCTTATTCATGGTGGCCGAGAAGCAGCATCAATGCCTCCCAACTCTTTGATGAAGTCTCTGAGATATTCTGTGACGAAATCTTTTGGCAGCATTTGCTATGGATCACTCTTTACTGCTGCAATTAGGACACTGCGGTGGGAGGTAGGCATGCCAAAATTTCCTTTTCTCTAACTGTTTCGCTAGCCTGTTTCCAAGATTGATTTTGCTTCTGTTTCTCCATTTTTTAACTTCGAAGTACATTTTAGATCAGGGGATTGCGGTCAAAGATAGGCAAGAATGAATGCTTGCTTTGCTGTGTTGATTTTCTATTTCATCTCGTGGAGACTCTTGTCCGCTTTTTCAACAAGTATGCATACGTCCAGGTACTTTCTGTCAATTATTTGTCTCCTGTGCATTATTTTATTGTCAAACTAAGTGTCTATTCATTTTCAGTAACATTCTACTAAGATGACCTTGTGATCCATTAATCATGAAGATTGCCAACACAGAGAAACTTTATGAAAACTGTAACATTCTCAATTTTTCCAGTCATGAATTTCATAGACAATGAAATGTCCCTTTTCTCCTAATGATTGAAGCTCGTGTTCCATAGAAATTTTTTGACATTGGTGCCTCTAAATTATACTTTATGGGAGAAAAAAAGTTACCTGGAAATTTTAGGACCTGGAAATGATATCATGAATTTTAAAAGAGAATGGTGAGGGAGAAAGAGGGGATCAAGGAGAAAAATGAGGGAGAAACATGTTAGTAAAAGAGGATGATGAATTACATTTTATACATTGAAAGGAATATCCTTAATGCATGGAGGGATGTTTTCACACAGGGTCATCGTAGTCAAGTAATACATAGGAAATAAAATAAAATTTCTTAATTAAATACCACTTTATGACCAATGTATTGGAAAACTAAATCCTAGTAGGAAAAAATCTAAAAGCTCTAAGAAAAAGCCTTCATCTAAACCAAATTTCAAAATGTTTGGTACCAGACCTCCATCAGAAAGCTTTTTGGAGCAGAATAGTAGGCTGTTCAGAGGGTAGACAATGTATGGGATTTAGAAATGTGATGAGCCTCTTGGTCTGGACCTCCCTGGCGCTCATAAACAAATCATGAATTTTCACTAGAAAAAGAGAGATTTGGTGCATTTTGAAGGCTTTAAGGCAGTATTAGCGAAGACGACATCAAAGTCATAAGAAGAGTTACTGTGAATGGAATTAAATAAAAAAGTACAGCTCTAAGTTTTTGGAATTTGACAGCTTGTTTGGAATGATGGAAGTTATGGAAAGTGAAGGAGGCGGTCTTAGGCCACCCCTGTTGCTAATATGCAGGTTTTAGTTGAGAATGGTAATGCATGTGAAAATACTCACCAAACAGCCTTTTAAGACCCTACTTGGATTTTGACAGCTTGTTAGAGTAGTTTTAAGGAAATGTGTTACATAAGTGGATAGTTTTTATTTAAGTAGCAGAAACATCAACTCCTAACATATTCTAAGAGACACCTGTCTCATGCTACACCTATCAATTAACACATGAACTTGTTATCCTATAAGAGCATTTGATTTCTTGTTTTAGAGGGGGGAGGGGCTGGCATGTTTTGGCGTTGCCGATTTACTAATGACTACTCTATGTTCTGTTTTATTGGCCCTAACCTTTGTAATACAACTATATTGGATACAAGATTTCTATCAAACATGGCCTGAGCATTCAAGGTGGCATATGTTTCTACTTTTGTGGCTTCAATGGCAGACGATGCATCGCTCAGTATAGAAGCCTCTTGTTTTCATGGAATTTTACTTTTACTTTTTGTTTTGAGTTCATTAGAACTTTGTTGGTTTGTCATCATTCATGTGCCATTTTTTGAAAATTTATACAAAAATTCACGTATTTGTTTTGCTCCCTCCAGATAGCTGTTCATGGGAAAAGTTTTAACCGTTCAGCTAGGGATGCCTGGGAATTGTTTCAATCAACTGGAGTTGAAGCACTCATCGCCTATGATTGTTCAGGTGCAGTTCTACTGATGGTAACGCTTTTGGGTGGGCTCATCACCGGGACTTGCTCAGGTGTTTGGACTCATATTAAATGGGATGATGATAGAGTGACCATGGTGGGATCCACTGCAATGTTGATGGGAATGGTCTTGGTAAATTCTGTTTTTCATTGATGTCTCTATTGGAATTGATAATCTATTTATATTCTAAAACTGCGTGTGGCATTTAATGGATGTGGAGTTGGAAGTTTTAAACCTTCTTGGTTATTTAAGAAGTTGGGTTTCAGAATTATAACTTAATTGATGTGGCAACTTCATCTGGCCTCATGATCATCCAGTCCCTTTTTCTAGCTACTTCACCCCTAGTTAGAGTATATCACTCATTCGCATACACACACACACACACACACACACACACACTTCCAAATTTGATCTTGCATGACATTTCCACTGTATGAAGTATCAATGGACAGCATGCGCTCTTCTTCTTCTTCTTCTCCTTGTTGTTGTTGTTGCTGCATGCATTTCTTTTTTAAAGCAGTAATCAATTTGTGGATATTTCACCAAGATAAACACATAGATGCCTCCTCCCCTGATTGAAATAGTATTTTTTTATAGTGGTCACATGCTTATCAAATGCAAAATCTGTCAACTTAGGGACGAAACCCTACAAAAACTAATGAAAGAACTTGATCCCAATTAAATATAGTTGAGGGAAATCAAACCTGAAATTAGAAGTTGAGGGATTAATTCTCAAATGAGTTATAAGTTTACGGGAGATGGCACCCTGCATGGTAAGGAGCATTCCATCAGCTTTCCCCTCTTTTATTTCATTATGCATATTATACGAGTAGTGATTTTCCATTATTCCCCACACAGCAAATACCCCTTTACAGTTGTTGGGTTGTATCAATTAAAGGCTGACTTCGGTTCCATGCAATGCTGGAAAAAAGTAAATGAAAGCCAACCATTTGTCAACCACAAAATTAGGGGGTGGCGTGCAAAAACACTAATCAACAATGAGTTGATTTTAATCATGAACCATGAACCATTGACCGTGCTCTCATTCCTCCATGACTACCATTTATTTCATTTTGATGCTGTGTGAGTTCATCTGTAGAGACATGCCATAATTTTCCGTTGGAGCTTAAACAATGGATATGCTTGCTACAGGTTGGACTAGCTATGGTGGTTGTTGAGAGTGCTGTTACATCCATATATATCTGTTACGCAGAAGATCCCCTGTTAATACATAGATGGGATGCTGAATTCTTCAACCAATTGTCTGAGGCACTACACCAGCGTCTTCAACATAGAAGTTCCCGGGCAAGGGAAGTATTGACCCAGAATCGATTGAATGTTGGCATACAGGAAAATGTCCCTCTCTGACAAGCTTCGCCCAAGCAAATTTTGTCCAGAAACACGCACTGTAATTCGTTGTACTATATTCCATCGATCGAAGTTCTTGAATCATTTTGTTTTAGTTTAGTCTGGGACCTTGATTGCATAAAAATCAGAAGGGTTGGTAAAAAATCAGTTGGAAGCTGCATTTATTCAGGTATAGCTTTTCCTCCTCCTTTTTTATTTATTTATTTATTTTTGGTGTGTGAAGTCATATACAGCTGAATGGCTGAAAAGCGGTTGAGTGGATTCCCCTTGTGGTCAGAATTAAATGATTCTTTAGGTTGAGGAGGAACCGGATTGGTTGTCTACTAAGAGCCGTATAATTCTAAACCCCATCTTCTAGTGATGTGGTTATATTTTGGAGTTAAAAACTTGGTGCATAGATTCCAACTGCAAGCTCTTCCATAGTCATTCGGTAGAGTAGATAGCCATTTTTTAGTAGCATTGCTTAAGGGATACAAAAAGTGAAGGTCGTTTGCATAATCATTTTCTGGTCTCAGTTTGCTGGCAGATTGCTCAAAATCTCTATTTCCTCGCTGCTCTTGTACAGAATGAGATCTTAGAAATCCCATATTTAATGATGGATTTTTGCTTGTCTAAGAGGGATGTATCGTTTTACAAGACATGGTACGGATGTTCCTTCCAATCTTCATGGATTCATAAGTGGTATCATTAACGGAACCCTCTAGGTCTCAGCTCAGCCATTGTGCTTTACAGTTGTTTATTTTGTTTTCGGAACACATTTTCTTCTTTTGCATATTTAAATGTTTACCTTTATTTTCTTAAGAAAATAAAATAAAATCTGGGACCCCGAGCCTTCAATCTGGGATTCGTTCTTGCTCGTTGTGTTCGGTCCAATCTTGTCTACTCCTATTGTTTAGCGAAGGCACCACCATAATCTTAACACAGGCCCATGTAAGGCTAAGATAACATATTTAAGCCCAAGGTGTGCAAATGGCAAATTGGCCCGGGAAATGGAGAAATGGGTCGTAGATGAGAGACATTCACCGGAGATTTAAGAGGCCACGCCCTCCCGGCTAGGAAGAAGTATCGGAGATTTAGGAGATATTGGTTCGCGTCGTGGAACTGTAATTCTTGTTTCGTGATCACTCTAAGCTGTGAAAATAACTTCAATTTTGATTCAAATAAATGTAATGCATCCTCTAAATCCTCGCCTGGAGATGAAGTGCTATTCTAGTTCTTAATAAAATTAGAATTGAAAAAAGTAAAAGTAAAATCTTATTTTCAAATGTAATATTTTTATATTTAGAAAATTGAAAAAACAGTTTCCATGTTCTTCAGTGTTTATTTATAAGTTTTTTCACTGTTTTTAAGAAAAGACGTGATATATATATATATACAAATATTTTTTTAACGATATAAGTTATTAAAAATGATTTTTATATATATTTATAGTTAGTTAATGTAATGAATTTGATTTTTGTTATAAATATAATATAAAAATCTTCTTTTAATTTTTTAATTAATAGTATAGCTTTTTCATGATAATTTTTTATTTATATAAAATAAAAATAAAGTTAAATCATTATAAATTCTTTGAACGTGGATATATAAATAATTCATCTTTTTGGTTGAATGGATGTATTTTTAGCCTTAGTTCGTAAAAACTTAATCCAATGATATTTACAACCATAAAACCAAAAAAAAAATGTTTTCCATGTAAAAAACCAATACAATTATTTGTTTATTTAATTAAAGAACAGCATCAGAGCACAAACATAGCCTATGGAAATTTAATGTGGTGCTGTGTGATTTAGTTATGTTTTGCTATAACTATAAATTTAAAAATTTAAAAATACTTGGTTAATTATCCAACGCTATAATTTTACATAGATTATACTAAAAACTATTTTATTGATTAATTACTATAAATTATAATTTTCCATAAATCACATTAAAAAAAATTTTCCTTATAAAAAACTCCCACTATGCCATACACACACTTACCTTGTTATTTTAGTTTTTTTACAATTTTAGGAGGAGTTTAAAAATATAGTAGGAGTTGTTTTTTAAAATATATATTTTTAAAATATATTAATATCATATTTTTTTATTTAAAAAAAAATATTTTTTATACCATACATTAAAATAATTTAAAAATGTTAAAAAATTATTTTTTTTAGAAATATCGAACAGCCCCATAATATCCGTTTGAAATTGTATTTTTAACTATGTTTAGTGCATTTTAAAAATATATTTACCTTAAAAAAATATCAAATTAATATGTTTTAGTGCTTTTCAATAATTTTAATATATTAATAAAAAATAAAAAAATTATTTTAATATATTTTTATTAAAAAAAAAATACTAACTACAATACGCACCTTGCTGGCCAATCCTTTATAGATAGCGAGACGAACATCTCGTGGAGTCGTAGTAGTAAAAGCTAGCAAGTAGCAACACACATGCAAAGCTTTCAAAGCAGCAATTCCTCACCCTGAAATGTACTGCCACTCTTCCTTCCTTCTTCGGTACTCACTTTCTTCTTCTCTCCTTCATTTCAGTTCTTGGTTTCTGTTGCCTACTGGGTTTTTAAGGAATGATTTGTGCAGTAAAAGATGATCATACCTATGTTTATTTATTCGTTTGTTGTTTTGTTTCTCTTTCCGTTTGTTTTTATGTTGAGTGAAAAAAAAAAAAAAAACAGATAAGATATTAGTAGCAGGAATCAGACGCGTCTCGCGGATCTTGGAAAACTTCATCAACCAGTTCCTGTTTCTCCTCACGACGATGCTGTTGATTTAAGCTCAAGTATCGATCACCTTTTCTTTCTTTCTCTTGAAGCCTTGCTGTATAATAAAAGAATATATGCTTTTTTGTCTATAGGGAACTCAGCTTCTCTAACCATTAGTGATTTTTTTTATTTGTTTTAAAAAATAAAACTTTGTAGGCTCCATGTTCTGTCTAAAATCAGGCAATGTCACCGTTGTGTCCCATAACTTACCTTATGCAACTGCCTTGAACACGGTACAGTACACTTCCATCATCCTCACCCACTTCTTTCTTTTGCTGAACACATGACTTGTTGGTATTTATTGATTAATGCTGCTAATGTATTTTGCTTTTGTTTCTATAATTTGCTAAAGAGCATTGGGTCAGCAGAGATAGCAACAACTGGAGCAGGGTGCCTGGACACAGGGCAATACGTGTACCAGAAAGGGACCGGGTTTGATTCCTCGTTGGGAAACGGGCAGAGTTTTGAGAATTGGGGAGACTCAGGGATGGCAGATAATAGCCTACAGACGGACACCTCAACAGATGTTAATACTGATGATAAAAACCAGGTGTTTTTGTCGCTTTCTCTGTTAATTTGCTATTTTGCTCTGTTTTCTTGTTGTTTTATTTATGCTGTGTACTTTATTTGGTTTCTTAAAATGGGAATCTTTTTGTGAGAGGTGGTCTGCTTGGCAATTGAGGAATCGACCACTGTGTACTTGCATTGTATTTTGTGTTAAGCTTTTGCTTGGTTTTGTAGAATAATTTGCTTGAGTTAGGTCTTGGTGACGGTGACTTTAATTTACAGTTAGATTTAATTTACACTCTGTTTAACTAACTCATGGTGCTTGAATTTTCTCCTATCGAATTTTTTTTCTCCCTTTTGACAAAGGTAGGAACCCGTCCCTACCTCAACCTCTCACTCTCCACACAAACAGGAAGCAGGCATTGGGGAGTGTTTAACCTGAGCTCTCCTGAATATGAGATCTCAAGTTTTAAAACTGTGCACCATTGATCCACCTGTTGTGGTTAATTCAGTTGAAATTTAAAATTGTTTACTTGTATGCTCAGTTAATAATTTGGACTTTTCTAGTCGCATTAGTTGGTAAAACTAGGAATTGCACCCTGCCTGACTTTTCGATATATATAAGCTTCTGATTGTGGTCTTGTTATGATTATGTAGCTTCGTGGAGTTCCGCATGGTGCAGTCATGGTTGTGAATTCTATGGATCAATCCAAGGGAAGAACTAGTGACCAAAAGGTTTATTGACATGATGTTGCTTTGGTGATTATGTTGCAGTATAGTTTAATTTTCGATGGTTAGGTTTCAAGTGTTTACTCCTTGCAGACGCAGACCCTTCGAAGGCTGGCTCAGAATCGTGAAGCTGCAAGGAGGGGTCGACTTAGGAAGAAAGTAATGTCTTTGCTAGTTATGTTATATTGTTTCCTCACGCTGATGATTGGGATTCTTAAAATCTTTTTTTTTTTTTTTTTTTTGGAATCTTGTTTTTCCAAGTCTTACATTCTCTTTATCCTTCAGTTTTGCCCTTGAATTCCCCTACTGTAGGAAATAATGATTGAAACTCGTGAATCTACACCAGACGCCCAACAACACTTGTGTAGGAGAAATTTCATTAGAAAGATTGTGCTGTTTCATCCATACCCTTCTAGCTTGAAGGGTACCATGTAAAACTCACAGAAAAATAATAGAAGCACACCAATTCATATTCTGTACGAGGTGTCTCTTAATCTATATCTAGCTGTGAACGTGGTAAAAAAATTATATGCTTCTTTTGCCAAGAACAACAGTTCACCCTGAGAATCAGAAACATCTAATTTTGGACCTGAATTAATTGGCATTGTCATCGAGCTGACTTGCTATAGCAATTTTGAAGTCTTAAGTTAATGGATAGAACATAATTGTATCATTTATAGGTTTAGGTTTTGGATAGGCATATGTCCAACAGCTTGAGAACAGTCGACTCAGGCTTACACAACTAGAGCAAGAGCTTCAACGAGCACGCCAGCAGGTGCAGGAAGTTTTTTCTTTATCCTCTAGTGCAATGTGCTTGGAAGTGTCTTGTTTCTATTTAAGTGCATAAGCTAAATTTCTTTCATTCCGTGTTTTGCAAATTTTACTGCAGGGATTTTTTTATTGCATCTGGATTTTGTGGGGATCATGGCCGCCATTCAATGGATGGAAATGGTAAGGGATTTTGGATATACCAAAATAGATTCAGGTCCTAATGTTGAGCACAGCTGAATGTCTCTTCCTCAAATGGTTTTAAATATATTGTGAAATGGTTTACAAATTAGTTAGTTATATGTATGTTAGATTTTGGTGAATGCACGAACCATCTGTACTGAGTTGTTTATTCTTGAATACTCTATTGATATTTGAAATAGCTGTATTTCATGCCGCTAGACATTGGTTACATGAATCTTGCAATTTGGAGGGAGTTTGTTTTTACCTTTTACTAATGAAGAAGTTACTTTATGGACTCAGTGACTTCATTGCTGCAGTAAATGCTTAGATGTGATGCTACCTTAAAAGATGACTTGAGTACCCCATGCATGTCATATTGTTTCTTGTTTGATCTCTTTGATTGTTGCTGGGTATTTCGGCCCCCTCCCCTGTGTCAAAGGTTCTGCATCATATAGAAGTGTATGGTATTGAGAAGAACATACAATACTATAGGTCGAGTGGTTGCTGAGTAGATTTATCTTACATGTGTAATTAGGCATGCTCTATAGCCGTGGATGGATGTAATCGTCACCTCACGTTGCGACAATAGTGTTATAAGATAGCTAGTAATCTAATGATGCTCTGCTGTATAATTGGCACCCAGAAATCCCATTTCTTGGTTATGATCCCAGAGCTGGGGTGATGTTTAGAATTCATGTGGCATCATTGTTAAAATATTTCTATCGATTTGCATACATGTTAAAGCACATCTCTTATTGTTGGTACTGTTACAGCTGTTGATTCTTTTGCAGGCGTTATATTGCAACCTAAAACCCCCTATCAATAACATGATCTGGGAAGAATCAAATTTAGCTATCTGCAATACTCCACTGGCTTGTGTATCGTCTCCTCACGTTATTCACTCCACCTGCAATCCAAATAAAATCATTTGTTGAGAAAATTAAATACTTTGAAACAGGTTCACCTGTTTAGAGAATCATGTGAAGCGCATACCACGCCTGTATCTTCTAGATTTCACAATTTGAGGGATGAATACCCCAGTTCCATTGCCATTAGATCTCCATAAGTTCTCAGGCCAAGTTGGTACCAAATCAGTTTTCTGCCTCTCCCACCAGTTGAAGTAGCTTCCTGGCTGTAATGTTGTAGGAAAACTGTTGGTTAAGCTGTTCGAGTCCTGTTTCCTTTGAATATCAACCAACCTGGAATGGTTTGTAACATCAACTTCTTCGTCGTCATCGGCGGTCAAAAGCAAAATCTGCTTCTTAAGCTCCGCATAGTAAACATCGCTGTACTCGACACCTTCGAATTCAAGATTAGGGTCTGTTCCCATTTGCCTTTCAGATCGAGTATGACTGCTACAATGAAACTCCATGGAAAGGTTTGAGTTGAAGATTTGGGATGGGATGTTGTGATGGAAAACCTGGGTGGGGTTTATATAAAGGAATCGGTAAGTAAGTTCTTAGATTGAGGTCAGGTCCACGTTTGAATGAAATGTTTCCAAATGGACTCAAATAGTCCAGGGACATGGAATATCTCCGTTTTCTGTACGTTAATGGATGTCTTGTTCTGTTGGTTCTTGATTACGGCTCCGTTAACATTTTTCTTTTCTTTCCTTTTTGATGAAGATTCTCCATTAAATAACTAATATATGCATTTGCAAACCCTTTAACCCGTGTGAATGATTATGACTTCAGGGTTACAATAGGGAATCCAATGAATGTGAATGCCGCTGGAACCTGGGATTGATCTTATATTGGATTCACACGGCCTTTTTTTTTCTCCCGCTGTCAAAGGGATATGTGTGAACTCAATTGGAAGAATCAAAAGGCTTGTTGTTGACCATCGCAACTAGTAGTAATAATAATTTATTAGTCAAATGTCAGACAGTGATTCCTGGACGGGTGTTCTTTTTTTAATTTAAAAATCTAATTGTTTTTGTATTTTAAAAGTTTTTTCTTAAAAATAATTTTATTTTACATTTTTACTTTGAATTATTTTTTATTATTTTTTAAAATTAGTTTAATGTACTGATATAAAAATAAATTTTA
>Ga0307517_10006576_pt1 | contig 17165 bp, 8 predicted proteins | sample 23_EM_MG_FD_194515 | JGI IMG/M metagenome (GOLD analysis project Ga0307517, IMG submission 194515) | Populus trichocarpa ectomycorrhiza microbial communities from riparian zone in the Pacific Northwest, United States - 23_EM | ecosystem: Host-associated > Plants > Roots > Unclassified | place...
GTTTAAATCGAAAGTTGCTCGCCACTTCATATAAAACCAGCATCCTTTTAGTTTGTCTATCTATTATACCCATCTTCTACATGGAGCTTTAAGTTTCGTTCCTTATCAGGGACTCTCACTTGTCCATCAAACCGTTGGTGAGTCCAGTCAGTTACACGGACGATAATAGACCTCTCTCCCTAAAGTTTCGTAAACTGAATTGAGAAACATGGCAAACAAGCAAGTCCTCCAAATCTCCACAAATCAATTGCCATCTCTAAAGGACACAACTTCACTTCTACTTCTTCTTTCAATCTTTTGCACTTAAATCATTGGAACTGGTGTTACTAATCTCACTAACTCACTCTCTCATATCTACAACTCGGTCTTTGACTTGATTCACATTCCTATGCTAGTTAGCAGCTGATATCTATTCTTTTATTTGACAATTGCTGCTTCATTTTTGTTATAAATAGAATGTGCCTTTAACGGAACAACAAGAAGCAGAAATTGTGTCATCTCTCATGACCTAACCCTAACAAATGGTGAGATTTCTATTTATTTTTCTTTTTTAGTTTTAGAAATGTAAGTTTTGTGGTTTTTTAGGTGCAAGATCATGCTTCTGTGAAGGAGAATGGTGGCTTGACAATTTCTACCAAGGACAGCAGTTTTGGTGAATCTCAAGGCATTGATGCAGTTTTAGTCAATACAAATCAAGTAAATCACGCGCACTTTTGCTTATATTCGCGTGATAGTTGACTTTGATTAATGGTATAAGTCAATGCTTATAGTGCAGCTTGATAATGATTTGAAATTTATATGATGCAGTTTTATAAATGGCTTCCTGATCCTAAATCGGCAACAAAATCACAGGTTAGTTGTCATGATGATTATTCTTCTGCAAATGTGTTCTGTCGTGAATATTATTATCATTATTATTCATTTCTTAGGGTATTTATATTGTTAATAAATTCATAATTCTTTGGAATTATTATTTTTATTTAAGATTATCTGAATGCAGGCGGATGAAACTCTTGACTACTTTAGTGAGCTGCAGCTGCAGCACCAAGCGTTTCTACAAAGACTAATACTCGTCATATAAAAGATTACTAAAAAACATATTTAATTTTATTTCCTCAACAAGAAAAAAAAAAAAAAAAGAGGCCTCTTTCAACTATTAAAAAAAAAACAATAGCAAAAAATGAGCTTTTCCAATAAAAACGAAAAAAATATCAAAATCCAATAATGGCAGAAAGTACAAGCAATAGAAATTGAGAATCTCCATTTCAATCGATTTTTTGCAACCAAAAAGATCAATTGAAATACCTGATCGTCAATGAATCGTAGAGTAAAGCTAAAAAACGTTGCAAAATCAAAGCTTAGAAAAAGAACTCACCGGTGATTTGAAAGCCGTAGAATTCTCCGGCGATTTTTGTCACTGTTGTATTCCTCTCCGTCTTCCTTGATTTATCTTGCAGAGAAGATGATGGAAAAGTCAATAGAGGAGCAGTAGGGGAATTGAAGAGGAGAAATAAAAGAAAAGATGGCCCATATGGTTTGGGCCCCTTTTTTGGCGATTAAAGGGGTTTAACTATAATGGGCCGTCTTTCCTGGTCCATTAGGCCCGCTCTATCATTATACTATAATGTTAATGCTGAGTCTGTTTGTTTACGCATGCCTCGTCCCGTAGGTTTCTTCTCCAGTGCAAACTGCATGGCAGAAAGAGAGGCTTTGTACTTTAGTTTAGGCACTTAATTTGTGGGTACAGACTACCCGTAGGCCCGAATATTTTTTTTATTGGATAAAAAAAGAAACTAGGACAATACAAGCGTGTTTTTAAAAAGTAAATAAAAAAATAATCCAATGTATTACCCGATTGAACAGAAGAAAAAAAAAAAGAGTTGGTAAAATTTAATTAGATAAAAAAAAAATAACAACGTAAATAGACAAATTTAAACAAAAATGAAATAAGGGAATTTGAAAATAAAAGATTATCGAAATGAAAAAAGTGACCATCTTAGGATCTTAGTCAATAAAAAAAAATAACCTAAAAAGGAAATTAAAAAAATAATTTGACTCAACCTAAATGAGCATGTCAAATATGCAAGAAAGGTGATAAGATTGAGATAAGCCTAAAAACAAATTGTTGAAGTCAAATTCTAAATAAATCCACTATAGCATGATAAAGTTGAAAAAAAAATAAAAAAAAAACCTAAAAAACAAACAACAAACTAGGCAACTAAACCAAACTTTATGACCCAGATCATATGAATGAGATAACTCAATAGAAAACACACGAGAAAATATTACGAAGCTCAATTCTAAAACAATCCAATAATAAAGAACACGTCGTAAAAAATATTAAATTTTAAAAAAAATCATCTTAAAAAAGCTTGATCCAACTTAGGCTAATCCGTCAAACTAGCAATATAGGTGATGTGACTGAGATAAATGAATATAAAGGAAATCGAAGAAAATCACGAAGCTCGATATAAAAAAAAAAACTTCAACCTTGAAGAATGGAACTGAAAAGGAAAATTAATTTTGAACTAATTTAATGTTGAAGGATAAAATCGAGAAAAAATATCAATTTAAAAAAAATTGTCAAAGTAAAAAAAAAAAGAAGCAATAAAAAGAACGGAGATCAAATTTGATAGGAAAAAAACCTTAAGGATGATGAAATTGTAAATAAAAAAAAACTTAAAAATGATAAAATTGTAAGAAGAATCAATTTAAAAGGTATCACAAATAAAACAAATAACAATAAAAAAAAGGATCAAATTTGAAAGAAGAAAAATTAAAATGAGATTGATTGAAAAAAATACCCTAATTTTATAAATTATCCCAAATAAAATAGATATTAATAAAAAGAATATAAACCAAATCCGAAGGGAAAAAAATTGAATAACTACTTTGAAATTTTAAAGGGGCGGGTGTTGAAATCGATGAGAAGAGAAAAAAGAAAAAAAAGTTTGTTGAGCTTAACCGAAGGGCCATTTATCACATGCGTCGCCTCACTATGAAGAGGACGCCAAGACTATTCAAATGTCATCATAAAAAGTGATGTTTGATTACCAGACAACCTTGCATGCATTGCCCTAAAGGATCAAATGTCGAGCTATCTAGGTGTGTGTGTGATACATGCGCCAACAAGTTTTTTTTAATAATATTCAATATTTATTAAAATACAAAAATACTCCCGAGTCAACCTAATATTAACAAAAAAAAAAAACAAGATGAATGGACAAACAAACCCATCAAAAATAATATAATAGATTTTTCTTTTAAAGGCAATCAAGTCATTTTATTGTGCTAAAAAATTTAAAAAGACTAAAAAGCTCATAAATGTAAGTTTAGATTTTTTTTTTAATTAAATGGAAATTAAGTAATTTTACTGTGTAAAAAATAGTAAAAAGACAATTTTATCCTCATATAATTTGAAAATGACAATTGTATCCTAATAAAAATATCTAATTACCTGAATGCATAGTTCAATAGTTTAAGAAATGAATAGTAAATTTATCATTACAGTATTCTAATAAATTGTATTTTGTGTCTAGGTGTACATTAATTTCCTAAGCAATTTTTACTTTCTTATAATGGATTTGAAGGAAATTTATGAATTTATTAAGGTTTTCCTTAATAAAACAATTGATTGAAAGCAACTTTAGAGAGAGAAAGAGAAAATACAAAAACTATAAAAATGTCTTTTTTTAATTTCTTGACTTCCATGTTTTTGTACTATGGCTTTATATACAAATATTTGAAGCTAACTAACTTGACTAACTTATTTTCTAACTAACAACTAACTGTGATAACTAACTCTTAATTGATTCAACTGACTTCTTTCATGTGCAATTTTCTTGTCCTTTTTGTTATGATAGTTGTGAGAAATTGTTACTACAATAACTTCTTCTTCTTCTTTTTATGTTGTGATATATAGCTAAACTTTCCTCATATGCTACTCATCTTTTTTCTTACTTGATTAACAATCAATCAATTAATTTTATATTTAAACATGTAATATAGCTCCCTTTTAAAAGAATTTTGTCCTCGAGAATCAATGTAGAAATCAGAAAATTGTCTTAAAAGTTTTTTTAAGTCTTTCTATATGGCATCCTCTTTGGGATCATTGGATGAGTCCCGTTACAATTATTTGGTTATTCTTCTTCATGAATTTTATATCCAAAATGACTATTAGACTAATTTTGAATTTTCTAAATTAATCCAGCATTAGTAGTGAAGAAGAAGTAACTACATTGTTTCCTACCTTTTTCTTAAGTAATGACACATGAAAAACTTAATGAATGGTAACTCTCTCTGGTGACTGTAATTTATAAGCCACATATCCTACCTTTTGAATGATTTTGTAAGGGCCATAAAATATAGGATTCAACTTCATGCTCTTTATAGATGTCACATTAATTTATAGGTGCCACACTTACCTGCTTGGAAGGTTAGAGCTTTAGATATACTAAATCACCAACTTGAATATTTTTTTGTTATACCTTTATTAGCAATTTGCTTTATTAAGTGCCTAGTTTTTTCCAACTTTAGTAGAAACAAATGATTGATGTTCACTTTTTTTAATAACATTTTTGACTATTACTATTGAGGTAGTTTTATGTGTTACAACTTTTCTATTATGAGGAGAATATCCATATAAAAACATGAAAATAACTCATTGTTATGGCAGAAAGGTAACTAGAATTATACCACCACTGAGCCAAATATAACCCATAATGTCATTTTTTGTATTGTGTATAATTATACATCACAAATAAGTTTTTAAACATTCATTTCCTCAAGAATATAGTATTGACATCTTACTTTTTATAGTTAATTAATGTTTGTTTGTTTTTTCTCACTTTTTTTACTATCAATGTCTTTTTTAAATCGTATTGTTAAAGTAATCAAGCTTGTTGAATCAAATTAGGTCAATAACCTAGGTTTTAGATGTTTCTTACTTCTTTAAAAACGCTAGTATCACCAAAATATATTTTTTTAACATTAGGAAAAAAAATAACTCTGTCCATAGCGTTGCAATGGCCATCTATCTAATTTATATTAAAGGCTAGTATCTCATTTTATTTTCTTTTTGTTTGGTTGTTTTTTTGTTTTTTTTTTATAATAAGTAAGAGTTTTGAATTAAAAATCTCTAGAGAAAAGGGATTGATTTCTTATTAATTATTCAACCTTTAAATTTTCAAAATTCATAACAAAATAGGGGTGAATGAAGAGTATCTAACTTAATTTTTTTCAATTGTTTTCACTCTTTCTCGCCTCATTTTTGTTTGTTATATTTAAGTAAGTTAGAGAGGCAAATTGGTATTTAAAGGATAATGAATATTATTAAAAACAAAGGTGGCTAATGCGACATGTTAGAGTATGGGCTAACCCATGCTTTTCAAGAGGCGCATGAAGTGTCGTCCGGTGGCAGACGCAAGCTTCTAGGGCGGTGTTTTAGTTATCTCGGTAGCGCCTCCATCCCAATATGACGCGTATGGCTAACAAACCTCTGATTTGACTTTCCCAATCTTTTTTCCCATTTTTCTTTCTCTCATACCCAGTTTTTGTGTATGACCTTTTAAATTTTCAAAACAACCATTCAATTTGGTTTTTCTTCGGATTTGATCATTGTTTTTTTTATTTATCTTATCTAAAATTATTTATAAAATTAGAATTTTGTTTCAATTTCATCCCCCTTTATGTTTTTTCACATGTTAGATTTGATTCTTATTCTTTTTATTACTATTTTTTTTGAATAATTTTCTGAATTATATTTATTTTTAATTTCATCCCTTAACATTCAATTTAGTTTTATTTTTATATCAAATTAGATTCTTATTTTTTTTTTATTGTTGTTCGTATTACTTTGAAAAAAAATAGATTTTTTTTTTTGGTTTCATACTTCAACATTAAACTGGTTAAGAAATGATCTTTTTGGTTAAACCCGAGTTTGACATTTTTTGAGTTGCGAGTTTGGGAGATTAACTTAGGTTTAAGAGATTCATCTGAAGTTGCTTTGCTTTTTTTCCTCTTTTTTTAAGCTCATGTTTTTTTCAGTTTAATCATTCAACATTGAGCTCCATTATTATTTTTATTTGGTTTTTATAGGATTCTTAATCAATTTTGAAAATGACATGGGTTATCTTCAAATCTTTTTTATTGTTCCTTTTCTTTTTGTTAAATTTAGCTTTTTTTAAAATATTTTTTATTTTTAAATTAAATTAAATTAATTGATTAAATATAAGTATGAAATTCTCACTTCATGATATTTTATTTGATTTACTTTTCATTTTATTCCTCTAACGGTGCGTGCGGTTTTCTTGTGTTATTATGCAGCCTTTTGCTATGGTGTTAAAACCATATTGGTGAGCTTTTTTTGGTGGTAGGTTGGTGTTAACGATATAATGACAATGTATCTTTAACAATTTTTTTTTCTCCTCTGGAGTATGACATTGTGAGCTCGTTTTTTATTGTTAATTATTGCTAAATTTTCCCCCTTATTTATTATCAATGTTTTTTTAATTATATTATTAAATTAATTAAATTTACTAGACTAGTAGGAGAATGTGTCTCGGTTCCTTTTCCTTATTTAAAAACACGTATCATCTTTTTTTTTTTTCAAGAAAAATTTAACTTGATCAACAATATATCAAGCAAACTAATCTAGTTTGAGCTATATTTCATATCAGCTAGATAATTATTATTATTATTATTATTATTATTTTGCAACAACTCCCATGTAAACGAAGATTACCAAATATATGGCGAAATTAATTCCCTCCCTTTACAAAATAAAAATAAAATAAAAAGAGACCATCCAGGCAACCGGGACCCAGACAAGCCCAGATTTAAGTCAAGACCAAGTTCTATAATCTATATTTATCCATTCAAATCAAGACATGATCCATAGTTTTAACCATCTATGTGTTTTCCTCAAGTTTTTTACCCCAACATAATGATTCGTCATTGCCATGACTGGAACGAGAGTCTAGTTGAATTACGAGATCATCTCCAAATCCAAGACAAAATGAGAAAAAAGAGTAAAACCAACCCAACAAAAAAAAAAAAAAAAAAAAAAACAAAAGCAAATTTCATTTAACACACTTGAAGGAATCTTTTCTTCCCAGGACAGATAAGCAAAAGCAACACTACATGCAAGTGAAAAAAAAAAAGTTGAGCATAAATTTGTAATGATGATTATATTATTATTCCTGTAGGAGCAGTAATATACATCTTTTAGAAAACGTTAACATGGGTATTTGCTTGTTGGTTCTTTTAATATCCGAGAATCTTGTGGGCAAAAAGTCATACACACATTTATTTTTGTTTTTCTTGATGATTTTGAAAAGTTATCCAATCAAATGTGAAACGAAATAAACACACCCCCTTTTATTTATTTCTTTCTAGACATTTTCTTTTGTGAGTTTTGGTTTTTGACTTGATTTGGTTTAGGAAAACAGTAGTTTATAAACTGACACTTTGTTTTTTTGAAAAAAAGAAAGAAAATGGTGATTTTGTTTGAATTTTAATGAAAGCATTGATTTAATGATTTCCTATTCTGATTTACTTATTGGGATTTATTTTTTATTTTTATTTTGTTGTTTCGGTACGTGAGGCAGTCAAAGAGAAGATTTTTATTAGAGATAGGGAAAAAAAGATGTCCTTTCAGGTTTTCGGGAGAGATTATTTCTTTAATATTACCATCTAGGGTTTCTTAACTTTACTCTCTCTTTGGTTTATGTTGTTTTCGATTCTCTTCCACTGCTGGGTTTTTTTACTCTTCTAATTCCTCAATTTTGTTCATTTGGGTTGCTTGATTTCTTGTTTTTCTCATCCGAGTCATTGAGTTTTCTTCAATTTGGAGTGTTTTTAGTTCTGGTCTTGAGCGCTTCGCACCAAAGTTTGGCTTTTGGTGATGTGTGTTAAGGTGGGATCCATAGATTTTTAGCAAAATTTAGGTTTTTGTTATTTGATTTGATTGTGTAGAAGTTTTCTAGGTTAAAGGAAGCATTGGTGTAATTGCTCCTGCTACTGGGGAAAGTGAGTTAGTTGTCAATTTTTTCAAACATATATTGAGGGATCTTGGCATGTATGCATGATGTTTCATGCTCAAGGTCCTTTAAGGAATCATTGTACTCTCCTTGCTGTTCTTTGTGGTAAAAGTGGTGATAATAAGCAGAAGCAACCTCTCTCTGATGATAAACCTAGATTTCCTTTTCCGGAACTTGCTTCAGCTGGGCGGCTGGAGGCATGTTTTTGAATTTTTTTGGCTATAAATTTGAATTCATGGTTTTAATGGGTTTTCTGAGTTTTAGTTTAAATTGATGTTTGTTATCGTTTATGTTTGAGTGCAGGTTCAGGTACTGACTAATCCGAGCACTGATGAGTTCCAGCGTGTGCTTCATTCATTGGAGCCCAGTATCGTGTATTTTCAAGGTGAGCAGATTGAAGATAGTGAAGAAATTGGACCTTTAAGATGGGGAGATATTGACTTGTCCACCCCAGAATCCTTATGTGGACTATTTGGTTCCACATTGCCTCCCACGGTGAGTGATGGTCCTCAAGATTGAATAATACTCGTTGCTCCTTGTTTATCATTTCAGTGACATGGAACTCATTGTTTGTCTTAAATTCTTGTCAGATTGTTCTTGTGTAGTTTGCAACGCTAATCATAGCATTTCACTGAATCTACCTTCAAATGTTTGTACAGGTTTATTTAGAGATCCCCAATGGTGAAAAGTTGGCAGAGGCACTTCACTCCAAGGTTATATTAATCCTTAATAGTTCTGTAATTTTTTAAGTTATTGATTTTATTTTTAGGTTGGGGAAAGAGGTATGAGGATTATGATTATTTGATGGAGTTACTGGTTAAGCTAATCATAAATGTTTAAAGAGATGGTGCATGCAAGTTGGAGACCTGTATATATATATATATATATATATGCATGCTTTATCTAACTTCTTCTCATGAATCATTGTCGAACCCGTGTTTTCATGTGGCAGGGAGTTCCATATGTTATATATTGGAAAAGCATGTTTTCATGTTATGCTGTTTCTCACTTTCGTCAAGCATTGTTGTCAGTGGTTCAAAGGTATGATTTTCTACTTTTACATCAAGATTAACAATTTGCAGTAACCTTTTCTATTATGTGTGGTTCTATTAGTTCCATCTTAACCTCCTTGTTTTGATAGTTCTATATAATATGCAGTCTAGTAGTTATTGTTCATGGATCCATGTTTTGAATCAATGACTAAATTTGTAACTGTGGAAGTATTTGTTTGGGTGCGGATTATTTTCCTGTGATGAGATTGTGGACCAGATGTTGAGCTTTACATATAGATAATTTATTGGGCTGAATTATTTTTCTTTGGCAGCGTAGCGCAACATGCTCTTTTTTTTGTGAAATTAAATAAATAAATGGATGTCATATCCTCTGTTGTGCTCTCTTGTGCATTGCAGTTCTTGCAGCCATACATGTGATGCTTTCCAACTCGCTTATGCATCTTTTAGGCTCTACTGTGGACGAAACAACAATACCCTAGCTTCCAATGGCCAGAAAGTTGGTGGTAAACCTGGACCACAGTTACTCGGTGATCCACCAAAGTTTGATATTACTCTGCCCGAGGCAGATGATCAGGGTGAAGAAAGCTCTTCTGGGGCTCTTCCTGCTATAAAAATATATGATGATGATGTGACCATGAGGTTTCTTGTTTGTGGACTTTCATGCACATTGGTATGTCTGACTGACATAATTCTGAATATATTTTCGATTGTTGCTTGGTTGAATATATTAATGGTAGCATTCAATGGGCATGGATTGATTACAATCTTTACTCTCTTCAGGATGCATGTTTGTTGGAATCATTGGAGGATGGGCTTAATGCTCTCTTGAACATCGAAGTGAGTTCATTGCCAGCTTTACCACTTATTTCTGGAGTTCCTCAACTCCTAATCATTAAGCATCCCTTGGGTAAATTTTGTGAAATCACGAAGATGGCAAGGATATTATCTTTGATATCACTACTTCCATTTTTATTTTGCTCTCCATAAGCTCACCTTTTAGTCCTCAGCTGAACAATCCTTGGCATTCATGGAATTTTCATGTTTAAATATATGAGGTGCAGTAGATCCAATACTTCTTCACTCAGTCCACATAGAATTGAAAAGTCAACGTCACTAAATTAGAAGTGCTAAATGTTTTAGGCTTTAGCCAGTATGTTTATGTCTCCTGCACTAGGGATGAGATAAAAAAAATATTCTTGACGGAAGAGTACAAGTACGTTGGTTGGGTAGCCATTCTATTGTTGAGTAAGAAATTGTAACAAGGTTTGTTGTAATTTATGTTCCAGCAATTGTCATAATGAAAATATGCTTTTATGCGTTCTAACTATACTAAGCTGTGTTTGGTAATGTGTTTGCATTTTGTTTGAAAGTGCCTCTTAAAGTATGTTTGGTCTGAAAAAGCATCAAATTTGATGCCTTTTCAGTTGCTTTTGAATGGTTTTAATATGCCGATGTCAAAAACATTAACAAGTACGTATTTAAGTATCAAATTAATGCCTTTCCAGTCTAAACACACTTTTGCAGAAGCACCTGCATGGCATTACCAAATGCATACTTAAATGCTATCACCACTTCACATTTCTTCATTTGAATCTATCATCTTTTTTTTATTCAGCAGATTGTTATTTATTTATTATTTTGCAATGGTTTGCATGCAGATTCGTGGGAGTAAACTTCATAACCGGACAAGGTACTTAATGAATCTGAGCCCTGTTTCTTGCTTCCTGCTCCTTTATTTATAGTGCTGCAGACACATTTTGTTTATGTACATACATAAATGTGTGGACGTGCAGACGCACAGTTTAAAGCTTAGTGCAACTTTAGTTGTGCTTTCTTCGAAATAGTTATTATGATCATCATAATTAAATGCCTTTTGGTCTCACAGCATTCTGTTTTTATTAGCTCACAAATCTCACCATTATTTGCAGTGCTCCTCCACCTCCTCTTCAGGCAGGGACATTTTCTCGTGGTGTGGTGACAATGCGATGTGATTTATCAACCTGCAGTTCCGCTCACATATCACTTTTAGTGTCTGGCAGTGCACAAACTTGTTTTAATGATCAGGCAAGGATAAAATTTCTCTGCAAGGGTTGATTTTGTGCTTGCTTGCTTGCCACTTTTTTCTTACATGCATCTGACAATTTCTGGTCTCTTCTTTTTGGTTGGGGGGGGGGGGGTGTTGTCTCAGCTTTTGGAGAATCATATTAAAAATGAGCTTATTGAGAACAGTCAGCTAGTCCATGCATTGACTAGCTTTGAGGAAAGCAAATCACCTTCATCTGAGCCACGAAAGTCTGCTTCCATAGCCTGTGGGGCAAGTGTTTTTGAAGTTTCCATGAAGGTTCCTACATGGGCATCACAGGTAATGTTGTCTCACATCCTTCCTATATATTCATATTCTAAAAAAAAAAAAAAAAAAAAAGTCAAATTTCTTTTGTAGATATTTCAATTGATGGATGGGGGGAAGAAGTTGCATTAATTCATGGATGAGTGCTTGTAAGATAACTGATTATATATATGTATGTATGTGTTATCTCCTCTTTCTTCTCTAATAGCTGTTTGGAGTAAAGATTAGAAATAAAGTTGTCATATAGTTTTGTAACAATAAGCTGTTGGTTAGAGCAACTAATGAATATTTAAATGAAAGTCTAATGATTATAATTTGTTATACAAATTTTTGTAGAAGTCTTTTTTCTTAGATACAATTAATAAATATGGAAGTATTACCCCACGCCCATTCTATATTTTCTTCTTGGTTGATAATATTAGGCCCAAATCAACCAATGTGAGTTCTGTGAGTTCTCATAGCCATGTCTTGTGGAATGCCATCACAGGTTTTGCGGCAGCTGGCCCCAGATGTATCCTACCGCAGCTTAGTAATGCTAGGAATTGCCAGCATTCAAGGACTATCAGTTGCTTCTTTTGAAAAAGATGATGCTGATCGCCTCCTTTTCTTCTGTTCAGAGCAGGGCAAAGAGTCCCATCCACTCAACACTTTTCTCACTAGGCCTCCTACCTGGTTGATTCCTCCTGCACCTTGTCGAAAAAGATCCGAGCCAACCCGAGAAACTAAACCCTTAACTTCTGGTCGTGGAGGTGAAAATGGAGGAAATGTTAAACACAAGTTTCATGTCGCTGCAATGAGACCAATTCCCCACACTCATCGTCATAAAATGCTACCATTTTCTGGATTTTTTGATGCTGAAAGATATGATGGAGAACAAGCAAAGCCTAGCTTGCCACCTCCGCCACCAAAGCATAGTGTTGTCGGACCTGCTCCTGTCACACATCGAAAATCATTGTCAAGCTCTTATCAGGCGCAGCAGATTATTTCTCTAAATCCACTGCCTTTGAAGAAACATGGATGTGGTAGATCTCCAATACAAGTTTGCTCTGAGGTAGAATTCATTTTTTTAATTCACGAATTGTGTTCTTTCTTTTCATGTACAATGCTTCTATGCATTTATATTCTTAGGAATGATTAAATTTTTATTTTCAGTTGTGGGTTGAGGGTTACTTATCTAGTCCTATGTTTCTTGAGTTTTATAACTTAGCCATCTATGAAAGTTTTGATGTGTAATAAGTTTGAGGTTATTTGTTTCTGAGTTTTATGCCTCAAGACATGTACGAGTCCTGGGGATTTCAATGGGTGGTTAGTTCAAGTACTGTCTTACACTGTTTTGTAATTTCTCTACTTTTCTTTTTCTTCCTTTTTCAAAAAATAAAAATAAAAATACTTCTATGATGTTTGGTGACTATGGGATTTGAGGTCTTGTTTGAAGTATATGATTACTTAGCTAGGTTTTTTAGATTCAACATTTGGGTATATGGAACCAAACAGGCACCTGACCATCATTCTGTGCTATTACATTTACACCATAGCCATTCCGATAATCTCATGCAATCATGTAATACGACCACAATTGATGCTAACGTGTTTATCCCCTTGGATCCAAGAGTTGGATATTGTATAACCCTGTTATATTAAATGGTTTATATACAAAATTTTGATATTATCAGGTTTTTTTTTTATATATTTTTCCCCAATGGTTTATTTTCTGGCAGGAGGAATTCTTGAGGGATGTAATGCAGTTTTTGATTCTTCGTGGTCATTCTCGTCTAGTTCCTCAAGGTGGACTGGCAGAGTTTCCTGATGCCATTCTTAATGCAAAACGCCTTGACCTTTTTAACTTGTATAGAGAGGTGAGTTTTTGTAATATGCTTAGTATGATTCAAATCTTCAAAGGTTTTAGCACTGAAAACTGAGAAATATTGGGTACTCAGGTGGTTTCAAGAGGAGGTTTTCATGTTGGGAATGGCATCAACTGGAAAGGACAAGTATTCTCAAAGATGCGCAATCATACTTTGACTAATAGAATGACTGTAAGTTACGAACCTCTAATTCTTCTTATTTTTGTTTGTGGTTTTTGAGATGTCCTATGGTGGCTGAGAGCTTTACAGTTGGTCACAATATTGGAGAGCTGGACCTGAATTGCATATACCGACTATGCTAACTTTCTTACAGCCAAGGAGTGCAGAATCACATTCTTTTCCTGTTGAAATTTGGAACCTTTGGGATGCATAAAATATGATCCATCTCAAATATATGGTGCCTTTTGCTGTTATTTGCAGTAGATTTTAACATAATTTAACTGCTCATTCAATGTTTTCTGTCTGATGTTTCAAGTTTTTGTTACATTTTCTTGCTCTTTAGGCTAAACTTCTTGATTTTGTTCTGGCAACATGCTTTGTTGCTTCCCCCAGCCTTCTTACCACTGTCTTATAATTTATTTTCCTTGATAACTAAAATAACTTAAAATAGTACTAAACAATCAGTATCAGTGAGTTCGACTGGTATGGTTCTTTTCTCTATTCTTAAATAAAAGTATTTCATTCACAATAAATAAATAAAAGTGTTTCTGATCTTATCTATTGACCCACATTTTCCACACTGCAGGTTTTTTATTCAGCCCTGTTTTAAAATTTTCTGGATATTCTTGTCTGATATATTCTTATCAGCTCCCTTTTCATTATCATCTACTTTTCCATCGGTTGTAAAAGTTTGCCTTGATCAATTTTTTTCCCCTAGACTTGTGCTCCAATAAATTGAAATCATCTTAATGAATGATTTCATCATAATTGGTATACTAGTTAGAATAGTAATTTGAGTTAGATGACTAGCGAGTAAACAAGCTGAGTTTATGAAATGGAGGGTCAACAATGCTGTGCCATGCAGACCGCATTATTTTTGGTACCTGCTGAGTCAGCTTTTATTATAAAATCTCTTCATGTTTATAATTTTTAGGGGTCAAAATAACATGTGCATGCTTCACATCATGTTATTTTGTGGATGGCCAAATCAGAATGTCTATAATACTGATGGGAGTGGGCTTTTGCCGCATAATTTCTAGCAAATAATAGACTTCAGCTGAAAGTTTCTCTGGTGGATCCATAAATTTATTCTGTGCATGGCGATTTCTTCTTGCTTTCCACGAATCATGACTCCTGCTTGGCAAGATATTGAACTGCTTATTGTGTGTACAAGTTTGGAGTAACTTACTGTTTTTGCTCCACGCATATTAGGGTGTTGGCAATACACTAAAAAGGCACTATGAAACTTACCTTTTGGAATATGAATTGGCCCATGACGATGTAGATGGAGAATGCTGCCTGTTGTGTCACAGGTCTCTCTCTCTCCCCGCCTCTCCTTCTCCCTCTCCCTTTTTGTTTGTGTGCGCGCACTAGAAAATACACTGTACTGACACTTGGGTTATCATATTCACAGTAGCGCAGCTGGTGATTGGGTTAACTGTGGAATATGTGGCGAGTGGGCTCACTTTGGCTGTGACAGGAGGCAGGGACTTGGTGCCTTTAAGGTGTGCTTTTGATCAAGCTTCTTTAATGATTAGACATCTCTAAAGATAAAACACTTGTTTCAAATCTTTTACCTCAAGCAGATAAAAAATGGTTGCTTGAAACTAAGGCTATGATTGATCTTTTCTTTTAGTTAGTACTTTTAAGTTACTATTGGTCCATTGTGACTTAGGTTGTGCTGAACTTAGTCTTGTTGTAGAGTGCAAGGGATAACTAACGTTATATATGGATATATCTTTACCTGTTGAGCATATGGTCATCAGTCGAGAATGAACCAGTGGTGTAAAAAAAACAAAAAAAAACCCAGTTTTCTTCCTTTAGATTGGTCAAATAGCTGTGAGGATTTGCTACTTCTGACTTCAATCTCTTGTTACGTTGTCAACTCTCTTTTTTCTGTCTGCATGAACTGCAAATTGTCAAGGCATGAGTGGGATCTTATTCGTTGCTTGAATTTTTTCTGGTGAATGACAGGACTATGCTAAAACAGACGGGCTGGAGTATATTTGCCCCAACTGCAGCATTGCAAATTTCAAGAAAAAATCACAGAAAACTACAAATGGATATTAGCAAGCTGGTCTCAAGGGGTCCATTTCCTTCCCCAACATAAATGCATAAGATAAAGAGTAGTAGGAATGTAATTATTGTATCGTATCTCGCTTCATATAGATTAAGCAATTAAGAAGCCCCCCACCCGTCACGTGCTGTGGAAAGCCAATTTCGACATAGTAATTGTAGAATATACTATATTTCATGAAATCTAATTTAATCAGGTAGTTTTGTCAAGTATTTAACAGAATGTACGAAAATAGGTGAGTTAGAGATCTTCTCTTTGGGTCGTTCTTTCCCAGCAATGGTTTAATCCTCATTATGCAAATCATTTGTGATTGTGTCCCCCCAGCTATCAACCTGCGGAGTCTTGAGTGCTCGGCATGTTTTGGAATTCTGATCAACGCTTGAATGATGGATCAGCAGACAGCTAGAATAGCTGTTTGGTTTCTTAGACCTTTCTTGGGCACGGGGCTTTGATATTGTAGTGAATGTTCTTGTTTTTTTTTAGCTGCTACTCATTCAATGACTAGCATGATTAGGTCTCAAATCACTAGTGTGATCCGAGTAATTAACCAGCTACATCCCCTGCTAATTGGATTTCGTAGAATCTTCTTCTTTTTGGTCAAGCCATGCAAGTTCAGGGACCGAAGAAACTCATGATAAGCTGATTCTCGAGTCTTGACAGGTCTGGTGGCGAATGCAGTCACTCCTGTATCCTAGACATGGCACGTGCACATAGAATATTTGAATTACGCATAGATGGTAACTCCCAGAATCACTCTTCAGATCTTAACCTGGTCCATATATATGGTCAGCAAGTTGAAACAAATTACTTAATCAAAGTAAATCTGCATGTTCTAAATATTCTCGACGGATAAAAACAGTATCGGCCTATATGCATGCTTGTATATGTACATTCTCATAAAAACGTACAGTCGATCTTCAAACAAGAAAGGACGATGAAAGAGAGACAAGTTCTAAAAGTTTAAAAGTTTAAGTAGCTCTAGATTCCAAGATTATCTGCCTCAGCTTGAAAAATGAAACCCCATCTAAAATAATGAAATTACATCTTTACTTTCCGTGCTCTAGAAATGCATCAAGTGTTCTTCAGCACTTCTTGCTTGACAACCTCATTGCAGCCATTGACAATCATGCCTTTGCTGCTAAGTGTACCGGTTGCAATATTGTTATCATTGGACATTGGATGGGTGTCAATGCCAGTTATGCTGCTGCTGCTGCTAACAAGACCACTGGTGTAGCCATTGTTCTTCCTCTCCTCAGAAGTTGTACCTGATAACGATGCCTTAACACTGGATATGGCAGCAGCAAGAGCAATGGGCATGAGGCAGAGACCTTTGCTTTGAAGATATTGCATGGCCATGGTCACATCGGATTCCAGTAGCTTAAGTACTTCTTGCTCAAAGGCAATCTGATCAGCAGATGGAGAAATATCAATTCCTAGACCAGCTGATGGAGAGAGCGACAAACTATTATGACCCTGAAGAAGACAAACGACAAACTGTCAGAATCCTTGTAAAATAATGCATCAACATGCTCCCTAAAATGATCAGATTCATCCTCATTATAGAAGATATTATTGTTCAAATATTGAGGTGTCAGCTATGATGTCCCTTGTGCCGGGGGGGGGGGGGGGGGGGGGGGGGGGGGGGGGGGGGGGGGGGGGGGGGGG
>Ga0307517_10006577_pt1 | contig 17163 bp, 8 predicted proteins | sample 23_EM_MG_FD_194515 | JGI IMG/M metagenome (GOLD analysis project Ga0307517, IMG submission 194515) | Populus trichocarpa ectomycorrhiza microbial communities from riparian zone in the Pacific Northwest, United States - 23_EM | ecosystem: Host-associated > Plants > Roots > Unclassified | place...
TCAGGGTGGTGGTCGAGCCGTCCGGGTTGGTGAAGGAGTCGCCCGGGTTGAGATGCGTGGTGGTGACGTTGCCCGAGGGGTCGGTGACGGTGACCTGGCCGGTGTCCGGGTTGAGCGTCTCGGTGGAGCCGTCCGGGAAGTGCGTGGTCAGCGAGCCGTCGGAGTTGAGCTGGGCCGTCGAGCCGTCCGGGGTGGTGAAGGAGCCGTCGGTCGGGTTGAGCGTCGACGTGCTGACGGTGCCGTCCGGGTTCGTGGTGGTGACCTGGCCGGTGTCAGGGTTGAGGGTCTGGCTCGTGCCGTCCGGGAACTTGGTGGTCAGCGTGCCGTCGTCGTTGAGCGTGGTGGTCGAGCCGTCCGGGTTGGTGATGGTGGTGCCCGGGTTGAGCTGGCCGACCGAGGTGGTGCCGTCCGGGTTCGTGGTGGTGACGAGGCCGGTCGCCGGGTCGATGGTCTGGGTGGAGCCGTCCGGGAACGTCGTGGTGAGCGTGCCGTCGCCGTTGAGCTGAGTGGTGCCCCCGGTCGGGGAGTTGAGCGTGGTCGAGCCGTCTTTGGTGGAGTCGTTGCCGTTCAGGAGCGACGGGCTGAGGCCGCCGTTCAGGATGGAGCTGGCGAGTTGGCTCGGGTCGGTGCCGTTCGAACCGTCGCCGTTCAGCAGGCTGTCGCTGCCGCCACCGAGGTTGTTGAGGTCGTCGAGCCCGCTGCCGACGTTGTTCAGGCTGTTGCCGAGATCGTCGTTCAGGTTGTTGAGGCTCGAATTCAGGCCGTCGCCAATGTTGTTGAGGCTGTCGTTCAGGTTCGTGTTGAGGTTCGTGCCGAGGTTGTTGAGGCCGTCGCCGAGGTTGTTGAGGTTGTCGTTCAGGCCGTCGTTCAGGTTGTTGAGGTTGTCCCCGAGGTTGTTGAGGTTGTCGTTCATGTTGTCGTTGAGGTTGTTCAGGTTGTTGCCGAGGTTGTTGACGTTGTTCCCGAGGTTGTTGAGGTCCTCGTTGAGCTTGTCCTGGTTCGCTTTGGCCTCGTCCTCGGCGATCTCGTTCTCCTCCTTCTGGAGGACCTCGGAGAGCGTCTCGTTGTTCTTGTTCGTGATCTCGTTGGCGAAGGCGTCCTGTACATCGGCCCAGGCGTTCTTCACGGCGCTGAGGGCGTCGATGGACGGCTGCTTGAGCTTGGAGTCCGCGTGGTCCGACCAGCTCTTGACCGCGGCGTCGGCGACCTTCTGCCAGGTGGTCTTCTGGGTGAGGTCGCCGTACTCGGGGACGTTCTGCTTGAACGCGTCGGTGGTCGAATAGGTGGTGACGACGGCCTCGCCCGCGGCGGTGGTCTCCTCCAGCACGTGGTTGATGTTGTTGTTGATGACCCACTGACTGATCTCGTCGAGGATCTTCTTCACGTGGTAGTGCGGGTCGTGCTGGCCGTCCGAAGCCCAGTCGTTCCACGCGGCCTGCATCGCGGTGACCGCGTTCTTCAGGGCCAGCTGCGCGGCGGCCAGCGCGTCGCTCAGCTTCGACTTCGGGACGTAGCCGCCGAGGGTGCTGTTGGTCGCCGTGTAGTCGCGGCCGCCCAACTGGGAGACGTAGCCGTCGTAGTTGGTCTTCAGCTCGTCCAGGAGATGCCAGAAGAGGCTGGCCGCCTTGCCCTTCCAGGCCGCCTGGTCCTCGCCGAGCGAGGTCATCCACTGGTTGACGATGTCCGAGTGGTCCTTGAAGAACTGCACCACCCGGTCGAAGGACTGCCCGGTGTTCTCGAAGGAGAGCATGTCGACGGCGTTGGCGTCGACGACCGACATTCCGCTGTAGGAGAAGCCCTGTGTCGAGTACGGCGACGCCAGCAGGTGGTCGAGGACCAGTTTGCTGCCAGAGATGTACTGGGCCATCGGCCCCGAGTCCCACTGGGTGTGCGAGTACGAGCCCTCGAACGCGCCCCCGCTGACGATGTCCCCACCGCTCCAGAGCGTGGCGCGGCCGTTCTCGTCGACGGTGACGCCGATCATCACGATCCGGGCCTTCTTCATCTCCACGCTGCTGTGCTTGCCGTCCCCGCCGGCGTCGTAGAAGGCGAGGTCGTAGTCCTCGCCCGAGTTGACGTGCCAGCCGCCGATCGCCGAGTAGTCCGCCGCGGTCACCGACCGCATGTCGATGCCCTGGATGTCCATCCGGAACAGCTTGAGGTCGCCGAAGGAGTCGTCGCTCTTGCTGCTGAGCTTGGTGAACAGGCTCGACCTGGTCGGGATCGTATAGCCGGTGAAGTAGGTGACGGCCTGGGCGAAGTAGTCGTCCGGGTCGATGGTGGGGGACCCGGAGGGAGGAGTGCTCATGAGGCGGAACTCCGCTGCTGGGAATGTGGGGGCGAGGACGGGGAGGGAGCGGAGTGCGGGGCCCGGGGCTCAGCAGGAGCCGGCGGGCGCCGCACCGGGCTCAGGAGGTCTTCGAGTCGCTGCCGCTCATGTCGCCGTCGACGGTGTCGAAGATGTCCAGCAGCTTCTCGCCGTCGATCTTGTCGAGGCTGTCGCCCTGTGTCTTCAGCAGGGTGGTGATCGTCTCGTCCAGCGCGTCGTCGATGTCGTCGAAGAGCGTCTTCTGACCGGTGAGGATCTTGTCCAGCGCGGTCGCCTGCGTCTTGAGCGCCTCCACGAGCGTGCCCCCGCCGACCGGGTCCGAGCTGTCGCCGCCGTTCATCAGGCCGATGCGCAGGATCTTGGCGAGGCCCTGGGCGGAGCCGGCACCGGTCTCGGCGATCAGGTTCTTCAGGGACCGGACGCCCGCCGGGTTGTCCTTGCGGATCTCCAGCAGATCGCTGATGAAGTCGGCGACGTCGGTGTTCTTGAAGTTCTTCAGCGCGGTCGAGTCGAGATGGGTCAGGTCTGCCATGGATGCCTCCGCGGGCGGAACGCGCCGGCCCTGGCGCAGGGCGCGGCGACGGAACGGGAAGGAGCCTGGACGACCCGCACCGACCGCGAGGAGACCGGTCGGTGCGGTGGAGCCGGCCGGCTCAGCGGCCGATGGTGACCTCGGACCACATCTGGCTGAGCGAGTTCTCGCTGTACTTGTAGCTGCTGGAGATCTCGTTGAGGAGCTGCGAGTGCGAGGTGAGCAGCGTCTCCATGTTCTGCACCGCGCCGTCCCAGGCCGCCTGCTTCTGGCGGTAGGTGTCGGCGTCGTTGCCGTACCAGGTCTTGGACAGCTCGCCGAGTTCCTGCTCAAGGCTGGAGAGCGTCTGGGCGATCGCCTTGGTCTGCGCCACCATGTCGTCCGCGGCGTTCGACATGTGGTTGTAGCTGACGTAGATGACACCGTCGGACAGGTTGTCTGCCACAGCTTGCCTCTCTTACGCGATGGGGGATCGAACGTGACCGCGAGGTCACGGGGAAGCGGGCGTCGGTCAGCCGGCGAGCTGGTCGAAGGCCGACTGCGACGCGTTGTACGCCTGGTTGATGGAGTCGTTCGAGGAACCCTGGGTCTTGTTGTGTTCCACGAGGCTCTGGTTCAGCCGGTCGATGACGTCCTCGAGGTTCTTGAGGATGACGTTGCACTGGCCGTCCCACTGCGCGAGGAGCTGGCCGTACTGGCCGCCGTCGCTGCCCTGGTAGCCGCTGCCCAGGGTGGAACGGGTGCTGTCGACGTCCTGACGGATCTTCACGATGCCGCTGAAAGCGCTCTCCAGGGCCTGGATTCCGTTCCGGGTCGAACCTTCGCTTGACTGCTGGCCATCTCCAGCCATCGTCCCACCTTTCGTAAGTCGATCTGAGGTACGAGTGCAACTGAGCCTAGATTGACGGTAGTTGCGCTGACAACGAACTGAGGAAGATCTGAGGTTGCCGACAGGTTCCGCTCAAAGGCTTTTACCGGTATGCAACTTGACCGGAACACGCGATTCCGTGGCAGGCGGTTCTAGAGCGAATCCTGTTTGGCGTGAACACGATCTCGATCGGCGCGAATTCGTCAGTTCGCCCCACCTGAACCGCTCACCGCACCGTTCAGCGCACCGCCCGCCGGGACACTCCCGGCGATGGCGGGCAGGCCGGAGCCCACGCCGCCGCCGATTCCGGACCCGCCGCCGGTCCCGGTGCCGCACTGCGCCGCCGCGCCGCCCATGGCCCCGCCCACCGAGCCCGCGTCCGACGCCGCGGCCCGGGCGCTGAGTTCGGGCCCGGTCGGCAGCATCGACAGCAGCGTGGACGGCACCTTCACCGGCGTCGCCCCGCCGTAGCCGAGGGCGGCGAGCGCGCTCGCGTCCGGGATGCGGTACTTCACTCCGTCGTCGCCGACCAGGAACGTGGTGTCGCCGACCGTGCCGCCGGCCGCGCCCAACGCCCGTACCAGCGCGCCGTGTCCGGGCCGCGCCACCACCCGGTCCACCGCCACGCAGGCCGGGGTCAGGGCCGTCGGGTCGGCCTGCGCCGCCGGGGACAGCGCGGTCTCCTGGACCCGTACCGAGGTCACCCGCACCTGTCCGTCGGCCGGGTCGACCTGGGCGCACACCGACTGCCCCGCCGTCAGCGACAGCGCGCTCGGCGGAGTGTCCGGCAGCCCGGCGACCGACGCGTCCGTGCCGGCCGTCCCCGGTGCCTGGTGGGCGCGCAGGTCGGAGACGTCGAGGGTGACGACGTTCGGGGCCCCGCCGTCGTAGGCCTCCTTGCGGGTGTCCGGATCGCCGAGCAGCAGCGCGGACTGGGTGTCCGTCACCGGGTGCAGGCCGTCCTTCTGGAGGAGGTACTCCTGGTTGCCGGAGCCCGCGACCACGCGGAACACCTGGCCGATCCGGGTGGCCCGGCCGCCCAGTTCGGGCCCGGTCGTGCCGCGGCCGTCGACCTTCGGGGTGGCCAGGTCGGGGCCGGTCACCAGGGCGTCGAGGAAGGCGGCCGACACCGGGCGGGGTGTCACCGGCGCGTAGCCGAGGGACTCCGCGGCGCCCGAGTCCTCGTCCAGCTCGAGGCGGCTGCCCTGCCACACCAAGTAGGTGTGTTTGTCAGGGCCCTTGACCACGAGCGCCGACTTCGCGCCGACGGAATCCGTCTCCACCGGTGCGCCCGGCACGAGGGTCGTCTGCGCGCCGGAGCCCGTCGAGCAGACCTCCCACGGCGAGGACTCCAGGTCGCCGGTGCCCGGTACGGAATCGGGGGCGCCGGTGATCCCGACCGGCCGGCCGACCGGGGTGCCCGCGAGCGAATTCGAGCCGACCGACGTGGTCGTCAGGTCGGCGCCGCCGATCAGCATGGCCGAGGCGTAGTTGCGCACCGGGCGCAGCCTGCCGTCGGCGTACAGGTAGCGAGCGCCGGTGTCCTTGTTGACGATCAGGGTGTCGCCGCTGCGCCAGGCGTCGTTGCCGCCCGGCTTGAGCAGCCCGAACACCAGCGCCCCGCCGCAGAACAGCACACCGACGATTACCCCGACCAGGGCGCCCCGGCTGGTCCGGCCCAGTGGGCTCTCCGGTGCGTCCGGGTCGGCGAGCAGCATGCCCGAGGTCAGGCGGCCCATCATGAACGTGTGCGCTTGCACCTGGTCGCGCTTCGACCGCACGCTTTCCTCCCGGCTGGTCGTTCAGCTTCTTGTTCGCTCGGCTGTGCCCGGACCCTGCTCACGGATCGACGGGCCGATTCGGCCCGGGACACCGCGTCCGGTTCCTGCTCTCGTTCGACGTTCGACGTTCGACGTACCCGGCCCGCGCTCGCGGACCGCCGGTTCTCCAACCGGCCCGGAACGGCGGCCAGTTCACCCGGTCCTCGTCGCGGGCCGGACCGACGGCTCCCAACCAACCCTCGGCGGGAGCCAGTTCACCCGCTGCTCGTCCGTAGGACCGACACCTGGTCAGCCGAAGATGCCGCGGAGGGTGCCGAAGACGCCCAGCAGCCACAGGGTCAGCGGCAGCAGGGCGATCGCCAGCAGGGAGTGCAGGATCTCCGCCGCGCGCCCCCAGTACGGGACCATGCGCCGTCCCGGTACGGTCCACACCGCGACCGTGAGCGTCGCCGCGACCGCGAGCAGCCCGCCCACCAGCAGGATCCGCTCGGTGTCGGACAGCCGCAGCCCCCAGCCGAACGCGAGCAGCAGCAGACCCCACGCGCCCGGCAGCACCAGCACCAGCCGCTGCGCGGTGTTCACCAGTCCCCGGCCGTGCAGGAGCAGCAGCAGCGACATGACCAGCGCCACCAGCAGCGCCGGGAGGCTCGGTCGGCGGGCCAGCGCCACCAGACAGGCCGACGAGAGCACGCCCGTCGCGCCGTACAGCGCGGTCATCCACTCGCCGGCCAGCTCGGTGCGGACGGCGACATCGTTGCCCCGGTAGGGGTCGATGCCCTCCTGCAACTGTTCCGCGTTGGTGGGCAGCGGGGGCATCCGCATCCCCGCGAACTTGAACGACAGCGCGGGCACCAGACCGCCCAGCAGCACCGTCAGCGCGGCGACCACACCGGCCGCGCCCGCCACCCGCACGTCGAACACCGTCATCATGACGCCGCCCACCGCCGCCGCGAGCGCCACCAGCGCGGAGGCCAGGAACAGCGGGGTACGGGCCGCGGAGGCCGCGAGGGCCAGCACCGCGCCGCCCGCCCAGGCCGCCGCCGCCCCCAACAGCCGTGCCCCCAGCACCTGGTGGGCCTGCGGACCGCTCAGCTCACCGCCCGGCACCAGCCAGCCCGCGAGCGCGAGCGCCGGGGAGGCGAGCAGGCCCAGGACCACGCCGGTCATCGGGTCGTCCACCGCCCGGCTCGCCGACGCGGCACCGGCAAGGAGCAGCAGGCCGGTTCCCACGGCGGTGGCCGCGCGCAGCGACGCCGGGGCGCCGGGCAGCGCCAGCAGGACAAGCCCGGCCAGCACGGCCACCGCGACCAGGCCGCGCAGCAGCCGTCTCGCCGCCTCGGGGCTCCAGCCGTGCAGCCGGTCCCGGGTGACCGCGGCGATGCCGTCGACCAGGTCGTCGAGGCGCACCTCGGGCAACGCCTCGGTGCGCGGCCGGAGATGGAGCGCCTCGCCGTCGGTCAGCCCGAGCGAGGCAAGGGTCGCCTCGTCGTCGAGCGGCCGTCCGCCGAGGCGCTGGAGTATCCAGCCGTCGTGTTCGAGACCGGTCTCCTCGGCCTCCTCCCCCGCGTACCGCAGCACCGTGGGCAGCAGGTCGGCGACGGGCACGTCGGACGGCACGGCGAGGTCGATGGTGCGGGCCGGGGCCCGCACGGTCAGATGGCACAGGCCGGTCACGGAAGTGTCGGTCATACCGGGGCTCACGTCTCCTGGACATCGAAACGGGGGCACGCGGCGCGGCGTGCGGGGTGGGGGGAACGAGGGGAAGAGGGTGTTGGTGAAGCGGGGGGTGACATGGACGTACAGAGTTGACGGGGTGCACACTACTGACACTCCCTACGACTCGTGTCAACGGGAGCCCCCACCAACGGTGTTGACAGCGTCCTCCACCGTGCCAGTGCCGAGGCCGGTTCCGGTGCATGCCCCCACATGCCGCCGCGGCGCGCGAAGTCCGTTAGGAGCCCCAAGCGTTGAGCGTGGTCCTGTTCCGTCGTCCGGCCCGCCGTCGCGGACCCGACATGCCCGCCGGCGAGTTGGTCCTCCAGGAGCCGCCGACCCTCATGGAGACCGTCCCGGACACGTCCGCGGTGTGGACGTATCTGCCGATGGCGATGATGTCGGTCTCGATGATGATGATGTTCATGCGGTCGGGCGGACAGTCCAGCGGCATCTTCATGTACATCGCGCTCGGCATGATGGTGATGGCCGCCGGTGCGATGATGATCGGCCAGGTCATGCGCAAGGCCGGCGACCGCAAGCAGCGGCTGCGCGGCGAACGCCGGGACTATCTGCGGTACTTGGCGCAAAGTCGGCGTACGGTGCAGCGTGCCGTGATCGAGCAGCAGCTCGCCCTGGCCTGGCGGCATCCCGAGCCCCGGGTGCTGCGCACCATGGTCCGCACCACGCGGCTGTGGGAGCGCCGGGTGAAGGACGAGGACTTCGGCGAGGTGCGGATCGCCGTCGGCGACCAGCAGCTCGCGATGCGGCTGACTCCCGTCTCCAGCAAGCCCGTTGAGGACCTGGAACCGCTGTGCGCGCACGCCCTGCGCCGCTTCATCCGCGCGTACAGCACCGTTCCCGGCCAGCCCATCGCGCTGTATCTGCGGTCCTGGTCACGGGTGTTGGTGCACGGCGACGACGACGCCGCCCGCGGGATGCTGCGCGCCGCGCTGGCCCAACTGGCCCTGTTCCACCCGCCGGAGGAGCTGTGGATCGCGGTCTGCGCCGCCGACGAGGTGCGTGCCGAGTGGGAGTGGGTGAAGTGGCTGCCGCACAACCAGCACCCCCAAGAGACCGACGGCGCGGGCCCGTTGCGCATGGTGGCCTCCGCGTTCACCGATCTGGAGGACCAGCTCGGCAGCGAGTTCTCCGAGCGGCCCGCGTTCGACCCCGACGCCGTGCCCGGCCGTGACGAACCGCTGGTGGTCGTCATCGTGGACGGTGCGGCCATCCCGGCGGGTCACCGCTTCGACGGCCCCGGTTACCGCAACGCCGTCGTCGTCGACCTCTCCGACAGCCTCACCTGGCGCCCCGGCCGCACCACGCTGCGTCTCGATGTCTCCCCGGACGCGGTCGCCCTGGTCCGCACCGACCGCAGCCGCAAGGAACAGTCCACCGTGCTGGGCCGCCCCGACCGGGTGGGTCCGGTCGCCGCCGAGGCGCTGGCCCGGCTGATCGCGCCGTACCGGATGACTCTCTCCTCGGACGCGGTCGAACCGCTGTCGAACGACACGGAGTTGACCACGCTGCTCGGCATCGCCGACCTGCACCGGCTCGACCCCGACACGATCTGGCGGCGGCACACCGGCTCCGCCCGGCTGCGTGTCCCGGTCGCCGTCGGCGCGGACGGCCGGCCCGTGGAGCTGGACATCAAGGAGTCCGCGCAGGGCGGCATGGGCCCGCACGGCATGCTGATCGGCGCGACCGGTTCCGGCAAGTCCGAGCTGCTGCGCACCCTGGTCCTCGGCCTGGCGCTCACCAACTCCTCCGAGACCCTGAACTTCGTCCTGGTGGACTTCAAGGGTGGCGCGACCTTCCTCGGTCTGGACGAACTCCCGCACACCTCCGCCGTCATCACCAACCTCGCCGACGAAGCCGCCCTGGTGGAGCGCATGCAGGACGCGCTGCACGGTGAACTCATCCGCCGCCAGGAGCTGTTGAGGTCGGCCGGCAACTACACCTCGGCCCTGGAGTACGAGCGGGCGCGGGCCGGCGGCGCCGATCTCGCCCCGCTGCCCAGCCTGTTCGTCGTCGTCGACGAGTTCAGCGAACTCCTCGCCTCGCACCGGGAGTTCATGGAGCTGTTCGTGATGATCGGCCGCCTGGGCCGGTCCCTCGGCGTGCATCTGCTGCTCGCCTCGCAGCGCCTGGACGAGGGCAGGATGCACCAGTTGGAGTCGCACCTGTCGTACCGGATCGGTCTGCGCACCTTCTCCGCGATGGAGTCCCGGGGTGTCCTCGGGGTCCCGGACGCGTACGAACTGCCCTCGCAGCCCGGCAGCGGCTACCTCAAGTCCGGCATCGAGGCCCTGACCCGCTTCCGCGCCGCCTACGTGTCCGGGCCCTACCGCAGGCGCGGCGGTGCGGTCGCGCAGGCCCGGGTCGCCACGCAGGTGGTGCCCTGGTCGACCGGGTACATCGTGCCGCGCGCTCCGGCACCGGCCGCGATCGCGGCGCCGGAGCCCGAGGCGGAGGAGGCCACCGAGAGCCTGCTGGCGGTGGCCCTTGACCGGCTGCGCGACTCCGGGCCGCCCGCCCACCGGGTGTGGCTGCCGCCGCTGGACACCGCCTCCCCGCTGGACGTCCTGCTCGGCGGTCTCGCCGACGACCCGGACCGCGGGCTGGCCGCGTCCCGCTGGAACGGCGCCGGGAAGCTGCGGGTCCCGGTCGGCCTGGTCGACAAGCCCTTCGACCAGCGCCGCGATCCGCTCGTGGTGGACCTCGCCGGGGCGGGCGGCCATGTCGCCGTCGCGGGCGGTTCACAGAGCGGCAAGTCCACCGTCCTGCGCAGCCTCATCATGGCGCTCGCACTCACCCACACCCCGCGCGAAGTCCAGTTCTACTGCCTCGACTTCGGCGGCGGCACGCTCTCCCAGCTCACCGGCCTGCCGCACGTCGGCGGGGTCGCGGCCCGCCTCGACACCGAGCGGATCAGCCGTACGGTCGCCGAGGTCACCGCCGTCCTCACCCAGCGCGAGCAGTTCTTCCTCGACAACGGCATCGACTCCATGTCCACCTACCGGCGCCGCCGCGCGGCCGGGGAGTTCCCCGACGAACCGCACGGCGACATCTTCCTGGTGATCGACGGCTGGTCGGCGGTCCGGCAGAACTTCGACCAGTTCATCCCCACGTTCAACCAGATCGCCACCAGCGGCCTCAACTACGGCATCCACCTCATCGTCGCGACCGCTCGCTGGCTGGAACTCACCGCTCCGGTCCGCGACCAGTCCGCGACCCGGCTCGAACTCCGGCTCGGCGACACGATGGACTCCGTCGTGGACATCCGCAAGGCGAGCGCGGTGCCGCAGATACCCGGCCGAGGTCTGACCGTGGAGACGAAACTCCACTTCCTCTCGGCGCTGCCCCGAGGCGACGGTTCCACCGACCACGAGACCCTCAGCGAGGGCGTCGCGGACCTGGTCGACCGCATCGCCTCCGCCTGGCACGGCCCACGCGCCCCCCAGGTCCGGATGCTTCCGCACCGCCTGCCCGCGGCCGAACTGGCCGAGCCCGAACTCGGCGACGGCGTCAGCCTCAAGCTCGCGCTCGGCCAGGACGAGGAGACCCTCGGCACGGTCTGGCACGACTTCTCCCGCACCCCGCACCTGGTCGCCGTCGGCGACACGGAAAGCGGCAAGACCAACCTCCTCCGGCTGGTCGCGGACGCGGTCGTCGCCCGCTACACCCCGGCCGAGGCCCGCATCCTGGTCGTCGACTACCGCCGCGGCCTGGTCGACGCGGTCCCCGAGGAGTACCGCCTGGGCCACGCGGTGGCCCTGGAGGCCCTGAAACAACTGGTGGGCGGCTCGGCGAAGGCCCTCCGCACCCGCGTCCCCGGCCAGGAGATCACCCCGGCCCGCATGCGCCAGGCCGACTGGTGGACGGGCCCCCGCCTGTTCGTCCTCGTCGACGACTACGACATGGTCGGCGGCGGCACGGTCATGGACCACCCCTTCGCCCCGCTCTTCGAACACCTCGCCCTGGGCCACGAGTTGGGCCTCCACGTGGTCGTGGCCCGCTCCGCCACCGGCGCCGGCCGCGGCCTGAACGACCAGCTCCTCCGCCGCCTGGACGAGGTCAACACGCCCGGCATCCTGATGTCCTGCTCCCCGTCCGAGGGCTACGTCTTCGGCAACGTCAAGCCCCGGGTCCTCCCCCCGGGCCGAGCCCTCCACATCGTCCGCCGCAAGCCGTCCCTCATCCAGACGGCACTGGCGGCGGGAGCGGACGAGGAAGCGTAGGCACTGAACGGAACGGCCCCGGGCGACTGTTCGTCGCCCGGGGCCGTTCCGTTTCACACCTGCGTGGTTGCCGGCCGTCAGCTCTCCGAGGTCCCCTGGGCACCAGTGCCCACCGGAACCGGGCTCTCCACGCCCTCGGGCTCGGGCCCGGCCGTACGCTCCGGCTTGGACGGGCGCCAGCCCAAGCGGCGCCCCCGGGGCAGGATCAGGCCGAGCCACACCACCGCGATGATCACGGCAAGGCCTGCCGAGGCGGGCCACAGGGCGCGGCGGAGGGGGCCTGCCGCCTTGTCCTCCGGGAGGTGGACCGGGGTGCCCGAGTCGCCTCGGGACGGTGCGGCGGCGGCGCCGGCCAGGACCGAAGTGACCGCCGCGTACGGGTCGAGGCGCGGTACGTCGGCCGGGTAGGCGGAGGAGCGGAGGAGGGCCGCGGTCTGGGGGGCCGTCAGGTCCGGGTGGACGGAGCGGACCAGTGCCGCCGCCCCCGCCACGAAACCGGCGGCCAGCGACGCGCCCGAGCCGATGTAGTGGCCGGCCTTCTTCGGGCCGATGCCGACAACTCCGTCTCCAGGGGCGGCGATTGAGGCGCTGGAGGTCGTGTACGCACCGGTCGGCCGCTTGCCGGAGACGTCGACATCGAGGACGGACAGCACTCCGTCGTCGGCGGCCGGGTAGTAGTCGCGGGCGGGCGGAGTGTCCGTCGAGGTCGCCGTCGCCGGTGTGTCCGGTACGGCCGCCGCGATCACCAGGACGTCCTTCTTCGCGGCCAGCGCGACAGCCGAGCGCAGCGTGGGGGTGTTGCCCGCGAGCGCCGCCGACACCGTCACGACCTTCGCCCCGCCGTTCACCGCGGCCCGGATACCGTCCGCGACCCGCTCCGCGGTGACCGCCCCGCGCGCGTCACTCCCCCGCACCGCGAGAATCCGCGCCTGCTGCGCCACCCCCGCGAACCGCACACCGTCCGCTACGGCCGCGCCGACCAACCCAGCGACGAAGGTGCCGTGACCCACACAGTCGGTCCCGGCGTCGCCGACCGCCGTGACCCGGCCCTTGAGCGCGGGCGCGGCGGACGAGACCCCGGTGTCGACCACGCCGACGGTCACCCCGGCGCCCGACGCGAACGGCCAGGTGCGGCTGAGCTGGAGCGAGACCTGTTCCCAGGGCACGTCGGTGGCACGCCGGTCCGAGCCCGCCGCACAGGCCGCGTCGGAGTCCAACCGCGCGGCCAGCACGGGGAGTTCGACCGTGCTTCCCGCGGCCGACGCGGATCCGGTGCCGATGGCGCTCGCGGCGGCCGTGAGCAGCAGTGCCAGTCCGGTGGCGGAGACCTTGCCGTACATCGTCGTCATGCCCGGGCCGCCCCGCTGGAGGAGGGAGAGGTGGCCGTCGGGTCGGCGAGGTCCTCCGGGAGGAGGATTCGCAGGTCGTCGAGGCTGGGGACGGCCAGTCGGCTGAGCCGGCCCGCCTGTCGGGTCATCATCCGCTCCAGGATCTGGCGGGCGGTGCGCGCGTTGCCGAACGACCGGTCGCGGGGCAGCGAGTCGAAGTACTGCCGCAGGACCGGTCCAAGTCCGGCAGCGCACTCGTAGCCGAGCTGTACGGCGTGCTCGCGGACGATGGTGACCAGCTCGTCGGAGGAGTAGTCCGCGAACTCGACCCGGCGCGAGAACCTCGACGACAGGCCCGGGTTGGAGGCCAGGAAGTTCTCCATCTCCTGGGTGTATCCGGCGACGATGACGACCACCTTGTCGCGGTGGTCCTCCATCAGCTTCAGCAGGGTGTCCACGGCCTCCCGTCCGAAGTCGGAGCCGGACGCCTCACGCGGGGTGAGGGTGTACGCCTCGTCGACGAACAGCACACCGCCCAGGGCCCGTTCGAAGACCTCGCGGGTCAACTGCGCGGTGTGGCCCACGTATCGGCCGACGAGGTCGGCGCGGGACACCTCGACGAGCTGGCCGCGCGGCAACACGCCCAGGGAGGCGAGGAGTTCGCCGTAGAGCCGGGCGACCGTGGTCTTGCCGGTGCCGGGCGGGCCGGTGAAGACGAGGTGGTGGCTGAGCCGGGGCACCGGGAGTCCCGCGGCTTCGCGCTGCTTGGCGGTCGACACCAGGTTGACGAGGTCGGTGACGTCCCGCTTCACGGCGTGCAGTCCGACCAGCGCGTCCAGCCTGCTGAGCGCGTCGTCGCCGGAGTCGACGGCGTTCGGGCCGTCGGCGGCGGTGCGGGCCGCCTCCTCGCTGATGTCCTGCGGCAGCAGCAGCGAGAGGTCCTGCTCGGTGACGTCGGTGAGCGCGGACAGCCGTACGGCCTGCCGGTCCACCATCTCCTCGAACACCTGCCGTGCGGCACGGCCGTTGCCGAATCCGGCGTCCTTGGGTATGCGCTCGAAGTGCACCGCGAGGGCGAGTCGGGTCTCGTCGGCGAGTGCGTACTGGTGACGTACGCACATGCTCTCCATGATCTCGACCAGCTCCGGCACCGAGTAGTTCTCGAACTCGACGGTGCGTGAGAAACGGGACGCCAGACCGGGGTTGGAGCCGAGGAAGCTGCGCATCTCGTCGGAGTAACCGGCCGCGACGACGACCACGTCCTCACGGTGGTCCTCCATCAGCTTCAGCAGGGTGTCGACGGCCTCGCGCCCGAAGTCGGCCCCGGATCCACGGGAGTCGGAGGTGAGGGTGTACGCCTCGTCGACGAACAGGACACCGCCCAGGGCCCGTTCGAAGGCCTCGGTGGTCTTGATGGCCGTACCGCCGATGACCTGGGCGACGAGGTCGGCGCGGGAGACCTCGACGAGGTGCCCGGAGCGCAGGGCGCCCAGCTCGGCGAGGATCGTGCCGTAGAGGCGGGCCACGGTGGTCTTACCGGTGCCGGGCGGGCCCGCGAAGACCAGGTGGCGGCTCATCGGCGGTGCGGACATGCCGAGTTGGGCGCGGCGCGCGGCGAGCTGGGTGAGGTTGACGAGGGTGCGGACCTGTTCCTTGACGTTGTCGAGGCCGATCAGGCTCTCCAGCGCGGCCATCGGTCCGTCGGGGCGTCCGGGGCCGTCCGAGGCGGACACGGTGCCCGCCGGGTCGGTGCCCTCGGCCTCGCCGAAGCCCCAGGCGTCGCGGGACTCGTTGCCGGTGCTGATGAGGTTCTCCACCGCGAGCCGGCCGCCCGCCTTGGCCTGGACGAGGCCGCCGCCCTTGTTGTCGCGGACCGTGCAGCCCACCACGGAGACCGGCGCCTCCGACTCGACGCGGATGCCGTCGCGGTCGTTGCCCGCCGCCTCGCAGCCGTTCAGGGAGGCCCGGCCGCCGTCGCGGACCAGGAAACCGTGCTCGGCGGAAGCGGCGGTCCGCACCCGGTTCGCCGTCAACTCGCCGCCGGTGTCCACGAGTACACCGCAGCCGCCGGCCGAGACCAGCTCGCCGTCGCGCAGCGCCGCCGTGCCCTCGCCGCCGATCTCCAGACCGGCACCGCCGGGGTTGTTGACCTTGAATCCCGCGAGATAGACGTTGCCGCCCGCCGCGATCTCCGCGCCCGCGCCGCCCGGCGCCTCCACCGTGCAGTCCTCGACCCGGCCGCGCCCGCCGTCGCGCACCGAGACGCCACAGCCGCCCGCGCCGGTGATGCGGGCGCGCCGCACCAGCGGGTTGGCGTTGCCGCGGATCACCACACCGGCGCCCTTGACGTCGATGATCTCCACGCGCTCCAGCTCGGCCGCCGAGTCCTCTTCGAGCAGCACGCCGTCCGACTCGCCGTCCCGGACGGTCAGCGAGGTCAGCGTGGGCGAGGAGGCCCCGGCCACCCGCAGCGCCGACATCTGGGCGCCGGTCAGCCAGCAGTCCTCGTACGTGCCGCGTGAACGGTCCGTCACCAGCAGGCCGTTGCCCGTGGTGCGGGCGGTGCGGCAGCGGACCAGCACCGGGTCGCTGCCGTGCGAGACGATGATGCCGGGCCCGCTGGAACCGGTGACCCGCACCTCCTCCAGCTCGCAGCGGGCGGTGCTGGTGATGTGCACACCGATCGAGGTGTCGCGGATCACGGTCCGCAGCACCCGGATCCCGCTGCGCTCCTCAAGTGCCAGTGAGGGCTTGTCCGTTGAGGCGAGGTCGCAGTCCTCCACGGAGCCCTGGGCGTCGCCGTTGGCGAGCACGCCGTTGCCGCGCGCGTCCCGCACCGTGCAGCCGCGCAGGGTGGCCCGGCCGCGCTCGCTGATCACCACCCCGCTGGTGCCGAAGTGTTCGAAGGTGCAGGACTCCAGCGAACTCTCCGTGGACGAGGTGACCACGACACCGGCGCCGGTGCGATTCGACACCCGGCACTCGCGCATCGCGAGCGAGCCGGAGTTGCGCGCCAGTACGGTCGTCCACGAGGCGCCGGACAGATCACAGCCCTGCATGGCGACCTGCCCGTGCGAGGCGTCCACGGCCGGCTGTTCCTCGTCGTGGCCCTGGACCACCAGGTCGGTCAGCATCACCGCGTCCACGCGCAGCGAGATCACGATGCCCTTGCGCGGTGCCAACCGCACGGTGCCGCGCGCCTGTTCGGCGACGATGGTGACCCGGGTGGTGACGACGAGATTCTCCTCGTACGTCCCCGGGCGCACACTCAGCACCGCGCCTCCGCGCGCCCTCGCCAGGGCCTCTCCGATCGTCCGGGCGTCCCCGGTGCCCTCCGGACAGACCGTCAGTACCTGGCGCACTCAGCTGACCTCCTCGTGTCGGCACCTGTCAGTTGCGGCAACCCCATCATGCCGTCCCCGCACGCGCGTTCCCACTCCGGTCCGGAAAGCGGAACGTCCGGAGCGGGGGTGGGCGGTGCGGCACAACAGTGCCGTACGGCGAATTATGGGCTGTTGCGCAACGGCCGTACCAGCGCCGGGGCTTGTGCGTGTCGATTGTTAACTCCGGTGAAAGGAACCGCTGTTGGCTCATGTGCGTGATGGGACGTGAATAGGATTGCGCACACAGACGTACGACGAACTGCTGGGCGATTGAGAGCGGACAGGGCGGATGACAGACCGAACCGGACCGGCCGCGCGGAAGACGGCGGCAGAGAACACGGCAGAGAATTCCGTGACGGGTGCCCCGGCCGGGGAGGCGACGGCGGCGGACCCGACGGCATCGACATCGATATCAGCGGCGGCGTCCGCCGGGGAGACGGCCAACGCGCCGACCCCGACGGGGAGTACGGCGGGCGAGACCCCCAAGTCCCGTCCAGGGGCCACCAATTCACCCGGTTCTGCCGGAGCTCTCTCCGCGGAGTCCGTCGCGGCCGAGCTGAGTCGTCCCGCGGTCTCGGCGGCGGAGACCGAGGCGCTCGCCGGTGGCCGTACGCCGGAGGAGCCCGCGGGGCCGACCGGCCCGGAACCCGTGGCCGCCGCCCGGCCGGAAGCCGAGGCCGAGGCCCCCGTCGGGGCGCTGGCCGCGAGCATGCCCGAGGGCGAGGGACCGACCCCCGGAGACACGGCGACCGCGTCCGTCGGCCGTCCGGGCCGCCCGCTGCTGGCGGGTGCGGCCGTGCTCGGCGCGCTGCTGATCGCGGTGCCGGGACTGCTGATGAGCCGGGACAAGACGCCGGAGACCCACAACCGGGTGGTCGCCGACCAGGCGGGCACGATTCTCGGCGACGGCGCGGCGACACCGGGCGCCGGGGCGTACGCCTCGGGCACCCCGACCGCTCCGGCCGGGCACGCGACACCGAAGATC
>Ga0307517_10006578_pt1 | contig 17157 bp, 11 predicted proteins | sample 23_EM_MG_FD_194515 | JGI IMG/M metagenome (GOLD analysis project Ga0307517, IMG submission 194515) | Populus trichocarpa ectomycorrhiza microbial communities from riparian zone in the Pacific Northwest, United States - 23_EM | ecosystem: Host-associated > Plants > Roots > Unclassified | place...
TCCAGGACCTTGGCCAGGTCCTCCTCCCGCACCGCCCCCCGGGCGTGCCGCAGGACCCGCACGAGGATGGTCATAAGTGCCTGGACCGTCTGCGCAGGGGTCGGGCCGGAACGATTCCAGCGGGTGATCCCCACCCCGCGTACGCGCCAGGACTCGGCGACGAGATCATCCAGATCCCCCTGCCACACCGCGCCCTCGGGATGTCCGCTCAGCGCCCACCGCGGCGGAGGCCCGGGCATCCGGCAGAAGGACGCGTCGGCGCCCATCAGCCTCGCGATGCGGCGCCGCAGCTTGCCCCGCGGGGTCTTCTTCGCCTCATCGATGAGGAAGTTCTTGATCGACGCCAGGAACAGCCGCTCCAGCGAGGCATCGTCGGCGGCCAGGACGAAGCAACTGGTCACGAACTGCTGCCCGGCGCCCTCACGGGTCAGCATGGCCGTGATCACGTCGTAGGCAGCGTCATCGTCCCACTCGGCGTACCCCTCGGGCGGAGGGAACCCCGACGATCGGCGGACCTGGTGAACCAGACGTCGCAGCACCTCGAAGGTCTCCGGCCCCAACTGGCCCGTCTGCGACAGCTCTTCGTACGCTCCAGCCGCCACCGGCTCACCCCCGACTCGCCGGGAACAGAAGGCCCCAGGCTTCCTGCCTGCATACACCTGTCATCTCAGGCACGCCAGGCAACACGCCCGGTGGCGGGAGCTGCGGGCCTGTTCATCGCGCGGACCGTCCCTGCGGGCCGCCCTGAACATGCAGGCGCCGCCCGTCGGCCGTAGGCGCAGGCGACCCTGAACCGTTCCGGGCCGCCGACAGCGGCCGGATTCCCGTCGTCCATATCGCGCGGGCCCGGGGCCGGTTGCCGTTGCCGACGGTGCTACGGGCCTTCGCCACAGATGATCAGATCCCAGCGGGCCAGGTGGTGGCCGCGGTGGGCTGTTCCTGGGACTGATCGATGCAGGGGTCGTGCAGCGGGCCGAAGGCCGCCGCGTGGTGGGCGAGTTCAACAGCTGAGGGCGGCACGCAGGACGCCGCCCAGGCAACACCCAGTCGGCGTCCTCATGGCAGATCGTGAGGTAGAGGCCCTGGATGCCTCCGCGGCGCCAGACCTACACGGTCCGCCCGTCTCTCCCCTTGTGACCGTGTGCCGGGGACCCCGTGGTCCGCCCGGGAAGGGGGAGCCTGGTTTTCCTCATCGCCAACTCGTTCACCCTTTCGGGCGTATCTGGCAGGCGGGGACGTTCTCACCGCACGCCGCGGAGCAGCATGGGGATGCCAGGCTGCCGCGGCAGCGGTCATCGCCGGGAAGCGGCAGGGGGTGGGTGAACAGGTGGCAGGAGCTTGGCTGTCCGGCCCCCGTCAGCCGCTGCTGGTACGGGCGGCGGCGGGCGGTTTCGTGGCCCAGCTGCGTGTGGTCCGGGGCTGGAGCGGGACGAGCTGACGGCCGGACCGGTATGCGGGGTCGTGCGGCGGCGTGGCAGGGGGTGGGTGGCGTGAGCGCGGTGGAGGTCTCCGGCGAGCTACTGGAAGGCGAGGCGGTGCCGGGGGCTGGGCAGGGTGTCGTGGCTCTGTACCGCAAGCCGTACGGGCCGGTGTACTCGTGCAGCGCGGCCGAGCTTCGGGGGGTGGCGCTGGAGGAGTTCGGGCCGGTGAGCGAGCCGGTGCCCTATCAGGGGCGCAGGGGCATCATCACCTACTGGCCGGTGGCGACCCGGGAGCAGACGGTGGTGTGCGGCAGCCTGCGGCAGTGGCGGCTGGCAGTGGAGCTGGATTTCGAGCCGGCCTGGGTGGCGTTCAGTGCCGACCCGGTGGAGCTTCGATGGCGGGCGGGAGGCCGCGAGCGCCGGTGGCGCCCGGATTTCGTGGCGCGCACGGCCGATGGTGTGCGTGAGGTGCTGGTGCTGAAGCCGCCCGGCCAGGAGAGCCTGCCCGCGTCGAGGCTTCTGGTGCTTGAGGAGGTGGCGCGGGCGGCCGGGTGGCGGGTGCGGCAGGTGCGTGAGCCGTCACGTCTGCGCAGTCGGAATCTGGGATGGCTGGCCGGCTACCGGTTCCCGATGGGCGAGGAGGAGGGCCAGGGGCGGGCGCTGCTGGAGGTGTTCAGGGAGCCGGCGGGTCTGCGGGCGGGGGTGGCGGCGAGCGGGCTGGACGAGCTGACGGGTCTGGACCTGGCTTACCGGATGCTCTGGCAGCGGCGGCTGCTGTTCGACGCCGGGCAGCCGCTGCTGCCCGATTCCGTGGCCTGGACGGCCTGACGGACCGGAAGGAGGCGCATGGCAGGGACAGGTGAGGGCCGGCTTGCGGGGTCGTTGTCCATCGGGGCGCGGGTGCGCTGGCAGGGGCGCGAGTGGGAGGTGGTGGCGTGGCAGGGGCCGCAGGTCACGCTGCTGCCGCAGGACGGCGTGGAGACGCCCCGGGCGGTGTCGTACCGGTGGCTGGTGGGCGCGCAGGACTTCGCTGTCCTCGGTGGCGGTGCGGCGCCGGTCGCGGACGGCGCGGCCCTTGAGGGGTGGGGGCGGCAGGAGGGCCGGGAGGAGGAGGCCGCGCTGTGGCAGGCGCGCATGGTGGAGATCGATACCGGTCTGGCGCCGGGCCGAAGCGAGCATGCGCGGGGATTCGGGCCGGGGACGACGCTGGCTCAGCGGTGCGCCGCGATGTCGGCGCGGCTGGCCGCCGAGGGCATCCGCTGCTCCGCCCCCACCCTCGCCGACAAGCGGCGCACGTGGAAAGCGGCCGGGGAGAACCCCGTCGTCCTGCTGCCCGCGGCGCGTGACAGACGGCCGGGGGGCTTCACCGACCCGCGGTGCCTGGCCGTCATGCAGGAGGTGGTGGCCCGGCGCGCACGTGAGTCGGACGTGACCATCGAGCTGATCCGCGAGGAAGTCGAGGACCTGCTGCACTCGCGCTACGGCGAGGAACTCGGCGATCCGGCTACCGTGGCGGCTCTGCTGCCCTCGCGTTCCACCTTCTATCTGCGGATGAAGGAGTCCGGCCTGGCCGATGCCCTGGGCCAGCCGACGCGGGCCCGGGCCGCCCTGGCCTCCACCCCGCCGCTGCCCCACGGCGGGCGTGAGGCCGTGCTGCGGCCGGGGCAGGTGACTCAGACCGACACCACGCCGCTGCGGATCCTGGCCCGCGGCGACGACGGCCGGCCCACCGCCACGGAGATGACCACACTCATCGACGTGGCCAACCACAGCATGTGCGCCCTGATGATCACCCCCAGCCATGCCAGGGACGCCGAGAGCGGACGGGTGGGCCGGGCGACCCGGGCGATCGACCTGACCCTGATGCTGGCCCAGGCCTTCGCGCCCTGGCCGGTGATGCCCGGCTGGGACCCGCTGAGCGCGGCCGCCACCTCCAGCCTGCCCTTCGGGGCGCTGCAAGCGGCGGACGAGCGGTTCACCGAGGCCACCGCCGCCCGCCCGGTCATCCGCCCCGAGCTGATCGTCTACGACCAGGGCAGCCCTTATGTGAGCGCCCATTTCACCGAGGTCTGCGACCGGCTGCGCATCGCCCGCCGCCCGGCGCGCAAGAAGACCCCGGCCGACAAGCCGCTCGCCGAGCACTTCTTCATCACCCTCGCGCACCGCTTCAGCCAGTACGTACAGCACGGCTGGCAGGGCCGCAGCCACAAAAAACGCGGCCGCGGCATCGAGCGGATGCCGCTGTACACGATTGCCGAACTCCAGCAGATGGCCCAGGAATGGGTGGCGCTGGAGTACCAGCAGACCCCCGATGCGGGGCTGCGCGACCCGTTCCGGCCCGGCATCGTGCTGTCCCCCAACGACATGTACGCCGTCCAGGTGGCCCGCAGCGGCTACCGGGCGGTGCCGCTCTCACCCGCCCAGAACCGCTTCTTCCTGCTGCCGCAGTGGGTCACCCCCGGCAAGGGCGGCTTCATGATCAACTATCGGACCTATCAGCCCGTCGCGCAGGACGCCGGGCACTACCGCGAGATCCTCCTGCGCGGCGGCTCGAAGCTGCCCGGCAGAGCGGACCGGTGGGAATGCCGCTTCAACCCCTACCGTCCCGAGCGGGTGTGGCTCTATGACCACACGGCGGGCACCTGGGTGACCTGCGATTTCCGGCTCCGGCACCTGTTTTACGACCCGTGGACCGCAGACATGTGGCAGGAGCACGCCGAGCAGCACCGCGCGGCCGGCGGCAGCGAGCAGGACGAGGAGGCGATCGCCCTGGCCCTCGCGCAGCGCGACCGGCGCCGGCGCAGCCGCAGGCCGCCGCCCAGGCGCACCGGGGCCGAACCGCCCTTCCAGGGCCTGGACCTGGAGACCGAACAGCCCTCCCAGGACCCCTACGCCGGCCTGGAGGAGTTCGACCTGTCCACGCTGCGGCCCTACCCGGCGCTGCCCATCTCCCCCATGGCGCCCCCGCCCCCGCCTGCGGCCCTGCCCGCAGGAGCGGGCGCGGGCGGGGAGGAGGAAGGCGGGCAGGTTCCGCACCCGCTCGCGGCCCTCTTCGATCCCGTCGACGGCGCCGGCGGCCCGCCGGACGACCCCGCCACCGAGGCGCCGGCCGAGGCGCACGAGGTGGTCGAGGCCGAGTTCCTCGACCACCTCGGCTCCGGCGTCGCGGACGGCGACGACAGCTACGAGGACGGCGAGGACGTCATCGACGTGTGGGAGGTTCACACGCCCGGGGGCACGGGGCCGTGAACGACGAGGACGCAAGGCCGTCCTCGGGGCGTGCTCGTCGCCGCGGAGCCGGGCCTTGCGGAAGGAACGAACCGGGAACCGTGCACGAGAGGGCAGTGTGATGAAAGCGACCGTGGATCTGCGCGACAAGCGCGAGGACCGCCTACGCCAGCAGCTCAAAGACACCCCGATGCGGCCTCTGCCGCTGTTCCAGCTCACCGGCTGGACCTACTTCGTCGACGAGAAAGTGGACCCGCCGACACGGGCGGGCAGCAGTCCTGGTCCGGACAGGCGCAACGACGAGCAGTCCATCGCCTACCACCGGCACATGCGGATGGTGCCCACCGACGCGATGACCCACATGCAGGAGGTGGTCGTCCAGGCGGTCCACCTCAACAGCGGGCGCCGTGACGGCCTGATGGACCATGTCATCGACGGGCCCTCCGGCACCGGCAAGACCTGCCTGCTGCGGGCGGTGGGACGCACCGCCCAGCAGGAGATCGAAACCGACATGGGCGGCAGGCGCAAGAACACGATCCCGGTGGTGCACATCACCACCCCCGCGGACCCGGAGCAGAAGGTGAACTGGGTCTGGGAGATCGCCTCCTACCTGGGCCTCCACCCCGAGCCGAAGAACATCGCCGAAGTCCTGGAGATGCGCCGCCACCAGGACCTGACCCTGCCGGTCAACTACGTCCTGGAAACGGCGCAGACCCGCCTGATACTCATCGACGACATCAACCGCGCATCCCCACAGCAACTGGCGGACGTGCTGCCCTACTTCGACTACCTGCGCGACAAGCTGGGCATCTCGCTTCTCTTCTGCGGCACCGGCGCCAGCAACCTCCTGCACCAGGCCCGCATCCTGGCCGGAGACCTGACCTCGGTCAGCGAGGAGAACCGGAAACGGCTCGAACAGGCGGGCCGCCCGGAGGCGCCCGTCTCGCCCTCCCCCACCGCGCTGCTGCCGGTGACCTGGCTGCACCCCCTGCCCCTGGACCCCAAGGACGACAAGACCTTCCGGCGCGTCCTGGCGAGCTTCGAGGCCGACCTGAGCCTGTACCGGCTGGAGGAGAACGCCCTGAGCAAACACGCCGTCACACTGCACCAGCGCACCGGCGGTTACTTCAAAGCCCTCGCCTACGTCATCTCCACCGCCGCCGTCATCGCAATCCGCACCGGCAGCGAGAACATCACCATGAAAGAGATCGACGCCGCAACAGCCCAACTCAGCTGAACCGCTACCGCCCCCGGGCCGCTCGGCGAATACCGGCGGCAGGCCGAGGCGATGCGTTCACGGCCGTCTTTGTGGCAATGTGCGTACGAAGCAAGACGCGTGCGAGGTCCGTGCGGTCCGTGGGGGGCTATGTGACTGGAACGACGGGCGCGGTGAACCTGCTGTTCAGCGAGGCTGAGGGGCGTGTCCCGGTGCCCGTGACCGGGGTCCCGGAGGGCACCCAGGCACTGTCCGTTCCGGTGCGGCGCGACGGCACGAATCGCGCACCTCGCAATCGCCGCAGGCTCCTGGACATCACGGAAGCGGACCTGGTCGCCGTCGCGGCGCAGCCCGCCTACCGGCCGCCGCAGCACCTCGGTGCGCGCGATCTGATCTGGGTACTGACCGTGGGGCGGCGATCCTGGGCGACAGTGGTGGCCAGGTTCGGCGCCCAGTCGATGGACGTCGCCCTTGCGCTGGTGCGCTGCGGGGGCGTGGTGTTGCGCTGTGACGTCGACGACGACTTGGAAATCGTCGGGCCGCAGCGGTGGTACCTGTCGCATTCCTGGGCACTGCAGGCCGAGGAACTACTGCAGGATCTGCGGGGGCGGCGCGACCCCGACGAGGTGCGGGGGGAATTGCTCGCGCTGATGGAGGGCGTCGGGGAACTGGGGCGGGAGCGGGAACTGCTGATCCGGTGCCAGACCGGTTCTCCACTTCGTGTTCCCGCAGGCACGGCCACCGCGACCGAGGCGTGGTCGGCCTACGAAGCGGCGCTGCGGGCCGCCTCGTATTGGTGGCCCCGTCATCGGGCCGGGCAGCGGATGACAGCCAAAGCGTTGGCGGGCATGGCCTTGGGGGGTTCGAAGATGTGGAGGCCGGCGCGGCAGGCGGCCTTCGAGAACCTGGTCGCGATCAGCTTCGACCGCGCCCTGGACGAGGCCGACGTGGACATCCGTGTCCGGGGGCCGTTGAGCTGGCGGATCGGCCCGGTGGCGGCCGATGCCTCGGTAGCCAACCCCTGGGTGGCGCTGCCGGCCGGGGCACTTCGGCTGGTCGGTGAGGTGGAGTACGGGGCGCACGGGGTGTTCCTGGTGGAGAACTCCGACACGTTCGAGCGTGTGTGTGCGATGGCGGACGTCACCTCCCAGTGGCTGTGCATCTGGGGGCACGGTTACGTCGCGAACCAGTTGGTCTCGCTGCTGCAGTGGCTGCGCCCGGCTCGTCTGGCGATCTGGGGGGATCTGGACGCGGACGGGATCGCGATCGTCGATGACCTCTCGCGGCGGTTGGGGCGCAGCGTCCACGCGGTGGGCATGGACGTCGAGTTGTGGCGCGGGGGCCCCTACCGCCAGCAGAAGCCGGGGATGTACCCGAAGGCGAGGGCGCTGGCCGCGCGGATGGCGGCCGAGGGCCCGGTCGACTTGCGGGCCCTGGCGGCGGTGATCGCTGAGAGCGGGGAGTCTGTGGAGCAGGAGCCGCTGCACGAGAAGGTGCTGCCGGACCTGGTCGCGCTGCTGGGCCGGGTTCCGGCTGATGGCTGAGCAGATCGCGTTCGGTGACGAGGGTGACGGGGCTGATCTTGAAGCGGCTGTCCGGCTGGCCAACTGGCGTGCCTTCATGGCCCCGGTGGCTGAGGACGCCGGGGCGGTGGCCCGGCACCCGGAGGTGGCGAGGCTTGCGGTCGCGATCCTCAACGTGTTCGCGGAGCACTCCGGGTCCCAGGGCCTGACCCGCGCTGAGGTCCTGGAAGCGCTGGTGGGCAACGCGCAGGGCTGGTCGCAGGACCTGGTCAGCCGGCGGCTGAGCGTGCTGACCCAGCTGGGGTTCCTCGAGCCGTACATCCTCAAGTCGCACCATGACCGCTACGTGGTGCGCCCGGCCGGGCTGGCGGGGGCGCTGGCCGCGGAGCGGCTCGCCGAGCACGGCGGGGTGGACGAGTTGATCCTGCTGCTGGACCGGGCCAGGTCGGTGTTCGACCGCAGCCGTCCGGACCCGGACGCCGCACTAGACTACCTAGTGTCGTGCCGCAATGCCCTGCGCGTATTCGCCCTGGACCTGCAGCGCCAGGTCGCCATCGGGACACCGGCGGAGCTGATGCAGTCCCAGCGGCAGCACGACCACCAGGGTTTCACCCGCCAGGTCGCTGACCTGAACAAGCTCGTCACCGAACGGTTCCGCGGCCAATGGGCGCTGGAGGAGGCCGCCGCCGCGCTCATCGAGGCGGAACAGTTCTACCGCCAGCAGCTCATGGCGGCTGCCGACAAGGTCGTGGAACAGGCTGGTGACAGCCTCAACTTCGATGTCCTGACGGTCGCCGAGTACACCGATGCCGCGTTTAAGGGTGACATCGCGCTGCTGTCGCGGGTCGGTGGCGCGCTGGTCGCGGACATGCCGGCTGTGTGGATCGAGGCGTCGTCGCTTTTCGAGACGGTGGAGGGCTTCGCTCCTCGCTCGCGGGTGCGGGTGCGTCCGCCGCTGCCGGACGATGACAGCGACGGAGAGGGTGACGGTGCGCTGAGGCGGGCCGAGGAGGCGTACGAGCGGGCGCGCGGGCGCCGCCGGTTGCTGGCCGACGAGTTGCTGGCCGGTGCGGAGGAGGCCGACCTGACCGCTGCCCTGTATGAGGCGGGCTGGCCGTTGGCTGCGGCAATCATCACCGATGTGCTGGCGCTGGGCGATGACCCGGCGGAGCCGTACACCGTGACGGTCCAGGACGGGCTGCTGGCCGACCCGCAGGCCAGCGTCACCTACCTGCACTCGCTTCGCCTGCGCCGTACACCGTCTCCGTCCCACCCCGCCTCCACGGGGCGGGACGTATGAGCAGCGCTGGGCCCGAGCAGGACGGTCGCGATCACGAGGTCGCCTTCCAGGCTGCGCTGCTGCTGGGGCGGTTGCGCGTGTGCCAGGTGGTACCCGCTGCTGTTCCCGGGCCCGTGCTTGCGGCGGCGGCGGCCGCGGCGGCACGGGTGGGGCGCCGGCTGGTGCGCATCACGGGTGGACCGCAGGCCTTGGACGCGCTGGTCCTGGGTTGGGACGGCGATTCGGCCCCGTCCCCGAACCCCTCGCTGCTGGCCTCGCGGCTCGGTCTTCCTCCTATTCCTACCCTGGTGTGGGCGGTGTGCCTGCGGGCGGCGTGGCCCGAGCCCGAACGAGCACCCTTCCTCGGTCTGCCGTTCCAGCGCACCCGGATCCTGGAGCTCTGTGTGGGGCTGGGCGCCGACCGCGAGTCCGTCGAGCGGGCCCTTGACCGAACGCTGCCCAGCGCAGGGCTGATCACCGCGAGCGCCAGCGAACTGCGGCTGGGGCCTGCGGTAGCGGCGCTGCCCGGGACCACGGTGGAGGGTCTTCGCCGCGGGCACCACCTGCTGCCGGCCCTGGCCGAGGACGGTTCCCCCGCCGGGCCGGGCCGGTCCCAGCCTGCCTCTGCACACACGGTCCCGGTCGACGAGGACCAGGTGCCCGACACGTTCGACCACTACGCGGTGCGTTCTGCGGTCGCCACATTGGAGACCTCGCGCCGCACCGTCCCGCGTGGCGACCTGCCCGCGCTGACGGACCCCGCGGTCCGCGCACTGGCCGAAGCAGCGCTGCTGCCGTGCGGGCGCCAGCTCATGCAGACCGCGGACGGCAACTGGACCACCGGCTACACCGACCCCGCCGCCGACGCACTCGTACAGGAGGGCACGGGCACGCTCACCGACACGGAACGGGCCGTGCTGGCCCTGGTCCTGCTTCGCACCGTGGCGATCCCCCGCGCACGGGGCCGGCACCGGCACAGCCGGTGGACCGGTGAACCGCACTCCGTCACCCTCCAGGAACTCGCCACCAACCGCGAAATACCCAAGGTCGCGATCAATGCCGCCCTGCGCGGCCTGCGGGCAGCGGGCCTGGTCGCCGAGACCACGACCGGTCGCTACATCCCCGGCCCGGCCCTGGAGCGCCTGCCCGAACACCGCAGCGCCCTGCTCTGGGAGGACCTGATTCTGGTCGGCCGCCCGGACGGGCACCTGGCTGCCGCCATCGTGCGCCGACGCGACCGCACACCTGCACAGCCCCCAACGGGCGACCGCATCCACGACAACGAGGAGACGGACCGCCCGTGAGCGACCAGAGCAGCCCGACGGCCCGCGCAAAGCGCGGCGTGATCGGCACCCGGCAACTGATCGCCGTACAGACGTTCGACATCGCCCGGCTGACCGCGCACCCGGTCGCCGTCATCCCCGGCACCTTCGTCGCGGTGACCGGGCGCGGGCCCAAGGACTCCAACGAATCCGGCAAGACAAGCTTCCTTGCCGCCCTCGCGCTGCTGCTCGGCGACCCCGAATGGCGCATGTCCGCGGGCGGGTCAATCCACGCACGCAAGCTGCTGTTCGAACCGGTCACCGCCGGGGCCTCCCCCGACCGGCACGGACCGGCCCATGTCGGCTACGTCGTGGGCGTCTTCGCCGAACCACAGGACCCGCAGGCCACCGCCCACACCGTCTGGCTACAGATATCCGCCAAACCGCAGCACATCGAGGTACGCCACCGGCAAGGAGTCCACCTGCTCCTGGAGGGCGGGGACCGCGAGCGCCACGAGCGGGCCCCGGACTTCTTCCGCCGGCTCGGCGGAAAGCCCCTGGGCCCCACCGAGTACGCCGAAGCCCTCTACGGCCGCGCCCCCAGACTGCTGGCCTACATCGCAACCCGCGGAGGCATACGGTCGCGCCCCTCGCTGCTCAAGCTCGACGCAGGCAACTTCAACCCCGCCCAGATCGGCGATGCGCTGCTTTCCTTGACCGGCAGGGGCGCCATTTTGTCCAACGATGTCGCGGCACGTAAAGCCCTGGCACAAACGCAGGCGGACCTTGACGAGAAGATCAAGCAGGGAAAGACGTCCCATCGGGCGGAGGACGCGATCCTGCACTCCGTCGACGCCAGGGCCCGCGCCAGGCGCGAGACAGCACGCGCATCCGACTTCCGCCGCTGCGCCGGGGCCCGGGCCCTGGTGGACGCGCAGATCCGGGCCCAACGCATCACCGCGCAACTCGCCGCCGTCGACCACGACCTGGTCATCCTGGCCCAGCAGCACGGGGAGGCGAAGACAGAGCTGGAGCAGGCCCGCAACACCGGCCAACTGCGGAACGTCCTCGCGCAGGCGCTGCTGGACAAGACAGCCGCTGACCAGGCTCTGGCGGACGCGAACCGCGAGGAGGGCAAGCTGCGGGGCGGCCTGGGCCGGGCCGAGGAGGACCACCGGCACGCCAGCGATCTCGCCGAAGGCTACGCCGGGCCGCCACCCGGCGAACTCGCCGCCCTGGTGAGCGACCACGAGGGCAAGCAGGTCGCAAAGCTCGCGGAACTCAGCGGGGCGACCAGCCGCGTCGAAGCCCTGGGGGAGGAACTCACCGAGGCCCGTGAGGGCAGGACCGGTGCGGCAGCCACCGTCCTGCGGACCCTGCTGTCGGAAAAGGTGGAAGCCGTCGGATTGATGGCCGCCACCCGCGTCCACGCGCACGCACGCCCCAGCTGGGAGGCCCGCCTCGCTCCCTGGAGGGACGCCGTGTGCATCGCACCCGGCGACCTGGAACGCGCCACCGAGGCGGTAGCGGCACATCCGGGGGCACTGCTCATCACCGGCCCGACCCCGCCTGGCGTGGCCGGCTTCGTACCCCTGTCCGACATGCGATCGGCGCCCGACGGTATCCACAGCACCGACCCCCTCGCCGTGCCGTTCCTGCACGCGCTCGCCCACTCGACACGGATGGACCGCCCTCCCCACGCGTCACTGCCCGCATTGGGCGTCCACGTCATGGGCGGCTTCGAGCAGCCGATCGCCGGCCAGGAGGACATCTGCGCCCACCTGCAGCGCCAACTGCACGACGCCGAGAACCTGCGGAAGGACCTCGCCGGGGCGGCCGACCTGCACCGCAGGCGGATCATCGAGCTGAAGAGCGACATCGAGCGGGCCAACGCATCCGACCTCGCCAAGTGCCTGGTGCCGAAGATCCAGACGCTGGAACAAACACTCGCAGACCACTTGAAGGCCCTTCCGGACCTGCAGAGCGTCGCGGACGGCGCGTCGGCCGCCGCTCATCAGGCCAAGGTGGCATGCGATACGGCCCAGGGGCGCGCCGACGTGCTCGCCGCAGCCCTGAGCGGGCTGCGCAGGAAGATCGAGGGAGCCGAACGCAAACGCGACGCACTCCGGGCAATGGAATCGGACCCGTCCGCCGGGCAGGCGAGGACCGACTGGGCCGGTTCCCCGGACGACGCACTGATCACACTGAACTGGGCCGCGCTACCGGAACAGGACCCCGATGCCGACCCCGACGACCAAGCCGACACCCGCTCCGTCACCCGTCGTGATCCCGCGCATGAGGCCGAGCGCCGGACCAGCGCCGTCCTGGATACAGAGGGGCGAGTCCGGCTGGCCGCCGCGCTCACCGGGCTGGCCGCAGACAGCGCGGCAACCGGGGTTGCCACCCAGGAGCTCGCGGACGCACTGCGCCACCACGAGGCGGGCACACCCGACCCCGCCGGGCGGATCTTCCGCGCCTCGCTGCGCGCACTGGACACATGGCTTCAAGACAACGAGGCACGCGACGCAGGCGCCCGGGAACTGGTGGAGGCAAAGCGCCAGGAACGCGAGGAGGAGCACACTTTCCTCCAAGGCGTGGTCGAGGAGTCCCGCTACGCCCTCGCCGAGACCCAGGAGTCCATCCAGGAACGGGTCCAGAGCGCCCTGGACCGCATCAGCAGGACCCTCAACAGCCTGGATGCGAAAGACCGGGGCTACGGTGCGGACCTGCAATACGACATCACTGCACCCACTGCGGCCGAGGACCAGTGGGTCTGCCATGTCGTGCCCCGGTGGCGGCGCAACCCCAGCGGCCCTCTGCTGGACTACGACGCGCCCACCAACACCGCCCAGGAGAAACTCTTCTCCATCCATCTCGTCCTCGCCGCCCTGCTCGCGGCACCCGACCCCCAAGGGCGTGTCCTGATCCTGGACGAACTGGGCGACTCACTCGGTGCCGAGCACCGGCGCGAAGTCATCGCCGCACTGCGGGACGCCGCTCAGGATCACGGCATCACCGTCCTGGCCACCTGCCAGGACGGGCTGATGTCCGACGTCGGGCAGATGTGCGGACAGATCATGCAGTTCCGCTACCAGTCCAAGTCCGACGCCCTCAACCGCCCCACCCTCATGTTCGGCTTCGACGCAAACCGGCAACGCGTCGCACTCACCCTCGAGGACCTCGTCCAAAGCCGGCACTGAGCCCCTACTCCACACAACGCCGCGGCCCCGTAGCCCGTGTCCGGCACATGCTCAGCGACAACGTCCCCTATCACGAGCTCGGCGGCAGCTACTTCACCCAGCGCGATCCCGAGCGGGCGGCACGCCGAGCCATATCCCGCCTCAACGAACTCGGCTACCGGGTCACCCTCAACCCGATGGAGACCATCGGTTGAACCAGCGGCAACAGAACCCGGTGTCGGCGTACTCGTGAACGTCCCCAGCCACGTGCGGATGAACGCGGACAGCTTCTGACGCGCTGACGGGTGTTACTCGGCCGTCTGCGGCTGGCCGGTGCCAGGCGGTGGGCGGCTGTTGGCGAATCGGACCGGCCGTACGCGCAGTCAACCTCGACCTGCCGGACGTAGAAAAGCCTTCGACCGACCACACGCCGATCCGGCACCCTCCTCAGCATGACCACGCCGTCCTACATCCCCGGACTGGAACTCTCCCGCCGCTTCTACCTCGAAGCCGTACGGCCCCTGTTGGACGAGGCCGCCCCCGGGATTACGCACTCCGCCGCCCGCCTCGGCAGCGGCTCGGAAGTCCTCGGATTCGACACCGCCCGCTCCGCCGACCACGAGTGGGGGCCCCGCCTGCAGATCTTCCTGCACCCGCAGGACGTCACCCGCCACGGAGCGAGGATCACGGCACTGCTCTCCGAACGCCTGCCGAAAACCTTCCGTGGCTACCCGACACACTTCGCCCCCACCGGCGAATCGGGCATCCGGGTCATGCAGACGACCGACGGACCGGTCCACCACCGAATCGAAGTCACAGACCCAGGGGCCTGGTTCACCGCGCAACTGGGCTTCGACCCGCGTACCGACATCACCCTGGCGGACTGGCTGGCCACCCCCACCCAGCTCCTCGCCGAGGTCACTGCCGGTGCCGTCTTCCACGACGGACTCGGTCAACTCGCACCGGCCCGCGCCACCCTCCACTGGTACCCCCACGACCTCTGGCTCCACCTACTCGCCTGCCAGTGGCAACGCATCTCCCAGGAAGAAGCCTTTGTCGGGCGCTGCGGCGAAGTGGGCGACGAGCTCGGGTCCTCCATCGTTGCCGCCCGCCTGGTCCGTGATCTGATGCGGCTCTGCCTGCTCATGGACCGCCGCTACCCGCCCTACAGCAAGTGGCTCGGCAGCGCCTTCGCCCGCACCCCTCAGGCACCCGCCCTCAGCCCGGTCCTCACCGCGGCCCTCGCCGCCACCGACTGGCACACCCGCGAACGTCACCTGGCCCACGCCTACGAGGCCGTCGCGGCCACACACAACCAACTCGGCCTCACCGACCCTGTCGACCCCACCACGCGGCCGTATCACACCAGACCCTTTCAGGTCCTGCACGCCGAACGCTTCACCGCGGCGCTGACCACCCGCATCACCGACCCGGCCATCCGCACCCTGCCGACGATCGGCAACGTCGACCAGTTCATCGACAGCACCGACGTCCTCAGCCATCCGGAACTGGCACGCGCCGCCACCCGCGCAACGGTCTGCTCTCCCACTGAGAACTCCGTCTCAAGGCAGTAGAGGAAGAGAGCGAAGCGGCCTGACGCTTGGGGACGTTTATCTGTACACGGCTGGGGAGCCAAGACCGTACGCCGACACCCGGCGAGGCAACCCCGACCGGGCAGCCAGCTCTGCCCGAAACCGACCCCATCTGTAGCTATTTACGCCTCAGAGTCGCTCCGTGCTGGCCCGCACCGCGTACTGAGGGCGCTCACTGTCCGCCTGATCCATCGGGGAAGGTACGGGGCTCTCGCCGGAAGGCGGTCAGTCTCGGCGTTACCTGCAGAGAGCTGAGCGTTGCGCCACGCCAAGCCGAAGAGCGGCTTCCTCGTCGCCGGGCCGGCACAGCTCGGTCAGCTCTCTGGCTGGCGAGCCGGAACTCCGCGCGCTTGGCCCTGCCGCCGCCACGGGGGCCGAAGCCGCCACTCAGGCATGACCAGCCAAACCGTCCCTCACCAGCACAAACTGATCCACCCTAACTACGCAGCCATAGAAAAATCCCGCGCCGATCACTACGTTCCGAGACGATCACTGAACTTGCACCTCAGAGCCTCTCCGACTTCCGAAGCTCCACGAAAACCCCAGCTCAGAACCACACCAGATCACAGCAAAAAATCCTGAACGATCACTAGATCCCCAGGCCAGCGCGCTACCCATCTAGTGATCGCTAGCGGATTTGTCACAGATCCCGGTGGATCGCCCGGTGAAGGGTGGGCAGCGAAGGCACGTACGCGGGCGGGGACTGCCCGGCGGCTCGGGCGACCAGCTCACGGTGGACCGCGGCCACGTTCCCCTTCCACAGCGCCAGCAAGCGGCGCACCTCGGGGGTGACCGTGAACCGGGTAGCGATCTGCTCCCGTGAACCGGGCTCGACAGCCGCTGCCCCATCGTGTTCGGCGGCGGCCAGCCACCGCCACACCGTGCGCTCGGTCACCTGCAGCGACTGAGCCATCAGCCGAACATGCCCGGTCGTCAGCGCCTGCTCCTGGCGCAGCATCAGCAGCCGCCGCACCGCAGGACCGCGCAGCGCCGACAGCGCGGCATCGGGCAGAGCAGCCGCCACTGGGTGCGAGGAGGCACCGCCGGCATCGGGGGCAGGCCGGCGGCCCATCACCGGGTCCTGCCCTACCGGACCCGGGCGCGCCCTCACAGCGGTCCTGTCAGCCGGCCGCAGACCCGCTCCAGCATCCGCCGGTCGACCACCGCGCGGGACCGGCCATAGGTCTCAGCGGTCAGGTGCGAGGTGACCTTCGCCCAGGTCCGGAAGTTACCGTGCCCCACGTACTCGTCCACCCACGCCATGTCCGCCCCGGCCACCTCGCCCCACAGAGGATGGAACGCCTCCATCACCGTCGCGACCTCGCCCTGGGCCAGGCGCGGCACCAGCTCCCACGTCAGAACCCGCGACGCCAGCGCCGGCACCCTGCGCAGCGCCCGCTCGCTGCCCGCCCCCGCAAAGACCAATGCCGTATCGGTGTCCGGGTGGTCCCACAACCCCCGCAAAAACTCCAGCGCCGACACCGACAGCCGCTGCGCCTCGTCCAGCACCAGCACACGCGGCTGCCGCAATGCGTCCACCAGCACCGCATCCGCCTCCCCGGTGCCGTGCGGCAGACGCCCCTTGATCTCCAGTGCCTCGGCCAGCGCACGGCGCACCTCGGCCACCGAAGGATGCACACCCACCTGGACACGCCGCACCTGAGCTGGGCGCGGCAACTGGGACAGGGCGTACTGCAAAGCGACCGTCTTACCCTGGCCGGCATCCCCGTACAAGCACACCACCGCGCCCACCGCGGCCGCGTGCACGACCGTACGCACCACCGACTCAACGACCGGCGTGAGCACCACCTGCGCCCCGGGAACCAGCACCGGGACCGCCGCCAGATGCCTCTGCTCCCGCAAGAACACCTGACCACCAGCCCCCGCACCCGCGACGACGTTCAAGCCCAGCTCACCCAGCGGATCCGCCCTTCGCGGACCCGCGACCTCAGGCTCCCGACCGGTCACCAGCACTCGCCCGGCCCGGCGGTCCTGGCGCACCACCCGGTGCAACGTCGACGGCGACGGCACCTCACCACCCCCGCACGCACCGCCCAGCAGCCGACGCCGCAACTCCGCCACGTTCCCCCCGACCTCACCCAGCAGTTCCCACACCTCGTCCGAAACCGCGTAGCCCTGCCGGACCCCCGGCTCCACCTGCCCCGTCTCCCGGGCAACCGCCAGCCAGCGCCACACCGTACGCACCGACACACCCGACACCTCGGCAACCACCCGCACATGCTCGGACGTCAACTCCCCCGCCCGCGACCGCTCCAGCAACCGCCGCACCACCAACGCCCTCGGCAACCCCACCACCCGCCCGGGCCCCACGTCCTGCCGCTCCATCCCCCGATCAAACCCAGCACCCCACCCCCCACCGCATAAGAACCCTCAAACCAGAGACAACATCACCAACCATCAGATAACACCCCACGACAGCATCCCCACCCCGATCTC
>Ga0307517_10006579_pt1 | contig 17154 bp, 18 predicted proteins | sample 23_EM_MG_FD_194515 | JGI IMG/M metagenome (GOLD analysis project Ga0307517, IMG submission 194515) | Populus trichocarpa ectomycorrhiza microbial communities from riparian zone in the Pacific Northwest, United States - 23_EM | ecosystem: Host-associated > Plants > Roots > Unclassified | place...
GAACTGATGGTTGCCATCTGCTTGAAGGAAGCATATCGTTGGTTGAACCTCTTTCAACTCTACTCCTAGCCCGCTACTTCCAAACCCTTTCTCTGCCCTTTCCGTCACATCCAACTCTTCTACCTCTATCCAATCTTGATCATCCAACCATTCCACAATTAGCTGAGCTATGCGGTCACCTTTCCTTACTTCATAATCCATACTATTGTGGTTAACGAGTAGGACCTTGACTTCTCCTCTATAATCAGCGTCAATCACTCCTGCGTCTACCGAGATTCCCTTAATTGCCAAACCACTTCTAGGTGCTATACGACCGTAGGTTCCTTCTGGTACTGCGATGGCTAAGCCAATCTTAACCAGGGCTCGGTTATTTGCCAGGATGTTAATGTCTTCACTCCTGTAGAGGTCGTGTCCTGCCGCTAGCTTTAACCCTTTTGTCGGGATTCGTGCGTCTTGGGAGAGTCTTTGTACCCGAATTCCCATTTCCTTTTCCATTTGAGGCAATCCCTGTTGGAGCTGTTGCGCATTTGAACCCCATACAACGGCGATCTGGAATTTTCCGAAGTGCTTAGGTTGTAGAATTTGTTGTTCGCGATACGTAGCTCCCTCCTCAGGGCGGTACTCCGGCCGCCTACTCAGAGCATCTGGCTTGCCTCCTTGGGTTCCGGGACGATAGACTATTTTAAAGTTAAAGCCAGATAATTTTTGAGCCCACATTATTTGCCTATGCGTCCAGACTTTTGTTGTAAGGAAATACTGGAGGTTTTGATGATCAGTATAGACTGTTACCGGCTTTTCCGTTCCCTCCAAGTAGTGACTCCGTTCCATGGAGGCGACAACGATGGCTTGCGGCTCTTTGTCGTGGATGTCGTAGTTTTGTTCGGCCGGTGAGAGTTTGCGAGAGTGGAAAGCCACAGGATGAAGCCTTTTGCCGTGGAATTGTGATAAGATGCAACCAAGTGCATAGTCACTGGCATCTGTTTCGACCACGCTGTTCAAATCTGGATAAAAGTGACATAGGATAGGAGCCGAGATGATCCGACGTTTCAGGTCTTCAAAGGCTTCTTGTTGTTCTTTTCCTCAGGAAAATTTCTTCGGGTCTCCGTTTAGTAGGTTCGTAATTGGTGTGCAGATTGCCGAGAAGTTTTTTATAAAACGGCGGTAAAAATTAGCGAACCCAATAAAGATTTGAATGTCTTTGACCGAGGCAGAGGCTTTCTACGACTTAATTGATTCGACCTTCTTCTCGTTCATAGTCACCCCGTCGGTTGCAATCACATACCCCAAAAAATCCACCTTTTTTACATGAAACACGCTCTTCTCCAAGGAGATGGCCATTCGGTATTCCCGTAGTCGTTGCAAAACCTTTCGAACAAGTATTATATGTTCTTCCCCCGTTTCAGAGTAGATTAGGATATCATCAATGTATACCACTACTCCCTGATCTAGGAATTCTCGTAATATCTCATTCATCATAGTTTGAAAGGTAGCGGGTGCGTTAACCAATCCAAAATGCATAACCCGATATTGGTAATGGCCATAACGGGTTCGAAAAGCGGTTTTCCATTCATCCCCTTTTCGTATTCTTATTAAATGAAAGCCGTCCTTCAGGTCTAGCTTAGTAAAGATCTGAGCGTCGCGGACCTGATATCTCAATTCCGTCATTAATGGGATGGGGTATTTGTTGTGTACTGTAACCTTGTTTAAGCCTCGGTAGTCAATAACTAACCGTAAGCCACTGTCGGGTTTTGGCACAAAAAGGATTGGTGCGCCCGCAGGGGATTTGCTGGGGGAAATCTTTCCTTGTTTGAGCATGTTGTCAAGGTATTTTCGAAGGGCTTCCAGCTGTTTCTGTAACAACGGATATATCGGGCCCCAAGGTGGTTGGGTATCTGGTTTGAGATCGATGGCATGATCAAAGGTACGGCGAGGAGCAAGTTTTTCTGCCGTAGAAGGTCTGAATAGGTCCAGGTAATCGTGGTACTGATCTGGCAGGCGATCGATAATAGTAACCTTTTCTTCATCAATCCTTTCAATCCTGCCTATAACCACTGCATTGGGATCGTTTAGCACATCTTCATCCCATTCTACAGAGATTCCTTCATTCTCAGGGAGCAGATGGGGATGACAGTCAGTGTCATCAAAGCACCACGCATCTGGGTTGTCAATATTTTTTATCGGGTGTTCTTGATGCCACCACCCAAAAGGTATAATCATTCCATATTTTCCTGCCGGAGCTATTTCACAGGAAACAAGCGATAGGTGATTGTTTGTCCCAATTTCTAGGTAGAGAGGTTTCGTAAAGTGTGATCCACCGGAAGAGATTACTTCTCCAGTGAAACCTTGGATTTGGACTGCATCACCCCGAGAGTGGTAAGGGATGTGGAGGTCCTTAACGAGCGGTTCGTTGATAAGGAAAATATTCGATCCAGAGTCTAACAAGACTGGGATTCGATAGCGTTTGCCGAGGATGTAAATGTGTGCGTGTCCTTCAGGACAGTCATGGCATTGTGGTTCGTTGATTATAATATCGGTTCGCTTGACGCGACCGTTAGATTGTTGTTTACCTCGCTTAGAAGGCATTGTGGGTGTTGTATAGTTGGGTGTTTGTTACAACGCCCGTGTTGTTTCGACCAGATAGGTCTCCTCAGACAAACTATCTATAATAAACTATCAAAATATTTTTCATACTTTCAGGCAACGCACTACAAGCGGTCTTTACCCCTTGCCGAGAGGTTCCCGAAGATATAACGCTCACTAAACGAGCCAAATCCCAACGCCAAGCAATGCAAAAATAAAACAACACACAAAAAATAAACAAACGATAGAGTAAACAAAACTTATCTTTCGTGTAACGTGATTGTCTTAGCGACTCTGTTTGTTATTGCATAGTTTGGATTGTTGTTGCATAAACGGGTTTTTGGTGTTTTGAGGTTACGCGAGGTTGAGGTATAATACGTGATCATATGATTGTATTTCTGAACCGTTCACCATGGTCGAGTTGGTGAGATAGGGCAGGCCCACCTATCTTCACCCGTAGGGTCAGGCGTTCGAGTCCAGTCTCTGGCAAGAACAAATGTAATTTGTACTAGTGGAACCTTGGGCCAGGGAAAGCCCCGGGGGTTTCACGACCCCTGATCCTTCTCCCAAGACACCCAAGTAGATAATATGGGAAAACCGTTCCAAATTAGGAATAGCTGACCCCTTCGGGGGAAAGAAAAAGTCCTCCTTCGGGGGGCAACTCAAAAGTCCTTTCTCGGAAGGCAAAAAACTCCGGGTTCCTTCTTAGGAAGGTACCCATCCACCGGTCCCCTTACTCCATGTTCGACCGTTCCTGCACGTGTGGTATCCCCGCATGCTGCAGCGAGAATTTTTGTACGAGTGCCAAGACTTTGCCAAGAATTTCCGAAACGTGTCAAGGTGTAACGTGTATGAAAAAATCTTTGTAATCCCTTCCTGCTTGCCTTAAGAATAAGTGGTATCTGCTTGCTTCTCGAATCTAAGACGCGACTTGCTCGTGTCTCTGTCATTCTTAAGGACACGATGACATCCGCCCTAGTTTGTCCGCTAAGCGAGATAAATAAAGACTTATAGACTGAGGAAAGAAAATACTTAGATATTTTGCGACGCATACACCTATGACATTTCAGTATCGGATAATTCCCAGATTTGCGATGGCCTTTCTCATCGTATTAAGTTAACCTTTGCAGGTGGTTCTTGTCGTGCTGCAGGAGGTTGGTGCACTGCGAGTGTGCTAGTTCTTGGTTTAAATGGTTGTTCAGGGTTTCCCCTATTTTTGTATGCGAAGGTTGCTGCCACCAAGATTGGCTTACGGCATTTTTTCCAGGTGTGGTTGTCCATGCTGCAACGGGTGCAGCGTTTCTCCCTTTTTCGTTTTTCAACCACATCGTACTTGATTTCACTGTGTGCCTTTTTCCAATCTGTATGCTTGTCCTTCGCAACAGTATTGTTTTTATTTTTTACGGTGTTATTTCGAGGAGCTTTCCATCGGAAAGGTCCCTTTCCAGCTTTGTTGTCTGATCCCCTTTTTTCGTATTTGGTATTGAAACCTTTATCGGATTCTTCTCGTTTTCGCTTAGGAGGGGGTGCGTGCGGGGTTGTTAGGGATTTGGTTAATTTCCCTCTTTCTAGAAGTTCCTCCTCTTGCCTACCCACTTTTCTTAAAATTTCCATCCACTCCTCATCGGTGGCAAATGAAAAATGGGATAGGCGACGTAATATTTCTTGAGGGAGTTTGCTTTCGACACGGACCCTCCACGCTATGCCTGAGAGTCCAGCCTTGATGTTGAGATTTTCGAGGAGGAGCAGGTAAGTGTCAATTTTGCCCTTATAGCTGATTCTGTCCATTTCATCTAGGGCTCGTCGCTCTTCCTCGATACCAATATATCTTTTGACAATCTCTTGTCGGAATCTCTCCCAAGTTGCATAATCGGGATCTCTAGTAAAACCTCCTATTCCTCCCATGACTTTTCGATATTTTTCCGCAAAAGGGACTACCTTGTTTCCCTTGGTTTTACCAAGCGCGAAAACAATGCGATGAGAGTGGTTCTCCCATTGGTAAGGGTTTCGATCAAAATAATCTTCACATGCGGTTAGCCAGTTTCTAACATCCTGGTTATCATCGCCTTGAAAAAAGTAAAGGGGTTCAGCCGCATTTTTCATTGATCGATTTGGTGTACTGAGTTGTTGTAAGAATTCTAATATGCCTCTCGTACGGGGAGATGTATCTCTGGGAACCGAGGGTCTTCGAGCGTTATGTTCCGGACGTCCGCCTCTTCTGCCTCTGCCATCGTCTCCTCCTTTATCGTCATCGTCATCATGGTCACTAGAATCTGGGTCTGGATCACCACCAATATTACTTGGTGGTGGCGGAGGTGGTTGGAAATTTCCTCCATGGTCAACTCCCTTTCCTTTTTCTTGTCTTGGAGTTGAAGCTGATCGTTGATCGGGATTAGGGTTATTTGGAGGAGTCCAAGGATCGAATTGACCCTGATTTGAGGGTCCTGGATCACCATCACCTGCCTCCGTAGACGGGATGGTAAAGCTAGGCTTTTCGTGATCATCTATCCTGTCCGTCAAAGCTTGTATGGCATTTTGGAATTTCTGATTTTGTTTATCCAGAAGCTCCTTTGCTGCTTGACGGTCTTTTTGATGTTGCTCGGCTGCATTAGCTTTTTGTTGATTTAATAGTTCAGCCGCACGGTCTTCCTAGTGTCTCAGGACTCGTTGCCATTCGGTGTCCTGTTTTTTTAGTTGTTCAGCAAATTGCGCTTTGAGAGATAATACTTCGGCTTCTAGTATTTTATCTCGGACATCCGAAGATTTCGCCTTTTCCTTTTGCTGAGCTTCTTGGCGGCTAAATTCTTGTGCAATAGCTATTTTTAGCCGTTCTTGTTCGTCATGTGTTGCTCCTTCGAGAGTTGCTAGTGCTTTTCTAGCATCTTGGAGTTCCTTGTCAACAATTAATTCACCTTTTGCTAACCTTGTTTGTAATAACTGGAGGTTAGTATATTGGGCCCTAGCATCATCCGATAACGCATCCAGAGCTATCAGATTCTCATCTTGACTTTGGTTGATGGATGAAGAAATGTGTTGGAAGGCCAGTCCGATTTGTTGCTTAAGGAGTTCCATTTGATTTGTGGCGTTTCTTGCGCATTGACGGGAGTTTGCTCGTGACGGTTTTTTATCGACACGGAATTGCGCACTATGGGAGCGACTCATGGGGGAATGTATAACCGATCCTGGATTTGAGCTAGTGGTCATAGCACGGGAGGACGGGTCGAATAAGGATGCATGAGGGGTGGAAGTATCGTCATCTTCCATAGATTGATCGGGATTACTGATGAGTTCCGGGTGAGGAGAATTTGGGCTCACAAGGGCCATGGTAGAGGTTTTAATTTGGAAGGGGATTCCTCACTCTCCAGTATCGTCGAGCCTTTTTACGACCCTTTGCTATAGTAGGGAAAGGGTGACGAAAGGAGCCTTGTGGTGTTACCCACCAATTTTGTTCTTCAGCGTCAATAAGGTTCTGAAGAATTTTTTGGTTTCGTTCGACCTGTCCGATGGCTTGCATTGAAAGAATAATAGTCTCAGAGGTAAAAGGGCGAGACAGTCCAAGCGGTGGTGAAGGAGAAGAACAAGGTAAAGTTATGCCTCCTTCTGATTCAGGTTCCCAATCGTCTAAAGAACGTGAATCTTCAGTGATCGTGGGTTCAGGTGTGATAATAGCAGCCTGTGGTGTATCTTCAAGGATGAAAAAAAGATAATAGAGGATAAAGCAGACGAGGATGTCTGCAAACATACGAGCCTTGGTGACTGAAGAATAACAATATAGTGTTACGGGGTAGCTAACCCGGTAGGATTCCGGGCTAACTAGGCTGAGGATATTCGGTACAAAGGAATATTGGTCAGGAAGGCTCAAGAAGAATTGTTCGATAAAGTAATAGAAGAATATCGTAATAACTTATAATATTGTTAAGGTCCCTTCTTCCTTTGCTTGATGATGTTCTCAACCATCGGGGAGAGCCCTACTATTTATACTAATGTTCACGCTACTTTGACTTCTCTAGTAAAGAAGTATCTTTCTAAGATTTCAGGTCGTCAGAACAAAGTGCGAACACTGTTTGACCCTGAATCTTGCCCAGCTTGACTCTGAGAATTCTCCCGACTACTATTTCTTCTGAGGGTGTCCCCACTCCACCAGTAGTCAGTCTTCGATCTCTTCGTCCTGATAGACTATAATGGAATATGCAGTCTAAAAGCTTACATACCAATAGTATCATGAATATGGAGTGATCAAGTCTGATATTCATTTATCAATGCATACTGCGTATGCATTAGTAAGAGTAGAGAACTGCTTCTCTAATCATCATTCCAATCAGTTAGCCATATCTTGAAACATGAACTCTTTGTGGTTCCTGAGTAGTCTCCCAGATGCCTCCGGGAAGTCCCTACTCAGGTAGCTTGGGTTCGGATATATGCTCTCCCCCATGGTGGCATATACCTCGCGCATAATTATGCAAGCTATTCCCGCTAGGGTAATAGTTTCCCTCCAGACATGATTCAGCCCAAACATAGCGCCAATCTCTATAGACATTTTATCAGTAAATGCATAGTTCACCCAATCCTTTTCTGGCTCCCAGCTTCTCCTATCTATCCAATAGAGCTATCAAGTAGCATGTTAATTTATTCTTTCTCTTAGTGTATCCGGGAGAGTCACAAGATTCTTGGTTTGCGAGAGTGGCGGATGGATAAAATGATATGGAGGTCGGCTTGTATTCGAAACAAGACTTAACCTGAAATAGAAACTATGACGTTAAGAGAAATCGTCAGAGTAAACATAGAGATGTCATGAAGCTCAGGACTAAAGGTAGAATAAATAAAGTCGCCTGTGAAACTGCTCAGATCGGAAAAAGACCCCCAAGTCAGCGTGAGCAGGGCTACCAGTCTCGCAATTCAAGAATCTTGCAACCCTCCAGATACCGTAATACCTTTTCCTCCTTTCTTTCAATTGGTTTGGGGACATACCAAGCGCTTAGTTTTGCTTTCTGGACTGAGAATAAATTTAAATTCCTCCCAGTAGGCTCCAAGCCGACGCTCCACCAAAGTATTAAATACTGTCCCATTGCATACATGGGACAGTCCTGCCTCTTGCCGGATATCAACAAGCTTCATCCGCCTAGTTATGAAATTCCTTTTCACACAGGCAATAAGATTATCCTTTTCGTTCTCTGTAAGTGCGGCCGGTCTTCTAGTTCGAACATTTGGGTCTAAAACCTTGGCTGAAATTAATTCTAGCAAGAAGAATGGCCAGCTAAGGTCATTCTCCTCTTCTTGAATTCGCCGTTTCTGGGCATTCCGCATAGCATGTCACCAGATATCGTTGGCTGTCAACGCTGAGAGTCCGGTTAATTTCTGGATTTTTTCGTAACAAACCAGCTTTTCGAGACTTCGAAAAGTGATTATTGCAGCTCACCGCCGTGGAGTGATTTATTTGCCTTCAACTCAATCAATTAGTGACACCTTCCCAAACAGAAGGCAGACTCTCCTCACCTCGCACCATCCTTTCTTTTTTGTTATTTGGTAATACAAAATATGCGAAGCGTGCAAGTAGAGGTCTTCCGGTATCTTGGAAATACGTGGCCTAAATTTCCTTGGCTGGCTTGGCGCCAAGGAAAAAAACCATCCGAATACTTTATGAATCGCCAAGTACAGACCGCCTGTGACATGGTAGGTATAGTATGATACTCGAGTACTGTTCGGAAGGTGCGAATAAGCTTTATGGCGCAACGAAAACTCCCAGCCCAACACCCCAAAACCACGAAGGCCGGGTAGCTCAGCCGCACATAAGCGAACCCTTGCAGTCCACCATCGAGTAGGGTGCCTTATTTATCCAATTCTACGGGTATTATAGTAATAATATTATGATATCTACTCCAAAGAGTCCAAAAGGGTCGTTTGCCCTTCAAACAATACCGTATAATCTGGCAAAAGTCGGATTGACGCCACTGAGGATTTTCTTGAACCTGTCCAACACCGTGGTCTATATGTTTAAACTGTGGCGAATTCGCCTTCTTCGCGCCCTCCTGTTGGCTCGGTTGCCTTGGTTTCTCTTTAGCTCCAGTCCGACTTTTGCCAGAATACAGTAAGAACCTTCATCCCCCCACTTTCACAAGCTCCGAAAACCGATATACGTGCACACGTGACCTGCACCATCCCCGAGCAACAACGTCCGAACCTCGGCACCACAACCACAAGTTCCCAGAACTAAGGGGGGAACAGACTTAGGTTGAGCAGTGCTCCCAATATCTCCCATCCTGATCTCTTTCCTCCTCCTTCTCCCCTTTTCTCCTCCCCCTCATCGCCACCACCATTCTCCCTATCGAGCTCTTCCGAATTACCCTACAACTTCTTACCCGTCAATTCACCGAGTTTACCGCTATTCCCAAGCATGGGTGCACAACGGCGAGTTTCTGGAACCGCGACGATAAAGTCGCCGCCGCTGGTTAATCCCGAGAAGTCTGTAGTTGAGAATAATCTTGAGATAACTGTACTAGGGGAGTTGGGCGAAGGGGTGTTTACGAATACACGGGCTTTGTATAAGCCGGTCGGGGCGAGGGGGATTTACGGTGGTTGCGTGAGCACTTGTGCGAATCCCGGGTGTCAAAACTTGGACCACTAATTTTTAGGATACAATAGGTAATTGCGCAGACATTGGCAGTAGCACAAAAGACCGTCCCATCGGAGATGAAAATCCACAGCATGCACTGCTACTTCATCCTCGCCGGGAACGCTGCCGTTCCCATAGTCTACTACGTCGAGAACGTCCGCTCCGGCCGGTCCTATTCCACTCGCAGCGTGCAGGCTAAACAGAAAGGCCAGACGATATTCACAGCGACATGTTCCTTCACCCGTCCTGTCTCGGGAGACACGGATGAGCTAAAGCGCACAATTCAGCACTCCATAAAGTTCCCCAAGGATGTTCCCGCGCCAGAAGACTGCTTGACAGGTGCGCAGACGATAGATAAATGGCTGAGCGAGGGCAGAATCGACGCTGAGGTCGCCCAACTCATGAAGGAACGTGAGGCAAATGACCCCTTCGAATTCCGGAGAGCTGGGATAGCAAACGACACCCCAGATGCCGATCCCACACACAAACTCCAGCGACAGTGGGTCCGAGCCCGCGGGGGCATCTCGGATGAGGGAGCGCACTTACCCGCCCTAGCATGCTTATCCGATAACTCGTTCATCAACACGGTGAATACAGTGAACCCCCGGGCTCGCTATGGGCGGATCGGGATGATAGTAAGTCTCGACCATACTATCTACTTCCACAACGCACTGAATACGAGGGTGGATCGATGGCTACTCATGGAATCTGATTCGCCATGGGCAGCGGATGAGAGGGCGTTGGTCACGCAGAGGATTTGGGATCCGGAGGTTGGGCTGTTGGCGACCTGCTACCAGGAGGGGCTGATGAGGTTGAAGGATGGCAGAGAAGGTAAGAGTGAGAACAATATTGCTAGTAAATTGTGATGCCATTTGTAATGTATGATACTGTTGGGGATGGTGGATTATTAGTATAATGTGGAGGGAATTACTAGACTTTTTTTAAAATATATATACATATCGGCAGTTAGACTTTTTCAGCAACCATCTAGTTATTACTGTCAACTATATTTTTGCTGTGCTTAGGCGAGTAGGGGCATACGCCGTGAAGACGCATACAGCACCATACTATACATACGGTAGCACGCTAAAAATATTCCATCACAGCAAAGCACTCGTCATCCATCTCCCTACCCGCCAAGCACCAAAACCCCAAACCCTACCGCCCCCAAATTTTCACGACTCCCCCTAAATCTCTCCAGCATGTCGTAGGTTCCCCTCCTCCACAACATCAACCACCACCACCACCACCACCACCACCACCACCACCACCACCACCACCACCACCACCACCGCTAACCAACAAACCCACCCCCTACGCACCAAAATCACCCTCACGCCCAACAATTCCTACCATACTAACGTCGCCGAGTTGAACCCGGGCACTTGCGGTGGGAAATTCCCACAAAAAGTGTCCCGCTTCAACTCGGCCGTAAGAGTACTATACTATACCAACTAGGTATGTATGATACTATGCAATACATCCCACAACCCCCACCCCCCTCCCCCGTTTTATACCATACTCCATGATGATAAAAGCATGACACAGACCTGTTCCGAATGCAAAAAAAAGCTTGTGGACAAACGTCTTGCATCACCACCTTCTGATTCATGCCTCCTTCTCCTTCTTCTGCTCCTCCTCCTCCTCCTCTTCTATTTGCTTGGTTTCTTCGTATTTGGGTTACAGGCTGACTTTTTTTTGGTTTTGCTGGAGTGGTTAGGGGGATTACCGGTGGTTGTTGATAGTAGGATGGGTGTTTTTTTAGGTTGATTATTGGTATGTACCGGTATAATACTTATCACCGGCGGCAGTCGTTCCGGCGGCAGCCAGCGCGTGCTCACGGGTTCAATGTGTGTATCTCAATTCACTATCACCCCTTGCTGTTTTATGGGATGGTGGGCTGGTTAGGGGGGAGGTGGGGAATCCTGTGATGAAAGGCACGTTTTGAGTACATGATACATGTGGGCTGAACAATTATGTTGAATGAACTTGGAGACCTTCTGATGGATTGGACCCTTATTTCTGGCTGGGAGAGTGGGGTTTTGTCTATTTTGTGGACTAATGATTGGTTTGGGGTGCAGGTGCAATAGGATGGACGGTGTTTGGATTGGGTGGGGGTGGTGATTGATCGCTTGAGCTTAGTCGTGGTGCTTCAATCCTTGAGTAGATTCAGGACCAAATGGGAAGGGTTGAGTATCTTTGCTCTCTCATGACCTCACGATTCCTAGTGCTTGGAGTATGTTTTAGTGATACTACTATTAAATTAAATTTCAATTGTCTAGTCTCTCTTTTTGACATTATATTCCAAGGGAATATCTAAAAACTTGGGCCGTAACCTGATTGATGTACATGTTCCTACGTGGGTTTTCTAGTGTTTCTTATCTAGTCCGGCTCCAAATTCACTGGAAACCAGTATCTGTACATTTACTCCCCCCCCACTACCATACACTACCCACACCCACCGCTCTCCTCAACATCCTCCTTGGGTCCCTTCCCTTTCCTATAGACCCTCTGATCCGCCGGGTCGAATCCCCCATTCCCCCAGTTAGCCCACTCCGGCGTAGCCTCGCCAATATAGTCCTCTGGGCCAAACTCCTTCCCACTCTCAAGTAGCTCAAAGAACTTGGCATAGTCGATGAGCGTGTGCCATTTCCCGTTGAGGAAGAAGCGGTTTGAGGCGATCAGGGCGCAGCAGCTGCGTGCATATTAGCAGCTTATCGCACCAGTAAGTAATAGAGTAGGGGATGGAGGAACAAACCTGTGAGCATGCTCAGCCGCAAGACCATACCCCAACCCACGCTTGCCAAGTTCTGCATTAAGCGCTTCGACGAAGGCTACGACTTCCTCGTAAAAGGGCACGTTCTTCATGGTTAGGCCTGCTTCTCCAGCCGTCGAAGTTCCACAGTACGTTACTCCCTTGACTTCTATGAAGCAGGGGAGTCCCTTCTCGACTAAATCTGCATAGCCCTGCACTTCGTCTTCTATGTTGAAGCCTTTTACTAGGGTTAGCCTGAAGACCGTCCTATGTTGGTTGCGCTTCTCGCGGAGGATGTCGAGACATTGTTGAAATCGCTCCCAGAAGTCACGGTGGAGCGGGCGGTCGATTTTCTTCAGACTATCTTTGTTGGAGGCGTCTATCGAGACGTAAAGTTGGGTTACGTGACCGAGTGCTGCAAGCTGGGCCGGGTGCTGGGCATTGCAGACGAGGAAGGATGATATTTTACTGGAGTGGAGGAGATGGAGGAATTCATTGATCTAGAAATAAAAAAAGAACCCCTCGTTAGTATGAGACTTCCGTGGGGAGTTATGGAAACCTGCATATGGGTAAAAGACAGGCTCGCCGACTAGACTCAATGCGCAATGCCTGATTTTGAAGGCTTCGCTGAACCTATCTGCCCGGACCCCCGGAACTCCTTTCATCATCTTGATTTTGCGGTAATGGCCTTCAACAACACCCTTGAAAATCTCTTCTGGTGGATCTACTTTCCATCTCCAGGTAGTACCAACAGGATTTGTCCCGTGTCTCCAGCAGAAAACACATTTGTTTGAACATGATAAGGATGGTGTGGTTTCCATGCAAAGATGTGACTTGATTCCATAGAAAGAAAACTTATAACAACTTCCTCGTCCCCTTAGGGCCGATTTAGTCCATCGACAGATCTTCACCCCTGAGTGGGAACCAACAATGGTGTAGCCTTGCTTGGTCAACGCTTCATATGTAACACCCCCCTTTGGTACCATCTCTTTGCGGTCCGCGCTCTGTCCTTCTCCGGCCTCCAAAGCCTTCCTTCCTGCTGGTGTGGTGAAATCCACAGGTAGGAGAGCCTTTTTCTTTACCACATTACCCTTTCTAGCAACAGCTGGGTTCTTTCGAATTACATTTCCGAGATCTTCAACATCAACCATATCCTCTGCAGGATCGACAGTCTCAAAATCAGAATCTTCATCTCCAGACTCAATTGCCGTCCGCCAATCAGCGGAATCACCCAGAGCCCCGGTAGCAGCATATTCCCGCATGGCATCTTCTAGATGGACTCTCCATTCGTCCAAGCTTTTCTCCGCACGATTAGGTCCCACAGCCGGGTTTACATCTCCCATGCCAACAGGGAATATTCTTCTTGTTCCTCCTTTTCCTCCTGTCAATTTCCCCATCCATTTATCCACCTCAACTGCGTCCCTGCAGAATTTGCCTTCCTCCGTTGGCCATTCTGACGAGTCGCCGAAGCCAAACACTGAGAACCCAGCAAGCGAGCGAAGTGGGGCAGTGTCAATGCGGAAGTCGTGGTGAGTCTCCCGCAAGTGTTCTAGAAAGGGGCGGATGGGAGCGTCCGTTTCATATGTAGGTAATAACAACAGGTAGACGTACTTCACTTTTTTCCCATTCTCGTTGGGTAGTGTAACAAAGAAGTCGTCCAATTCCACCTCTTCGAGGTTATATACAGCTGGCGGCAAGAGATTCCTTCGAATAGGGACCGAGACAAGCGAATTAGATGGTGTGGGGATTGAAAAAGTTGGATAAATGCTCTCTCCCTTAACACTGAATAGTCGGGTTCTCAGTTCCTCTGCACATCGTTGAGTCGACCCAGTAAGCGTGGAATAAAATATCAGAGTCTGAATGTCGAACTCTCCCTCTTCGACCTCCGACGCTACCTTTCCATTCTTTGGTTTTAAACCCCTCTTCCCAACTATCCTCCTTGGAGCAACGTGTGTTTTAACCGACCGTTTAGACTCCGCCTTCACAGGAACCTGGACCCATGTTGTTGGCTCCAATGCCGTTAAACCCTCACTCTCACGTTGCTTGAAGTTTCGAATGTACGAGTGAATTTTTAGAACAAAGACTCCTACTACTCCAAGCAACAATAGTAGATAGCGGAATGAATGCCACGACTCCAGCAACTCTGTAACTCGTTAGCGGCGTGCACGTGAGGAAAAGAAAGGTGAACACTCGCGGGCTGTGTTAGTTTGGCTTTCAGCCATGTTGGTAGTTAATTAAGAGGCTCGGTGCTGAAAACGAGTGAACGAGTCTGCAGACTTAGAGGGGGAAAGAGGCAGAAGTTTGGATGGAAGGACAGATCCTTAGTGGAGGGGGATTAGTCAGCGATGGTGGGGTGCAACCCTTGGAAGTTAGGATGAGCTTTGGCACGATATGATACGGCACCATACTACAAGTATCATAAGGGAATTTCCAAGTGCAAGAACCTATTATGCAGATGATATTATTATTATCATAACAATATTACCGGTATGGCTCCAAGCACCGGCATTGGGTTACCGGTATCTGGGGTATTCCCTGGTCTTAGGGCTGGCGTAGGTTTATTGAGCCTCGACGATCATGAGATCCCCGAAACCAAATCTCAGCCCCACCTGTGGGCGCAGCGCAGTTTGAGATCCGCAGCAGGATTACCGGTAACTTACCGTACTATTGCTCCTGATACTGCAATCGTTGCCGGTACCGGTATTTGATAGAAGCCAGTAGGCCGTTGGCAAGCTCCCTTCACTGCCCTAGCCTAAGCTATCGTGCCTTTATTTAACGTGCTAGATAAACGGGAGTGATCCAGCTTCTTAGGAACTGTCTGCTGTCAGTGTTGGTTCGGAATCTACAATACAGTACGGTAACTGACTTATCCAAGCCTGGCGAATAAAGCATGCACTGCGCCTACAATCCAGGCACCGCTGTTCGTATTGGTCGCATAGCTTAGCACTGAAAGGTAACACGACTATAACCATATTAATAATGCTGATAGAAGACGGTTGATGGTGTTAGTCAAGGTCACATAATTTCATGAGATTTACAATAACTTAGTAGAGCACTGAGGCTGAGGTTTAATGAAGGGGCATGGCCCTGAGGACATCTCCAACTTGCGCACGCATGTGCCCTAAGTGCAATACTAGTCATAGCCCATAGTAGTTATATATCATCATGCCATGGCGCGCTACCGTACTTATCGCCCGAATAACCCTCCTCAAAGGAACAAGAACTTACCGGAATCCACACGATACACCACAACTGCACCATTCCGCCCAGTTGCTTAAATACCTAAGCTACGACCCATATCCGTATGCTATCACGGCTCTCTCAGTTTTCTCGCCATTTACTTAGACCAATTATGACTACCCCACAAGCCATACGCTCCGACAGACCGATATGTACCTCAGCATGTCTCATTATTGGAGACGAGGTGCTCAACGGAAAGGTATCCATCCGCCCTAATACCCCAATCCAGGAGATTACTTATCGTAGAATAGGTAGTGGATACGAATAGCAGCTACTTTGCGAAATTCTGCTTCGATCTTGGTGTTGAAATGAAGCGAGTGGAAGTAATCTCCGACGATGAAGGAGAAATCGTGGAAGCTGTTCAGCGCATGAGCAAGAACTACGATTTTGTGGTCACCTCCGGGGGGATCGGTCCTACGTATGTTTCAAATCTTCTCCCTTCGCACGCCGACTAATTAAAGCGCGTGGTAGCCATGATGATATCACCTACCCATCGATCGCCAAAGCCTTTAATCTACCACTCACCCTTCACAACGAAACCTGGACCCGAATGCGCAAGCTCTCAAAATCGAACAAAACACACCCGCTATTTGATTGGGAGGCCCCTTCTCCGATGCTTACCGCAAAGCAACGAATGGCACTCTTACCCACCGGACCAAACGTGCGGCATGTGTATATCTCCCCCGATCTATGGGTACCGATCTGCATCGTAGACAACGTTCACATCCTCCCCGGTATCCCACGCATGTTCGAGGATTTCCTTGAGGCGCTACGCCCACACTTGAACGTCGATAGCCATAACAAGCAAACCCGTGTCCTTGTGTCTACTCCAATGAAGGAGAGCGAAATTGCCGACTTTTTGACCAAATTACAGGAGAAGGTCACGCAGCGGGGAGTGAAAGTCGGGAGCTACCCGCGCTGGGGGAAAGCCAGGAACACCGTCACCCTTACTGGGGCTGACAAAGAATATATCGAGGGTCTTGTGGATGAAGTTGAGAAGGGTGTGGGAGGGTTGAGGGTTTCAGTTGAAGGAGAAGACGACGAGTAGGAGAAACCGGAGGAGATAGAGAAGGTGGAGAAAACGACCAAGGGTGAGGTTAAGACTCAAAGAGAACGTATTCTGGGGTATCCGATCATTTGGTTCGTTTTTTGGCTTACGTCCAATACGCAAGTCAGTGGTCACTTTATCATGTATTGTCACTCGGTTTGAATTGTCCCTTATGTAGCTTAGAGCTCCGTACGCGTAGCATATTAATCCTAGAAGTCATATCACTGTTTCCCATCGCTCGCTAGTTCTATGTAGATACGTCCTGTACCCCCCCGTCTGAGACCGCTCTCCTATCTCCATCAGATCTCCTTCAACGCCACATGACTACTGTATAATTATTCTGGTTCCCCACCATTCATACCCAAATTCATTTATTCACAGCCATGACCCAGAAAGTCTCACCCTAGATCATTACCACCCTTTATGCAAGAGGGGCATTAAGTACCTCACTGTTTCACAGAGTGAGGTCGTCTTCCAAGGCCCAGTCCGTCTACTCTAGAGGTAAGACTAGGAACACCGTGGATTATAGTCTACTCTTTTGGGTATCCAGACTCCCCTACACCCGACGGGCCAAGGGCGGGGGTGGGCCATGGCCTGGGCGCCCTGTATGATGCTGTGGACTCCGAGAATTCGCCCCTGTTTTCTACAGTCTAATTTAAAGGCAGCTCTCCTAAGAAATCACTACCCTAGGCGGGATTCTAGATCCCACCAGGCCCTAGGGGCTCCAGACTGTAGGAAATTCTATTATGAAATATCAAAACATGCTATGGTGTGACTGACCTCACTCGCGTTATTAAAGTACGGGTGCAAAAGTACTCGTCCGGCAAAGCAACGGCAACCTCACTACCACTACAAATTTACTACCTATTCAACCACAACTGCTTAGAATAAACTGAAAATATGTGTAGACATCCAATAAAT
>Ga0307517_10006580_pt1 | contig 17154 bp, 7 predicted proteins | sample 23_EM_MG_FD_194515 | JGI IMG/M metagenome (GOLD analysis project Ga0307517, IMG submission 194515) | Populus trichocarpa ectomycorrhiza microbial communities from riparian zone in the Pacific Northwest, United States - 23_EM | ecosystem: Host-associated > Plants > Roots > Unclassified | place...
ATTAAAAATGTAATATATTTTTTTCGATAACTTGGGATTTCCAGTTTTAAAAGAAACTCTGTTGAAATTCAATAAATAAATAAAAAATCTCGTGTTTTAACAAGTATAATTGCGTTTGTTTTGAACTGGTATTTAGAAATATTACATTAAAATAGAATGTATCATTACTATAATATATTCTGGTCACCTCTAGTGATAAAAAAATTATAGTCCTAAATTTTGAATCCATAAACCAAATTTTAACTTATTTTCACCTCATAACACCTCCTTAAATATCCTAAAGACCTTAATAATTTCAACCTTAATACACCCTTTAATTATTTTAAAATTTGAAAATCAAATTGAATTAAAAAGCTTTATCCTATCTATTTTATAGTAATTCTTCCAGTTTTATAAAACCTAGAAGGATAGGAGCAAGGCTACTTAGGTATAAATAAAAATCATTTCTAATTATACAAGTATCCCCAAACTCAAAATTAAGCAATTTGTTTTTCTATTAAGCTTCTATTTTAAAGTGTGATCTAAACAAAAATTGATTAAAATTTATTTATTTTTTTAAATTATTTTTAAATTTTTTTAAAAGTCATTTCTAATTATACAAGTATCCCCAAACTCAAAATTAAGCAATTTGTTTTTCTTATTAAGCTCTTATTTGAGAATGTAATCTAAAGAAAAATTAGTTAAAATTTATTTTTTTGTTTAAAATTATATTTTAATATTTTTATTTGTTTTGATATGTTAATTTTAAAAATAAAATAAATTATTTTAATATATTTTTAAATAAAAAATAAAAAGCAGTAACTATGATATTGGAACATCCAGACCAAGACGCAGCCTTTATTTGTTGTTGCAGAAAAAGGGGCAAAATCATTAGGGAAGCAAGATGAGGATTACAAAGAAGGACAAAAGAGATCAATCTTCAACATCTCCCTGTGCTCATCTCAGAGCTGCTTACCACAATTGTTTCAACAGGTCCTTCTTCTTCGCTCCCTTAACAATAACGGGTCTCGTTTCCTTTTCTTTTTCTTGGCTGTTTTCTTCACTAAAACCCCTCTTAAACCCTAACTATTATCCTCTGCATACTTTTTGCATAGGTGGTATTCAGAGAAGTTTGTCAAAGGACAGTGGGGAAAAGAGGAGTGTGTTTCTGAGTGGCAAAAATACAGAGCTTGCCTTTCTGTATCTTCCATTTCCCTTACTTTCTTTTTCATATTTTCTCTTTAAAAATCCTGAATCCCATCGTTCAAAGTTTATAATTTTATTCGTTTATATTTTGTTATAGGAACATTTGGATGATAAGCATTTGAGTCGTTTCTTGGAAGCTGAAATAGTTCCATCTGATTTAGGAAAGCCAGTTGACGGTGTTTCTCAGTGAATTTTATACTTTAATCTTTATTTAACACGCTAGAGAACAAGTTAGAAGGTGAGTGCTGTAGCTTTTGTGGGTTTGCTGCTTGATTGGTTATATTTTTTGTAAGATGGTGTTGGATTAATTCGATCAAATGGTTTACTGGGTTGTTTGAGTGGTGTGATTCTATAAAGAAATTGATTGCAAAATATTTTGATGAAAATGAACTAGAACCCGTAACCTTGCTCTTGGACAGTAGACTGTCTATCTGTCTCTATTTATGTAATCTGTGATATCTCCATTCTGTAGCTCTTCGCATGGTTTAAATTCTGTTCATGCTAGGGTACATGTTCAGCCTAAAAGATTATCGTGCTTCAATTACAAAACAAGAATCGGTAATTGTTCTTTGTGAAATATCAGCTCACTTGTTTGTGTTTGCTATTCTATTGAAATGATGGGTTAAATCAACATCTCTGGCAAACCAAGAACGTGCGTATTTTACTTTTACAAAATGTCTTCCTTGCATTTTGTGTTTTTGCTGTTTTTTAGCAAGGCAAATATAGGATGAACATACTAGCTATTGATTTTCGTTGACTGGTGATAATTGTTGTTTTCTTCAGGTAATAAATCTGCAGAACCTTCTAGCAAGCAAAACTGATAAAATGTATAATGATGGCATCTGGATGCAGACTATTACCATGCGCTAAATTGCTGGAGATGCATATCCATTGAATCTAGAAATTTATCTATCCCAGGTTCCTCCTTTTGTTTTGCAATTTCTGATGTAGGAGAGGTTCGTTCTGTAGAATAGATGGAGAGAAGCCTGCTGTTGAATTATTTTATGGGTTGTACCATGTGAATTTGAGGGCATGGCTCAGGAAACTTGTTCTGACATGCTAATGTTGAGAATTTCAAGTTATATGTTAGTTATTTACAACAACAGATTTTGATTTGGAGATCTTGTTCAGTTGCATGTACTCATTGATGATGAAATACAGCCAGGTTTCTTGTTTCCTTTCTTCTTTTGTACAGGGCACTGCTCTTAAATGATCAGTACTTGATACTAATGCTCAAGCTTGATGGCAAACCCATTTATTACACTGCAAGAGGATTTTGAATCTATTTGACAGAATATATCTGCTTGCATTACAATGCTTGCAAAAGCTATTTTTTCTATCACGTGCTATGTTTGGCAACACGGTGCGCATACTAAGCTCAAAGTTACATGGTGACTGAACATGACTTCACCCTTGTCCAGTTCCACCACCTGCACTATACATATGGTTTTATTCCACCAGATACTCAGATAATAGCAAGCAATTCCTAATATAGCATTGAAAACTGAAATCAAAGAAGGAAATTTTAATTGAACTGAGAAACTTGGATCATAGCTGGCCATAAAGCAGTTCCTGACATTGATTCTGGGAGCCCAATTGCAACTGTACTTGTGATATAAGAATACTGTTATTCACCTGATGACGGGTTACACTTTCGAAATGCTAAAATACATCCTCCTTATTCAATCGACAGATTCGCTTAGACCATATCATGAAGGCTTTATTGACTTTGACAACGAGATTCACAGCACCACCTCTTCCACCATAGTATTTTCTGCTGAAAAGGAGCTAGGAATCCTTCATTTTTTCTTAAATAGGAAATGTGCAACCATCCAGCCTTCTCCATTGTTCTATGCAAAGAGTTCTGCAACAGCAATGAAGAATGTTCTCCTGTAGAAGGTCCATTTAACAGCTTGATCTTTACCATAGGTGGAATCCTTTATTGGCTTAATGGAAGCCAAGTACTGGTCCATTCTTTTGAGCCACTCCTCACCGCGAGATTTCAATGTATCTTGACGAATGAGATGATCCATGGCAACCACACACAGAGTAGTTGATTTGGCAAGTTCTGCACTTTTTCCCAGGAAGTAAAGCCTCTTAACCAAGTCTATTTTTATTAGCACAATTGCAGAGTTTTTCGTCTTCACCTTGTCTATGAATAATGTTTCCCATTCACAAGCCAATGATCTGCAACGGAAACACCATCCTGCACAGCGAGTTTTTAGAGGGAGGCTTTCACAAGTGAGGAAGTGAAATTCATGCCGCGGTTGGAATTCTTTCTTGTTTGAGTATGCTTCTACATATGATTTCATGATTTAATTTTGTAATTCTAATCCTTTGGCACATCACCATACATTCATTGAGATTTGAATCTAGAGCCTGGTATGCTCGGAAAGTAAAGCATGTATTTGAGAATGAGATATGCAAGCGCAGACCTGGAAATAAAGTAACAGATTTGCAGAAGGCATTGCACCTCCGATGAAGAAATACCTAATAATCTCCAGTCATCTTCATTTACATCCTGAATATATTAGAAACAGAGGCAGGAATGTAACTTTATTCAACATTTCAGGTGCTCAATGAATAGATGCTTCAGATATAGCTTACTTAGAGCAATAATATGAATTGAATTCCAGGTAACAAATTCTGACAAGCTTTACCTGAAAGTTGTAAAAGCAAATGCTCCGTGGCAGAAATATTAGAACAAAAAGAAGGCTATCTTGTTTCATCCACTTGGATATCTTGTTAAGAAGATCGCTATAATTCTTCATATGCTGGGATAGAACAAATTCGATCTTAAACCAAGTCAACTACGGTCATCACATCCCTAATGTGGCATGAAATTCACCGACCTCAAACATTCCAATGCAGTGTATACGGTCATAGGACGCATCCTTTTCAAATGTGCTGATGTCTGCAACAATGATCTCCACAATCTGCAGCTGAAGATCTCTAAAGAAACGAAACCAAGAGACTAACTTTTGAATATAAAATGGGAATATAGTTATCAATAAGACAGTCAACACTCGACGTCTGAATGGAAAGCCAGAACCCTACAAAGTACATGCCAATATAACAGGTAGCATGCTGGCACTGCTCGTCAACGTATGCATTCTGTGTTGTTGAGTTACAAATCCCAGTAATTTCACAGTTACTGTACTTTTGAGCAATTTATAAAGAGAGTGATCCCCAGCCACATCCAACGTCGAGGACAGCGTGTCCATCTCTTAACTGTGACCTCTAGCAATACAGTTCCAACAATGCTTCCTCGGCATCTGACAAGGTGTTCGGTTCATAAGAAAAACAACAACAGCTGCACCATTTCATGTATAAACCATATCAGCTCACAAAACAGTAACATTGATGGCATTTACTCACTACTTTGACATAATTAAAGGTGGAAATGCTGATAACTTGATTGCGTTGAAGGTTCCATGTCAAATTAGAGACGATGAGTAGGGTGGAAGTATAGATACTGTTTAGCTTGTTTTATAGAAGATATGATTATTCAAGAGATCTTCTACTGTTTACTTGCATGGTTGCAAAAGATGTGAGAAGTCTTCAACAAGACAGCTAGGTAGATTTGGTTTTGTAAGCCTTAGGATGTTGATGGGTTTTGATTGGGGAATTGAAAGAAGCTTTAGAGAGAAGTTAAGCACCAGGGATCTTGATTGTAAACAGAGAGATGTGACGAAATGAAAATAAAAATAAAAATAAAAATAAATAAATAAATAAATATATATATATATATATATATATATATATATATATATATATGTTGGACATTTATAACAGTTGTGTTGATGAGATTGAATTGGCCACGAGGCAATTTTTTAAGTTCAAATATTTTAAAAATCCGTATCCTCTTCCAATTGTAAAGAATTTAGAAGTTCATTAATTAATTTATTTTCTATTCCTTTCTCATTTAAAACAATATAAAATTCAATATATTTTATTGTGACAATTGAAAGCTTAATTTGAGGATTGATTCAAATTCAATATTTTATGATCAAAATTAATTATATACTTAATTCAAAGCAGCCTGAATTTTTTTAAAAAATAATGCATCCCAAACTTACCAAGCCAATGTAATAACTAGAATCATTGGACCGTTTGGTTAAATCCTCCTCCTAGATCAAAGTGCAATATCTTGTTTATTGCATGGACAAACATTTACACAAAATATTTCTTTTCTAATTCAAGCGCTTATTGATATTCTAATTTAAATTTGATAAATTAACTCGAGTTATTTTTTTTATTTTTTTAATTTAATTTTTTAGCATGAAATTAATTGAGTATTAAGATTCATTTTATTTTTTATTTTTTATGAGGTTGTGATGGTCTTATAGTCCGAGTCACGAGTTATGACGATTTTTAGTCAATTGTTTTTTCAATTTTATCTTTCAATATTATGTTTATTAGGAATTAGACTTCATAATTTGTTTCAATTTGCATTAGGTTATCCCGATCTCATGACTCAGATGAATTTAATCGGTTGACTCAGGTGATTTTTTGTGTCCTTTTTTTAATTGAGTTTTTTTAAAAAACTTTCACTCTTTAACATTATGTTAATTGAGAATTGAGCTTCATAAATTATTTCAATTTACTTTCTATGAGATTATCTTGGTCTCATAACCACGATTAACCTGGGTTAATTCGATTTTTTTTAGTTGAATTTTGTTTTCAATTTCATTATTAAATTTTGAGTTGATTGGGAAATTGGGTTTGATAAATTTTTTGAATTTTTTTCTATAGTATTATCATAGTCTCATGACTTAGATAGCGAATTTAAAAATTTAATCCGAATCGATTTAATATACTATCATTTTATTATTTTTTAAAAAATGTTATCTTGTTTTTCTTTTGAGTTAAACTATAGTTTTTTTTTTTTGTTATCCTATTGTTTTTTAACTTTCTAAATTAATCAGATTGTTTGATTTTTTAATTAAAAAACATTTTAACAATATTTTTTACATCCAAAACAAATTTGATTTGAAATTTACCGTTGCACGGATAATAATATAGTTTCTTTTGTAATTCAAAGTTCTTAGTACGAAGTACAATGGCAGATCAAATGCAAAATCATTAATGTGGATTTGTTTGTATCGTTTTTATCACCAACCAATTAAAATAATTTAAAAATATAAAAAAATAATTTTAAATAAAAATAAAATAAAATATTTAAAAAAACATAATATCAACTGCGTTACCTAACACTACACAAAACATTGATTTTCTCACTCAAATCTCGTGAAAACTTTTCAGAAGACAAGACACGATCCCCGATAAATTACCGGTATAACCAACTTCAATTATCATATTTTTATCCCCATTTCCTTCGACCTTTCTTTTCCCTGTTTTGGACCCATCCAGAGCTTAGCTATTGAAACAAAATTTGATCATTGGGAACTGAGTTTTAATCACTGTAAGTTAACTATTCTATCTTTTGTTAATTTTTAATGCTCATTTGATTTGATTTCTTAGAAGTTAAAAAGATTGGTTCTTTTTGTACGATGTAAGTGTTTATTTATTTATTTGAATTGAATGAGAAGTTCAAGATTGATTGGTATGTTATTTTTTTTTTCATTTTTCATTTTTGGGGTTTCTTGTTATTTCCCTTTGGCTAAAGTGATCTGGGTTTTGCTTATCTGAAGGGGTTGTTTCTTTGTTTGTTATTTGATGCATCCAGTAATCTCTGATTGATTAAATTGTGGATACTTATTTATCTTTTGTGAATCATTAAACAGTGAAAACTGAATTGGCAAGATGTTCTATTGAGAATTGGGTTGTATGTGAGAGGTTCTTTGTTTTGATGATGCCAAAATGATGCTTTCGAAAGCTGAGTCTAGAAATGGTGATGGTGATGGAAGTTCGAATAGTGGTCAACTGCTGAGAGACATTGAGGCAATAAGCAAAGCCCTATACTTGCATAAAACCCCACAAAAGGCTTTGATTTCCCCGTCCAGTGCTCGATCTAAATCAGTTGAGAAACCCCGCTTATCAGAATCAAAATCGAGTCTGAACCCACAAAGTTTTAATGAAACTGTGTCATCTAAGGACAAGAAATCATCATCAGCATGGAATTGGAAGAAGCCCTTGAAAGCTTTAGCCCACATTGGTCGTCAAAAGTTCAATATTTGTTTCTTTCTCCACGTGCATTCTATTGAAGGGTTACCCCCGAGTTTTAATGGTATGAATTTGTCTGTGCATTGGAAGAGGAAGGATGTGGTTTTGCAGACACGTGCAGCAAAGGTTTTGAAGGGAGTTGCTGAATTTGATGAGACTTTGATGCATAAATGTTCTGTATATGGTTCAAGAAGTGGGCCCTATCATGCAGCAAAGTATGAAATGAAGCTTTTCTTGATTTATGCATCCATAATTGGGGCTCCTGGCATTGACATGGGGAAACAGTGGGTAGATCTGACACTGTTGTTGCCATTGAATTCGGAGGAACTGGAGGGAGAGAAAAGTACTGATAAATGGACTACAAGCTATAAGCTTGAGGGCAAGGCTAAGGGTGCTACTCTAAATGTTAGTTTTGGTTTCTCGGTATTGAGAGACAATTTTATTGAATCAAGAAGTAATATGAATGTCTCTGACCTTCTAAATTTAGTGCATGATAGGCCTGCAGTGGATCCCAAAACAGGTATTGGGCACACTAACAGTAATGGAATGCTTCGGCGACTTGAAAGTGTTCCTAGTGATTTAAATCGTCGGCCTCCTCTCTCTTCTCAATCTGTTGATGCGAAGAGTTACCATGATGTGTCATCAAATTTGGGATTGGAACTCTCCAAGTCAATAAATTTTCTATATGAAAAACTCGATGAGGTGAACTGGCAGAATTCAGAAAAACTTGACGCATTATCTGGCCATATGCAGCAACTCAAACCAAAGTTTCACTTGGAGTTTGAGCTTGATGAAGCTGATCGTGGAAATGAGTGTGATATTGAGTTTACTGTTGTTGAGCAGGGGATAGAAACATCTGAAATGGAACAAATGGAACCAGAACAAGATGATGTTCAGACTACTGATGGTTCTGCAATTGAAACCATTGACTTGGATGAAATAATCAAGGATGATGATATAGCCCCTGATGAGGAGACAAAGTTCCATTCGGAGGGAAATATTTTCCAGGGACATGTAGATGAGGTTTTAATGGATGATTGCAAACATGAAGAGAATAGTGCAAGTAGGAAAGGATCAATTATGGAAGATCTGGAATCTGCTTTTAATAACCAGCTCATTTCAGAATCTGAGAAGTTGGAATCCCAGCTTGCTATGAGCAAGTTTCTAGAGAATGAAAACTACATGGAAACTAAATCAAATTACAAGGCTAATAAAGTGGCAAAGAAATCGCTGAGCCTGGATGAATTTACCACGTCTGTTGCAAGTGATTTTTTAAATATGCTGGGGATTGAGCATAGTCCATTTGGTCTGAGTTCAGACAGTGAACCTGAGTCTCCTAGAGAGCGCTTGTTAAGAGAGTTTGAAAAAGAAGCCATAGCTTCCGGCAGCTTCATCATGGATTTTGATGGAAACAGAGAGCATGAAGAATTGGGTCGCATTGCTCAGGCTGGGTCTAGTTACGAGGACCTTTCTGATGATCTTGATTTATCTCTGGTTATTCAGGCTGCTGAACAGGAGCACTGGAGAGCAAGTCAGTTGCTAAGTGGAAGAAGGAAGGTGAAGGTGCTTGAAGACTTGGAGACAGAAGCTTTAATGAGAGAATGGGGCTTAGATGAGGGGGCCTTTCAGAATTCTCCACGTTATTGCTCTGATGGATTTGGGAGTCCAATTGAGCTTCTTCCTGAGAAACAAGTTGAATTACCTCCACTTGGAGATGGCTTTGGACCCTTTATCCATACCAATGATGGAGGTTGTCTGCGGTCTATGAATCCTTCTCTTTTCAGAAATTCTAAAAATGCAGGGAGCTTAGTTATGCAAGTTTCTTGTCCTGTAGTGCTACCTGCAGAATTAGGTTCTGATATTATGGAGATATTACAGTATCTGGCATCGGTTGGCATCACAAAACTATCTCTGCTGACAAACAAATTAATGCCTTTGGAGGATATCACCGGGAAGATATTGCAACAAATAGCAGAGGATATTACTGAAAGGTTGGTGAGCATATGAATTGCATTGAAGCATGTTTGCCTAATTTTTTATCATTGAAAAAGTCATTTTACATGTTGCCTTATTGGATCTTATTTTCTCATTGCTGTCACAGGAAGGCTCCTTTGTGTCATGAATCATTGTTTGGGAAAGATCCATTTAATAGGAGAAAGGAAGTTGAAGGTGTTTGTTCTCATCAGTTCTTTAATAACATAAAGTCCAGCCTTATCGGCAGTGAGGTAGACTGGGAATATGTTAGTCTTGAAGATCTTGCACCTTTGGCAATGAAAAAGATTGATGCCATGTCCATTGAAGGGTTGAGAATCCAGTCCGGCATGTCTGAGGAAGCGGCACCATCAAGCATCAGTCCCCAGTCTCCTGGAAAGATGCTGGCTTTTGAAGGGAAGGATGCCAATCTTGTTGGGTTTCTCAGTTTGGGAGGTGCAGAATTGCACCATCTTGATGCTGAAGATGCTGACAGTGGTGCTGACGGATTATTGTCTCTCTCTATAACATTGGAGGAGTGGTTGAGACTTGATGCTGGAATCATCAGCGAGGAAGATGAAGTTGATGAGCACACAATAAGGATCCTTGCAGCCCATCGTGCTAAGTGCATAGATTTTAATGGAAGGTTTACAGGAGACATTAATTGGGGCACAGCATCTGGTGGAAAGCATGGTTTGTTGGGGAACAACCTCACGGTAGCTCTCAAGATACTGCTTAGGGATCCTCTTCGAAATTTTGAGCCGGTTGGTGCTCCGATGCTTGCTCTAATCCAAGTGGAGAGGACTTCTATCCATCCCATGTCAAAAGTGTATGGTTCGGTGTTAGAAAGAAGTAGAAATGAAGAAGATGATCATGAATGGATCCAGTACGAAAAGAATGATTGTCTTTGGTTTAAAATCACTGAAGTCCATGTTTCAGGGTTGAATACTGAACCTGGCAAGACACAACATTGGGCTACCAAAACACAGCAACAATCTGGGACACGCTGGCTGGTGGCAAGTGGCATGTCTAAGTCGTACAAGCAACCATTTTCGAAGTCGAAGGCCATTGTATTAGCATACCCACAACTAATCAGAAAGGTGGAGGCAGGTGATATCTTGTGGAGCATAAGCTCTCAAGCTAAGGACACAGTAACTAGATGGAAAGACCTGGCAGGATTTGTTCCACACGTACGGAACCCTAATGTCATCTTTCCTGGATGAAACTGTGAAAATTTGAGTATTGCTCTTACATGGTATTTAGCATGAACTGAGCACATTTAACCTTGCTACTTGGTCTATTGAGTTTTTGAACATAGCAAGACTGGATCCTAGCATGCTCAGAATAGATTTAGCGAACAAATATACTTGATCGGTCTAACGGACCCTGTGAAAATGGTGAGATATATAAAACCTGCAGTTGCATATTGTTTGTTGATGCTACAGAATTGTCGAACAAGAATACATTGCTGAATTCCTTCAATTCTTTTTGTAAAATCAAATGTTTTTAATGCTTTGCTTTGTTGCATTCGCAACAGTCATATTCCTGTCAGTAACAATACTGTAATCAATTGCTATTGGAAAACCATAGGATATATATACAGCCTCTATATTTATATATGTTAAGATAGAGATACAAAACTATTTTTTTCCTTGGATTTCTACTAATTCTTGATTCATTGGAGAATTTCTGAAATGATATTCATACATTTCAAATACAGGTTGCTTCTATATTCTCGCCGGCTGGACTCCCAGTTGTGTTTTTGTGGTTTTACAAATAAAGAATTATTGCGGTCTGGAGGATATAAAGGGTCATGGCAAAAACGGGTAGCTTTTACAAATATTGTAATATAATAGTAACTGTAGCAGAAAAACACACCACAATTTCGTAATATCTATAATTAAATATTATTATCTAAGATCTAATCATCTATCAAGTTTTATTTTCTCTTAAACATTTATAAGGATTTTTAAACTGTAAATATTTACTATTTTTTTTTAATCGAATCCAAACTTCAAGAAATATATTGTTAATTTATTATCAAAATTTTTAGTATACATTGTAATCAACTTATCAAACTAATTTTATTCTAAATTTAGTTATTATTTATTTGAAAAGGTATATTCAAGAAAAAATTGTACAGGAGGATGCTTTTATATATATATATATATATGACTAAGATAATTCTTAGCATATCATATTTATAATTCAATATTAAGAAGTTCAGCACAAGCTTTCTAGCCATATATTTTTCCTTGTAGGCAGCAACAGCTCTGATAGAAAATATATCATCAAAATTAGGCACGAAAACGAGATGAAAGGCAACATTGAAGACTATGTACTTAGTTAAAGTAGAAGCCAACACTACAAGAGTTTCCTCCTCACCAAGAATCAAACAAGGCTTGTTGTTCACATCATGAGAAGGTACCTTCCATTGAAATGAGCAACCCTAGATTTGGTAAATACCTCCCCGATAACTTACTACCCCACTGTACCTCATGATTAGCCTCCTCCCTCTATATTTCTTTAGGTGCACGAGCTTATCTTTTATGTAAAGAACCACTAAATGTTGCTACTATCATAGGTACTCTTGACCAATTGGTAATAAACCTTGAAGAGGTTTATGATAGGCTCTACACAAACAAACCCAAGAAACTTGTCAAATGTTGACAATATCACCCACTTGCTAGGGTGTAGTTGTCCCAAGCCTAACCTATAATATCTAAAAACATTATTAATAAACCCTTGAAGAAGGAAAGAATGTCATAATTCATCTATGCACAAGGGGCTGTAATTTTGAAGGACTTCTGAGTAGAAGTCAAGGTCTCCTCATTGATTTTTCTCTCTCCTAAAAGGCAATAGAGCCACATAGGCTTCAGGTTGTTGACTATTGACAAAAGTCACCTCCCCGTCACTTAAAGTGCTGGGAGCCTTATCTACAAAAGTTTGAGGTGACTTTTCTCTTCCATAAAAACCTCTTGAAACACTTGGTGAAACGATGTTTACGGCTTTAGAATCAAATTTATCCTTATAGAAGTCTGTTTTTTTTTTTTTTTAAGAAAAGGAGTAACAAAGGAATGCAAGACGAAGAGGAAGAGATAAACTTACTTAAAAAAAATCTTCAAAGAAAAAACTGACAAAAGATTGGGAAAAGATAAAGAAAAGAAAAGGATAAGCAGCTAGGATTATAAAGAAAATGATTTATCATCCCCATTGTTGGATAAATGACCCATCATGTCACCACAAATCCCTATATTGCTGCATTAAAGGTGAGCTGCCATTTTAATTCTCGAGAAAAATCCCCTTTAATAAGAATGTGATGTCTAGCCTCAAGAATCTCAACAGTTATACATTGAGAAGACAAAATGCAGGAGGAAGGTAAGAAGATTTCTCAATTAAAGAGGATGGCCTTTTCAAGATTTTTGTGCATTAAATACGCTAAGACTTGGAGGCTCCAAATAGATCGATGTATTTCATACTAAAAACCTTTTTCTTCTTCTCATAAAGCCTAGAAGGGACCAAGAGAAAGAAGATCCATTATAGAAACTCAACGAAGATCAAGGCCCATGGCAAGAGGGTCTGACATAATTTCTCTAGGCTCGACTACGCGTTAGGCCTAAGGGTTCACTCTCTTACAACTTATTCTCAATATTTATCATATATTAACTAAGAATAAATTTTCTTGTTCTTAAAGTATAATGTTTATTTACTGCAACTTCTCATAATAAAATCATTGACTTTATTATCAGAGAGTCTCTAAAATTCTAAAAAATAGATTGTTTTGTAGGAAATTCAGTCTTTATCACTAACCCTTGGAATCCTCAGTTATGGAGAATGAAAGATTGACATGAACATATGATCATCAATCATCCAAACATTACAAAAAATAATTTCCCTAGCATTCTGGATTTTAGAAGCATCATCATGTATATAAATTACATTTTTCATATCCTTTCAGAAAATTTTCACTTTACACCTCCGGTAATACCATTAAAATATTTTGTTTTTTTATTTATAAAATATCAAAACCGTCTCCTTTTAAGTTTAGCCAAAACACTTTTTTTCCCGTCTCTTCTCCTCCGTTCTTCCATTCTATTGCTACTTACTCTCTCCCCTCTCCCAATACTTGCCAAAATTTGAACCAGACACAAATCTTTTCTTGTTTTATATGTCATCAGTCGCCATGGGGATTGACCTAAAAATTAGGTCAGAAGTCCTTTTTGCAATTAGCCTTAAAAAACCATGATTTCTTTCCCAATTGAAGTTTTTCTTTTTTTAACTAATGCTAAACGTTGCTTATATATATATATATATATATATATATATTGGTTCAATGCTTTGACAATTAAAACTCTAAAAAATACTTCAAACAAGTTAATAAAAAACAATCATATTAAAATTACATCAAAATCCGTAATATTATTATTTTGGATACTTCCTTACTTTTTTTCTTATAGGGAATTCTTAGATATTGTCTGATGTTACTTTTGATTTCTTTGATAATAAGATTATACTATCCATTTTTATTAACAATGCTGATACGAAAAGAAAAGAGAAATATTTAAAAAAGGATTTATAATCTTTTTTACTCATATAATATCTTGAATAAAATCATGCATCCTATCTATGCATTTGATATAGATAGATTTCGTTCAAAATAAAGGAATCCTTTGAATAATTGAGTTTAATTAGAAATATTGTGATATAATAGTCGTCATTGTAGTGGAAAAATATCTGCAATTTCATAATATTTAAAATTAAATATTATTATCTGACATCAAATGATCTATATCAAGTTTTATATATTTTCTCTCAGACATTTACAAGATATTTTTTAACTATAAAAATATTTACTAAACGTTTGTAATCAAAACCAAATTTCAAGAAATATATTTTTTATTATCAAATTTGAGTTTCGATTTCTTATTACCAACTTATCAAACTAACTTTATTTTAACTTTAGTTATTATATAGTATTTGAAAAGGTATATACAGAAAGACATAATTAAAATTTAATTATAACAACATGATCTAAAAAATATTATTTCAATTTCTAACGATCCTTGTTAAATTTCTTACTGATTGTTAAATTTCAAGAACTCCTGTGATGAACATATACAGTCTAGCTATTGAAAGAGAAGCCACACGAAGTAATTTAATAATTAATTATCAAACTTTATAAGAACGCATGCTCATAGCACATAATCAATGACAGCTGAAATTGTATCAGACACAATATTGCATAGAGGGGATCCCGGTTAATTAGTACCAAAAAACCACTCAACGTCCTATATTATAGCTAGTCAAGAAGTTGGCAAAGCTGACTGTTGTCTGATATTCTCCTCAGACATCTTGCAAGTCGTACATGAGCTTTCCAACTCTTAAAGATTGCAGCAAAGTGAAACCAAGATCGATGCAATACGTTATCTTTAACAAGTTCATCAATATCAAGCATGCCCGAGGATCTGAAACCATGAGCCAATGCAACTTCAGTACTTGAGTATTAGGAAAAGCTCTGGTGAGTGTGAATGCCCTCGTAGGTTGTTATTACATATCTTGGATCATCCCTGTCTCTTTCTACTCTCTTCTTCACAGGGCAGCCTTCAACGGAGCACCTGTAGTAATTCCTGGTAACAAACACATGATTCTATAAGGTCATTATGACATTATGCATTGCAGATTAGTACTGATCTTAGCTGCAGTTCTCATTGATCAAGTTATGGCTCGCAATTTCTTAACAGTGGTAAAATATTTAGTATAAATCTCGTTCATCTAGCCTATGATCCAAAGCACAAATATGTAACAAAGCATTGTATGAATATATACCTCGGGTTTGGACTATTCTTCACCATCTTTTTCCCATATTTCCTCCACTTGTACCCATCATCTAGTATTTCAATCTCTGATTTTGTTTTGAAAGCAACCCTTTCTTTGGCTTCCTTCTTCTCTCGCCCTTCTTCACCCTCTCCTAAATAAGACACGAGCAATTAATTACTACCACAAACACGAGGATGCGAGAAACATATATGGAATTAATATATAATGAAAACAAAGATATCAGGTTGCTAATTATCAACATCCTTACAGCAATGGCTAAACTGCCAGAATTATCATGGCTTCTTAATATGTATGTGCACGTACATGCTTATTGATTCATGACTTAATTTGCTTACCACCACTTAGCTCTTCACGAGGGCTGCTACTTCCACCTGACTCACCAACGACATGTGCTCTATAAACCGGGTTGCAGGCATAACTGGAAGCTATGGACGATGGAGCATCTTCTAGCGCTATCCATTCATCGAAGGTCAAGAACTCTGAGAGCTCAAAATTGGAAAGCTGGTCGTGAGCGAAGTCACTCAGCTCGGGTGTATCCTGCTGTGTGCTAAACTTAGGACTGGACATCTTAGTATAAAAAAATCAGATCATAATTCTCTTGATCACCAAAGCAATCAACCTGAATGTTCAGTATTATAGAATTATATATCTAAGTGTCTCTATTTATGGCAACCTAGTGTTGGCTGCTTCGTTACGACCTTCCTGTGACGTTGCAGGAAACTTCAATGCTAATGCCAAGTGACCGGGAAGTTTGATGGTCAGTCATGGCATTTTAGCTTCTTGACATTTAAAGGTGGTGGGGCATACCAAGGATGACTTCGAGGAAGACTTGGGCTTGATTTTTGTGAATTTGGTTTTAGGTCTCGTGGTTAGACCAACCCGTTCACAACGGTGAAGATTGCTATAAGTATAAAAAAATGATAATGAGGTCATTTGAGTGTGACAGTTCTAAAAGAAAAAAGAGGGTGTAGTAGATTATTTCTAGAAGCATAAGCATTTTTTTTATTAAGATAATAGTTATTAAACCTCGAGGTTGGATTGTTAAAATTTGAGTTACAGAGTAGATAAGTTAACTTTGTATTGTCCTTGAATTAGTTTTTTTTTTTAAAGATTAAATTAATGTTATTTTGAAAAAGAAAAAAATTAGTTTGTGATAGGATTGAACAGGTTAGACTAGATAAATTACTAATTGATTTTTTTTATACTCATGTTGAGCTAGTAGCGAGTCAATTGAATCTCAAGTTAACTTATCGGCCGAATAGATATGAATTTTTGATATTCAAATCTATTTCAATCAGTTCTTGAACACTTATTTGGTATTCATAACTGCAACCCGAACTTGAAATCAAAACCCGAATACTTATAATTTACAATTATGCAGTATATTAGTAGCTTTGCATACATGTAAATTTTTAAAACTTTAAAATTATTTATTTATTTTGAGCTGGGCCGGGTTTTGATAGACCAATATCTATATTCAACCCGAAACATGATGTTTTACGTTTAGTTTTTACCCGAACCCGATCCGAACCGAAACAGTCTGAAAACTTTTTATATATTCATGTGAGTATCCATTGGTCTAGGTAAAATTGGAATCCTATTGGTCAGTGACAAGGACGTACAAAATATGAAAGGACGACCGGTTTTTCATTTCAGAGATACATCTTATGTGTCCAAACAATATGAATATTAGAAGGTCTGAATTCATTTATTGAGTACTAAGTTTGCCGCCTCATTTATTTTCTCCCAAATTTGCCACCTGTGCCGTGAGAGATGAGCTAAAGCTTTCAAAATCATAGATGGATGACAGTCAGCGAAGAATGCATAAAGCCTTGTCAACGAAGTTTCACATTTAGCTAAGGTGATGTTTGTTTTTATATTTTAAAATTATTTTTAAAATATTTAAAAAAAATTATTTTTTTTATTTTAAATTAATATTTTTTAGTGTTTTTAGATTATTTTGATGTGCTAATGTTAAAATAATTTTTAAAAAATAAAAAAATATTATTTTAATATATTTTTAAATGAAAAATA